>Ga0082212_10007372_pt1 | contig 14552 bp, 4 predicted proteins | sample TergutNt197P3_FD_71548 | JGI IMG/M metagenome (GOLD analysis project Ga0082212, IMG submission 71548) | Neocapritermes taracua P3 segment gut microbial communities from Petit-Saut dam, French Guiana - Nt197 P3 | ecosystem: Host-associated > Arthropoda: Insects > Digestive system > Gut ... | reverse complement strand
GCCCATGTTCGGCCACGGTCAGATAGAGGGCTTCGAGGAAAAGTACGGTATGGAATACCGCCGCGCTTACCGCGATGAAAAGCCGGACAGCTATCTGGTGGACCGGCACGAGCGGGAAATTTTTCCCCTGATGAAACGGCGGGCGCTGTTTTCCGGTTCAAGCGACTTCAGACTCTACGATGCATACACCGAGGGAGGATCGGTCAACGAAAATGTTTTTGCCTATTCCAACCGGGCATGGATACACGATCGTGAAGAACGGGCGCTGATATTTTACAACAATTCGTACCATGAGACTGCCGGCTGGGTTAAAACAAGCGATCCGGCGATACTCCAGGGAGACGGCAGCAAACGCCGCGACAGTCTGCACACTGCCCTTGCCCTGCACGACGGCGACGCATGGTTTACATTATTCAGGGATCAGCGCTCAGACCTCTGGTACATACGTTCATCAAAAGCGATATGCGAAAACGGTTTTTTTGTCGCGCTGAAAGGATACGAAGCGCAGGTTTTTATCGACATCTACGAAATTGAAGATGACGAAAAAGGCCGCTGGGCACGGCTGCACCACGACTTGCAGGGACGCGGGGTGGAAGATCCCCATTCGGCGATAATGGACATCTACCTGGGCGATTTGTACTACCGTTTCACCAAACTCCTCAAACCGGAGATTATCAATCAGCTGCATGTTTTCTTTGTTTCCGGTACGGCAGGGAAACAGAAAGTACAATCGTTCATCGAATCGATCAAAGAACAGGCAATAGCTTATTTTGCGGCGGCAAGGTATTTTATCGCAGGAGCGGACGGGAAGTTTGATGCGTGGCAACAATATGATGCACAGCGTCAAGAGGGCGATGGGGCACTTCAGGCTACTGACGAACAGCTGTGGGCTGAATTCAGGGGATATCTCGAACGATTGGTTGGACTTGCCATGTATGCCGGTAAAGCGGGAAAGACCCCTGCCGATTGCCCGCCATCCGCAGAGCGGCTGTTGAAAGAGCTTGCCGGCCGTATGAAAGAGAACCAGCTAATCTGTGCCGCAGCCCTTGGTTATGGCCTGCTTGCCATTTTGCGGCGGCTTATCGGCGGAACCGGGAGCCTTGCCGAAAATCTTGCCTTTGACCACTGGGGACTGGATCGCAAGCTTAGGGAACAGTACATCTTTTTCGGCGCATCGGGTGATGCGGCATGGCGGATTGCGGAAATAAGCCGCTTCGTGCTTGGCAGGACCGCCGGCGATAATACGGGCGCTTCTGAAAAAGCCGGCGCATTCAACGCAGGGCGCTTTGCCGCCGCTGTAATCAACGATAATTGCCTGCTTGACGATTTCCGCCGCCTCATTGGAGTTAATATTTTTGACGACGTTACCTGGTTCAACAAGGAAGCTTTTGAAAGCGCCCTGTTCTACGGAAAACTGTTCCTTGTTCTGGAAAACGATTCTGCCTTTGCTGCTTCCAGGGAATCTGAGAGAGACCTATCCTGGCCTGAGCGGGCGGCACGCATCGGTGAAACCGGCGAGGCGCTGGCAAAGGCGGAAACAGCCTCAGGCTACCGGATGGACAATCTGATACATCTGCTTACAGGAGAGGAATTGACTGTCACGGTAAAAAAATCTGCGGCAAAAACGAAACCCGCCGCTGAAAAACCAGCCGCCAAAAAAACAAAACCTGCCAAAGGAAAAAAGAAGGAATGAGATTCAATGGAAAAAACTGGATTATCGGAGCTTGTCTTTTGATGGCATCGCCCAAAATGATACCGCTGTTTGCGCAGAATATGTATCTGGAACTGAACCTGAACAATCCAACGGCGCAAAACGTTATGCGATCCGTCCGGCCAAAGCCGGATCTGGAAATACTCAGGGTGATAGAAAAGGCCGGTAACGACAAAAGGATCGGCGGAATAGTCCTGAATGTTTCGTCGTACCGGGCGGACAGAAATACCCTCTGGGAACTGCGAAACGCCCTGGAAAAATTTAAATCCCGGGGAAAAAAGGTGTGCGCATTTGTCAGCAACGCAGACCTTGACACCTACTGTCTGGCAACGGCAGCCCACAAAATCGTCATGGACGATCTGGGAATCCTGACGATGATGGGCTATGCCTGGGGGCGTCCCTATGTTCTGCACAGCCTGGAAAAACTGGGAATTGGGGTACGGGAACTGCGTTATCTGGAATACAAGTCCGCCAATGAAATGTTTACCCGCGAATCGATGTCCGATGCCGACCGGAAGCAGTACGGCGATGTGTTAGACGACATTATGGCAATAACCCGCGACACGGTAACGAAGGCGCGCTCCTGGACTGCCGATGAATTTAACTCGATCCTGAACGACGAATTTATGTTTTCGGCAAAAAGGGCTTTTGACCGCGGCCTGGTTGACCGCACAGGCAGGAAAGAAGCGGTACTTGAGGCCATGAAGGAACTTACCGGCAGTGAAAAACCCGGAAGCTTTGCGCTCTACGGCGATTCAGCTTCCAGCCTGAGTGCAAGCAAAATTGAGTACAAGCCGCCAAAAGCAAGCTGGCTGCAAAAGCCGCCGGAGATTGCCGTAGTAAGCGCCAGCGGAGTGACCGACATGGAACGGGGCATCGCGGCGTGGAATTTGGCAAAGACAATCCGGGAGGTGTCCAAAAAAAAGCGGGTCAGGGCAATTGTCCTGAGGATCAATTCAACCGGAGGAAGCGCCGAAGCCGCCGACTATGTCAGCGAGGCGGTTAAAATCGCCAAGAGGCGCGTTCCGGTGGTAGTATCACTGGGTGCTGTCGCCGCATCCGGCGGATACTGGGCAAGCATGAGCGCCAGCCACATTGTCGCAACACCGGTAACACTCACCGGATCAATCGGCGTTATCGGCGGCTGGTTTTATGACAAGGGGCTGAATGACAAGCTGGGAGTCACGGTGGACTCCATGCAGCGGGGGAATCACGCCGATCTTTTAACCGGGGTGATTCTTCCCCGGAGGGACCTCAGGGAAGACGAAGTGATCCGCTACCGCGATTACATTCTTGACCTGTACGCCGATTTTACCGCCAGAGTGGCGGCAAACCGGGGCATGGAAATAGAGCGGGTGGAATCGGTCGCCCAGGGGCGGGTGTTTTCCGGCATCGGCGCGCTCAACGCCGGCCTGATCGACAGCATAGGCGGCATTGACGACGCAATCCAGGTTGCACGAAAACTCGCAAATATTCCCGAAGAAAAGGAAATCGCCTGCAACGAATACCCCAAACCGAAATTCTTTGACAGGATGATGGAACGGCTGATGTCAGCGGGGTTCTGGGGCGGCACAGGGCATACCCTGCCGGCCGCCGCAATGGCGGATATGTTTCTGCCCGCGCCGCTGCTGGAAGAACTTCGTTATCGGATAGCACATAACGGCCGGGCGATGCCGATTCTGAGCATCGAAAACGGCTGGCTGTATTGATATGAGCCAAACGCCGGAAAGCGCCGTTTATGCCGCAGGTTTTTCCGTATACCTGCACGGCTTCAGCGCCATTGACGCATACCTGAGACGGCCTTCGGCAAATTCCGTTCATATTCTCTGCGGCGCGGACATTGCCGATCTTGCCCGCCTTTTCGACGGGCTGCGCTATCCCGGCGCAGACATTGCCGACGCCGCCCTGAACTGCGGGGAAAAAACATGGTACTTCCGCTGTGAGGAGCCGGTGAACATCCAAAACCGCCGCGCTTCATTCGATTTTTTGGAATTTTACCAGGACTGCAGGACACGCCGCTTTTTCGATCCCAACGGAATCTACCCCTATCTGCGCAGCCTCCAAAACGGCGGGAAACACGGTGCAGCGGCGAGATGGCAGGAAGCGGCAAAGGCCAACACCCAATGCGCCGCACGACACCTGCTTTTTGACGAAGCCTTAATCCTCGCCCGTTACTTTCCCGATACCGGCATCCGTGAAATAAACGCTGCGGCGGCGGAATATATTGGCGGTACTGCCGGGCCGCCGCCGTCAGCCGAGGAACAGCGGCTTCTTTTAACCGGCCTTTTGGAAGCGCCGGCTCCTGCCGCCGGATTCGAACTGTTAAAAAACAGCGGCTTTATCGCCGCATACTGGCCGGAGATGGCGGCGCTGGACGATGTGGATCATTCCAAGGAATTTCACCCCGAAGGCAATGTCTGGAAACATACAATGGAAGCGCTGCGCTACCGCAAGCCGACCTCCGGACGGCAGCCGTCCTCTGGTCGGCAGCCGTCCGGCGGCGGCTTCGATCTGCGGCTTTCGCTGGGACTGTTGCTGCACGACGCGGGCAAACCGCTCTCCCAATCCGCCGGCAGCCGCCGCTTTGACGGCCACGCCGAACTGGGCGAGCGGCAGGCACGGCGTTTTCTGGAAAGGCTTGGCTTTGAGCCGCCGCTGGTACGCGATGTCTGCTATCTGGTACGCAACCACATGCTTCCCGCCGCCCTGCCCCGCATACCGCTTTTCCGCACCGAAGAAATTATGTCCTCGCCAATGTTCCCCGCCCTTTTGGAACTGTACCGCTGCGATGAATCTTCGTCGTTCAAGGGGCTTGACGGTTACTACAGAAGCAGCGCCGCCTACCGTTCATACCTGAAACACCGGCGCAACCCCTACCGTTCGGCAGCCGGAAAGAAACTCAAACAAGGGCAGATTTAATCAGCATTATTTGAGCAATGATTCCACCATGGCCAAAGCTTCATCATATTCGGCCATAAGTATGTTTTTGGAAATATTTCTGATGACGGCGGCATTATCTTCCGGCAGCTTTAGCTTCAGCAAAATATCCATCGTACTGTTTATCATTCCGGCATCCAGAGTATCCAGCGCTGTTTTTAATTCTGCAAGGCGTGTTTTCAATACGTTTTTGTCTGCTGAATTGTCTTTGCCTTCCTTCCCGTTGCGCTGTGCCAGCCTGCGGTGAATATTACCCAAAAGCGTTTCGAGGATTGCCAGGAACGCGGGGGTATTGGCTTCGATGGCGGTCAAATTCGTCTGCTTTCCCGCCGTCTCCAAATCCTGAGCAAAGCCTGATAAACGTTCCGCCCCGATGCTTGCTGAGGCGTTCTTCAGCGCGTGGACATAGATTGTATACAGGGGTATATTACCGGCCATCAGGGATGAATTGATTTCCTTTATTTTCTCGAGTCCATCCTCGTAAAAAACAGCCAGCGTTTCCCAGTAGCGATCAACCGAGCCGCCAGTCATCACAATGCCCTTGTTGACATCAAGCCCCTCGATTTCAATGTCCTCTCTGCGGCGCATCATGTTTTTTTCCCCATCGGCGTTATGCTGGGGCTGGTCACGGCGTTTATCCTTTGAAATCCATTTTTCAAGAATGCTGTTCAGCTTGACCGTATCAATCGGTTTCGCCAAAAAGCCGTTGAATCCGTTTGCCAGGAACATTTCCTGTGTTCCGGCGACCGCGTTGGCAGTCAGCGCAATAACAGGCACTTCCTTGAAATAGGGATCGTCATTGCCCAACGTCCTGATACGATGCGTAGCTTCAACGCCGTCCATTTCGGGCATTCTGTGATCCATAAACACCAGATCATAACGCGTGGATTGCACCGCCTTGATCGCTTCCACGCCGCTTTTGCACAGGTCTATCTGCATTTTGTAGGGCATCATAAGCCCCTCGGCTACTTTCAGGTTTGTTTTTATATCGTCTACAACCAGGACCTTTACATTCGGCGCGATGAAGCTTACAAACGATTCTTGTTCATCCTTGTAAAAATAGACATTTGATACGCCGTTGAGAATATTGGCTACGGATATGGAATGAGCCGGCATGGCGAGAATGTTCCAGCCCTTATTGGGGATCATTTCGCCAAATTCGGCAAGAAGAACGATTTTTGGATCTTCCCCAATATCCAAAATCGTACTCATACTTTGCTCGTACAGGGCAGACGCGATAAAAATATGGGTATAACCCCCGTTTTTCAGTTTTTCGCGGAATTCGGCATCGTTAACCGCAACCGTGCATCTAACCTCCAAGTCCTCAACCGTATCTTTAATGGAATTTGCGTATATTTCCCGCCGATCAAAGACAATAACGTTTTTATCTTCGGGATTCTCAACGAATGCAAGTCTGTCGCGCGAACGGAATTTCTGCGGCAGCGAAACGGAAAAGGTGCTTCCCTTGCCGTATTCGGAAACAACGCGGATATCGCCGCCCATTGCCTTGAGGATGTTCTTCGAAATGGCAAGCCCCAGCCCCGTTCCTTCGATGCCCTTGTTGCCTGCCTCGTCAGCCTGAATAAAATCACCGAATATTTTGCCTATAACTTCCGGCTTTATGCCCCTTCCGGAATCCGTTACATCTATGGCAAGATGCAAAACGTTTTCATCGGCGTTTTTTTCCTTTGAGGGAGATATAAAACCATGTTTGGTATATTTCAGGCGGCCGTATTCATCGATCTTTTTCTTCTTGACAGTAAAGGATACAAACCCATCATCGGTGTATTTTACAGCGTTGCCCAAAACATTTATCAACACCTGACGGACTCTTGTCTCATCGCCGAACAGCTCGTTGGGGATACTGCTGTCAATATTCACCACGAACCGAAGCTGCGAATCTATCGCCCTCATTCTTATAATGCTGACAACATCGTTTATCAGGGATGCAAAAAGATAATAATCCGGGGTAATTTCAAATTTTCCCGACTCAATTTTTGACAGATCCAAAATATCGTTAATAATGGACAAAAGGTTTACGCCGGCCTGTTTGATCGTAAAGACATGCCTGCGGGCAGTATCCGGGTCTCTTTCCCGCAGGGCAAGTTCCGCCATGCCGATGACCGCATTCATGGGAGTGCGAATCTCGTGGCTCATTTTCGCGAGAAAATTACTTTTTGCATCGGATGCCGTTCTTGCCTTCTCCAGCGCCGCCTTGTGCTCGTGAATGTCCCTTGAAATGCCAAGCAGGCCAACTACCTTACCGTCCCGAATCAGGGGGGTTTTTACGGTCTCAAAAAGTCTTTTGGAACGGTCGGGGTAGGTAAAAAATTCTTCCACCTTTACTACGTTTCTTTCTTCCAGCACTTTTCGGTCAGCCACCATAAAACCACGGGCCATTTCCTCGTCAACCAAAAACAGTTCAAGAGAACTTTTGCCGATTATTTCCGATTCGCCGCGTCCCGCAAATTCTTCAAAACGACTGTTACAATTGGTGTACAAACCGTTTACATCCTTGCAAAACACAAAATCAGGCAGTGACTTGTACATGGCGGAAACGGTGGCCATCTGATCTTTGTACAGCTCGCTGGTTTTATAGTACCTTGCCAATATGCCAAACATTGCTATAAGGCTCAGGAAGAGCAGGATGGCGGATACAGATAAATACGTAAAACGTTCGTTGGCAAACTTTCTTGAGTAGTCAAAAACCCGGCTTGTCCAGTCTTTGGCAATCATGTCGGTCCTGATGAAATTCATGGATTTGTCAATAATCGAACACAGCAGTTCTTCATTTTTATTCAGCCCAAAAAACGATTCTTCCAAGGGGATGTCAAACTGTACATTGGCCTTGTACCCCGGTTTTTCCCGGTAATTCGTCATGGTAATAAGTACATTATCCGATGCCATCAGCAGATCTATCTCGTCCCTTTCAAGCGCGTCCATCGCTTCGCTTTGGGATGCATAGGAAACAACATTGTTATTGTTCGGAAACCATGTGCGGTACAATTCTTCGTATGCGGAATGACTGCCCACGCCTACGGTTGTCCGCACCAGCTGGGAAATTTCAATGTTCGGGTAATCCGACTTTGACAGGAGCGCGTAATGAGAACTGGCGTAAGACCTTTCGGGCCATATAAAATGATTTTTTCGTTCTTCGGTTTGCAGCAGCTCGGAAACCAGGGCAACCTCTCCCGTTCTGAGTTTCTCCAGAATATCGCTCCATGGCGTATCTTTATTGGTAACCACCTCAAACTCAAGGCCGGTCAGGGCGCTTATCTCCGCCAGGACATCCAGGGCAATTCCCTGAAATTCACTCTCCTTCTCGTTAAAAAAACAAACCGGGTAATTATCGAATTCCAGAGCGATAGGTATCTTTGCGCCTTTCGCGGTCATGCCGGCCACATAAGACCGTTCTTCAACGGTAAAAGATCTGTCTAGCCCGTGTTTCGCGTATTCGCTGTTGCCAATTTCATATAACTCCCTCAGCTTGTCTATACCCCCGGCGGCCAGGTACTTGGTGACAACCGAAATTATTGGTACCAGATCGGGATTTGCCGTAGACAGCGAAACAGGCGTATACACCAGCGGAAAAAAGACCTGGGATTGAATGTCGGGATAATCGTTAAAATCAAATGCGATATTTGCATCAAAAGCAAATGCGGCAATGCGGCCCGATCTGAGATATTCAACCACCTGCCGGGTATTCTGCAAATTTATTTCCCTGAAATACAGCGAAGGGTATTTTTCCCGAATAAACGGGGCGGTAATGGAATTCTCAAAAAAACCTATTCTTTGGCCGTTAATATCACTTTCTGTTCTGATTCTGTCAGAGTCACTGGAGGTAAATATTCTGAGCGCGCGTTCAGCAATGGCATGGGTCATATAATAAGACTTTTCCCGCTCAGGGGTGCGGGTTAATTCTCCGGTAAAATCAATCGTTCTGTCGGCAAGCCCGCTTAACAGGGAGTCCCAGGGATACAGCACCGAAACAAACGGGATGCCCAAAACATCGGAGAACAATTCGCAGAACATGGTTGTAAAGCCCCCATAGGAGCCGTCCGGCAATATGAACGTCTCTGTCGAGGGCATATTCCCATAGATAAAAATCCGTTCCGCAGCCTGAAACGCTTCGACTGCAGCGATCTCTTCGTCTGTTATATCCGGAATATCACGATACGTTACAATGCTGCCGACATCAAAAGGTTTTTTTTTGGGCGACGAATCGCGGGAGCAGCCCGCAACACCGGCAGTAAAACAGAGAAATGCAAGAAATACGGCAAAGGCTCTAGATGTGTTCATCATTGGTTCCGGCAAACTCCTTCTCGTGTTCGAGGAAAATACTGACAAGTTCAGGGTCAAAGTGCGTTCCCGTTCCGTCTCTTATTATTTTCACTGCTTCATCGTGGCTTAACGCCTTCTTGTACGGACGATCATTGATCAATGCGTCGTAAACGTCTATAATCGCCATCAGCCTTCCCTGCAGCGGGATATCCCTGCCCTTGAGATCAAGGGGATAACCCGTCCCATCCCATTTTTCGTGGTGGCTGCCCGCCAGAATTTTTGCGTGCTTCAGGAAAGAATTTTCGGGACTGCTTCCTTCAATTTCTTCTATTATATTCATGCCGTTAACGACATGCTTTTTTATCTCCTCGAATTCTTCTCCTGTCAATATGCCCGGTTTCAGCAGGATGCTGTCCTTGATGGATACTTTTCCGATATCATGAAGCTGCGAAGATGCGACAAACTGGCTGATGTCCCATGTCAAGATCTCGTCGGCATAAACGCCGTGTTCCAGAAGGAAATCCACGAACATTCCCAAAAATTTCTGCGTGCGCTCAATATGCCCGCCAGCCGCGTTTTCGCGGGATTCAACCAGTTCAATCACCGTTTTCAGAATCGTGTTCTGCAGTTCGGATATTGTACGGGTTTGCATGCTCACCGTTGTTTCCAGGTCATGATTATGGTTCTTCAGCGCTATTCTCTGCGCTTCAACAAGAAGATGTACTTCTATGCGTTTTAACAGCAGTTCACGCGAAAAAGGCTTGGTAATATAATCGGCGGCACCGAGGCTCAGACCCTTTACCTCGCTTTCGGGATCGATGTTCGCAGACAGAAAAATAACAGGTATATCGGCGGTAACCTCGCTGCTTTTAAGTACCCCGATGACTTCGTAGCCATTCATCTCCGGCATCTCGACATCCAGCAAAATAAGATCGGGTGTCAGCTTTTCCAGAAGCTGAAAGAGCTTTCTTCCGGACGGGGCAGTAAAAATGTCATAAGTATCGGCGAGATCGTTTTTTGCAATTGCCAGGTTGGTTATGTCATCGTCCACCATTATAATTATTCTGCGGGTGCTTTCCACTTTTTTCATCCTTGACAGACCGGGTCTACGGCTGAACTTTTTATTTTGACAAATTCCCTAACTTTATAAATATACAACTTTTTTCCAGGTAAAACAAGCAAATTCGTTTTTTGAATGATTGTCCTTGGTTTTTCATTCGTAATGAATACGGTTATAAAACTTACTGGACAAGTCAGGTTTTATTATACAAGAAAAAATGGGATTCATTTTCAAAATTTTGGAGAGAATTATGAAAAACAGCGAAACAGGGTATTTACGTTCCAGCGATCATATTGATCGCCATTACCACAGCCTGCAGTGGGAAAAAGTAAACTGTACGTATCGGTTCTGCAGCATACATTACCAGAAACACAGTCTGCCCCGGTCGGGCACAAAACCTGCATTCTGAAAAACCGGGGCGTATTCGCTTTGAGCCGCTTTCCCGCCGTTGATTGTTTCGATAACGATGTTGTTGTCGGGAAGGACTTTTCTGGTGCGGGGAATTTTAATGAAATCGATCAGGGCGGCGATACAGGGATCGTCATGCATAACAAAGATACGCTGATCCCTGCCGTTCCTGTTTGACACCGCGGCAAGCTGCGCCCCGCGAAAACAGATGCGGCTTGACGGCACCCGCGAAGGGAGGCGGGAATCAAGCCCTTCTATTTCGAGTCCTGCGGGGCTTGCCGGATCGGCGGCATTCATCCAGTACATGCCGTCAAAAGATTCGGCGTATTCAAGTTCCGCCGCAACGGCAGGCGACGCGAATTGCAGGGAGTTGATACCGGCGAAAAATCGTCCTGTAACCAGTTCGCCGGCAAGTTCCATACGGCGCATGGCAGGCAGCAGAGCCGACCAGTTGAAGGGCGCAGACTCCCGCTCCAAAAGAGGTCGGCAGAGTATCCCCCATCGCTCCAACAACAGGCGGACACGATCCCTGTTCCGGCATTCTTCATCCAGGCAGGCTTCTGCCAGCCAGGGGTCTTCATTGTCCGCCGGAGGGTTGTCGATGATCAACGAAAACCATTTGCCGCGAACCGGCGCGCCGCCCCTCCAGCGATCACGCAGAGAACGGGGAACGCGGGGTCTGCGCGGAGCCGAATAGGCGGCAGGCCGGAGTTTCGGTTCATCGATTTGCGTGTCTTCGGGTACAAAGCCGCTTTCAAGACCAAGGCGAACCGGCTCAAGGGAATCCGAGGAAAGCCGCCCCTGCCACACCTGCTGCCAAAGGGCCTGTGCGCAGTCCTTGCTGCCAATGCCCGCCTGCCCGGCCGCCGGCACAGAGGCCATTTCTTCCTTAATTTCCCAGAAGTCGCGGGGACGGTCAAAAAAGTCGCTCTCAATTGATCGCCCGAAAGCCTCGGCATATACGGGGGCAGCGGACAAACGCGGTTTCTTTTGACGCGCCGGAGAGGCAGGTTCCGCTTCGGAGAATACCAGGTCAAAATTATCCGGCCGGCACAGGCCGATTCGTTCCTTGCCTGCGCCATACCAAACCAGGCGGCCTTCCTGTATTTCCCGATCGATGATTTCGGGACTATAACTGCCCAGGCGGGCGGCGCAGAATTCGGTTTCCCACAGTTTTGCCGGCGCGGAACAGGCATCGAGTTTTTTCAGGAAAGCCGCGTTATCGCCGGCGGAGGGCTGTGCCGCCGCAACCCCCTGGCGAATTGCCAGGAAAGGTATCAGCAAAGCTGCGGGGTATTCTTTGATTATGGGGCGGGCTTTTCTGCGGGAAAGGCGTAGCAGCAGCTCCAGATTTTCCGCATCGCAAATCAACGCAGCATCCGATTCAAGAGTCACATCGCTTACTGCTTCATCGACTTCGACAAGGGCATTTACGGCACCCTCGGCGGCGGCGGGGCTTACACCAAAAACTTCGGCTATACGCTGCAGGGAAACCGGACCTTCATAGCGGAGCCAGGGGCCAAGCAGGGTCAAAGATTCACCTTTCCACATTTCTTCCCATTCGCGGTGAACAACCGAGGCAATCGCCGCGCCTTCCCTCGTGATCGTTTTCAGGTACTCGTTGGAATCCAGGGGAGAAATTTCCTGTTTCAGTTTTTCCGGCAGGGCGGCAACCAGGGCTTCCCATTCGTCAAGAGGAACGGCAACCCGCTCCTTGACCCACTCGCGCAGGGAAAGCATATCCTCCGGCGCCCAGCCGGCCAGTTCCCTGCGGAGGCGGGCGGTAAAATCATCGGCCAGTTTTCGCTGTAATGCAGGACGCAGGGCAGCGTCGCCCAGAGCTTCCCGTATCACCCTGTCAGAAAGCGTAGCGGAGCGGTCAGCGCCAATGCCGGCCAGATCCTTGCGTTCGTCGTATTCATACATCAGGGAATTGGTTTCCTGCCGTACCATGTCCTGCGAGAATGGGCTGGGATCGCTTGTGCGGAAAAAGGAAATGGCTATGCTGCCGTCATTGATTGCACCTAACAGGCCGCAGAAGCCGTCCATGTCGAACATATCGTTCAGGCAGCTTCGCCATGCCTCGGCGGTAACGGGAAAACCGTCCTGGCGGCTGACGGCATCAAAAAGCCGTTTGGAACGCTGCCGGGTAATCCATAGCGGGGTGCGCCTGCCGAAACCGGTTCTGGGCAGCAAAAGGCTCCGCTCGGCAGCTTCGCGGAAGTTCGCCCCGAAAACGCCGGATGTCTCCAGCCGGTTCCTGAACAGCCGTTCCCCCCGGCACAGTCCCCCGCCGCCCGGCCTGTTAAGCGACACAAAAGCGCTGCGAAGAATGTCCTCCGGCTGCCCGCCGCCCCGGCGGGGTATCAAAAAGAACAGCGCGTTGTCGTCGGAAAATGTTTCCACCCTCATCTGCAATGTTTCTTCCAGTTCCTGCGACAGCGCCAGCGCGAGGGGATAGTTCACCGCCCCGCCCCGGAAACTGTGAATCACCGCCGCGTAAAAATCGCCGTGATTAACCGGGCTGTCGATAATTTCCACGGTCATACCGCTGCTGCAGGCCAGCGGTATGCCGCCCTGCGCGCTGCTCTGTGAATCGAGAAACGTGCCGAGGCCGGCTGTTTCCGAAAAGCCGCCGCCTTCGGTTGTTCGGGCGTTGTAGCTATCAAGAATCGACAAAACCCGCCTCATAAGTATGGGGCTGCGAAAAACCGTGTCGGCGTGCCAGAAGGGGATAAAATCCGCAGAGGTATCCAGGGGTGTCACCAGCACGGACTCCGCCTCAATGCCGGTGATCCGCCAGCCCCTTCCGCCGAAATTAAATCGGTCTCCCAGGCGGCGCTCCCAGACAAATTCCTCGTCCAGTTCCCCGATTTTGGTACCGGCGTCTCTTCCAGAGCCGGCGTTTCCTGCGGAACCGGAAGCAAGCCGCAGCGAATACTGCCCCCGGTTGGCGATTACCCCGCCGGACGAATACAGCAGGAGCAGGCTCCCCTCAAGAGCGCCGATTTCGCCGGTGATACTGTCCAGCCAGATGCGGGGCTTTATCTCCCGCAGCCGGCCTTTCACGCCAAGCCCGGCAAGCATGCGGACTGTACGCTCATAAGAATCCCGGTTGAGGTTTCTGAATATGTAAAATTTCTTTAGCAATGAATACAGTTCGTCAATGTTCCAGTTTCTTTCGACGCAGAGGGCAAGGATCATCTGCGCCAGTATGTCCAGGGGATTTTCGATGGGGCGCAGTTCTTCGATGTCACGATCCGCGACAGCGCCTTTGAGTGCGACGGCGAGCAGCAGGTCCATTCCGTGAAAGGGGAAGAGCCTGCCCCGGCTGACCATCCCGACACCGTGGCCCGATCTCCCCACTCGCTGCAACGCCTGGGACACACTGCCGGGGCTGCCCGCCAGTACCACTTCGTCAACGCTGCCAATGTCGATGCCCAGTTCCAGCGAGGCGGTGGCGACCACGCAGGGAAGGCTCCCCTCCGCCAGCCGTCGTTCCACGCTTTGCCGCAGCTCTCTGGAAAGCGAGCCGTGGTGGGCAAAGGCGACGGGGCCGCCCGCCGTTACCTGCAACACCGTTTCCTGTAATGCCGCCTCCTGGTTGAGAAAATAGCAGAGCCGCTCGGCGCGGCGGCGGGAATCGGTAAACACGAGAATAGTGGAGTGTTCGGAGATTCGATTCAGGATATAGTTGATGAGGCCGGTATAGCGTTTGCCGTATTTATCAATCCGGTCGCTTTCGGTTACCGTAGCGGGGTAAGCAACGTCAAACTCGATTTGTTTTTCAGCTAACGGAGCGACGATGCTGACCGGCCGCTTCTGTCCCTGCAAATCGATCCCACCGACAAATTCGGCGGCTGTCTGCGGAGAGCGTATCGTAGCGGAAAGGCTTATCCGCTGGAACTCCCCCGCGACAAGCGAGAGCCGGTCGATCTGACAGGAGAGAAACGCGCCCCGCTTGTTTGCCAGCACTGCGTGGATTTCGTCGAGGATCAGGTACTTCACGGTGGAAAGCACCCGGCGGCCTTTGGGGTTCAAAAGCAGTATCGCCAGGCTTTCCGGCGTGAGCGCGAGAATGGCGGGCGGGGGCGTCAGAAAACGCCCCCGCTGCGATTGGGGGGGGGCTCCCGAACGAGGCTCCACACGGATGTC
>Ga0082212_10007371_pt1 | contig 14554 bp, 19 predicted proteins | sample TergutNt197P3_FD_71548 | JGI IMG/M metagenome (GOLD analysis project Ga0082212, IMG submission 71548) | Neocapritermes taracua P3 segment gut microbial communities from Petit-Saut dam, French Guiana - Nt197 P3 | ecosystem: Host-associated > Arthropoda: Insects > Digestive system > Gut ... | reverse complement strand
TTTTCTGTTGTTGGTGACGGCTATAGTAGCGGGTATCCGATACACTTATGCGCATCAAAAACGGTTATTGAATACCGTCCTGCTTTGCGTAGCGGTGATTCTTATCGGTTATTCGTCATACAGTATGATTGTGATCCGTTCGCTGGCTAATCCGCCGATGAACGAGAACAGCCCCGACAATGTTTTTGCACTGATGGAATATCTCAACCGCGAGCAATATGGCGAACGTCCGCTCTTTTACGGGCAATACTACAATGCACCCGAAGAAGAACGGGTTGAAACCACCCCCGTATATGCCAAACTGAACGGTCGTTACGAGATCGTACAACGACATGTGAAGATCGGGTATGATTCTCGGTTTTGTACCGTTTTTCCAAGAATGTACAGTCATGACCCTTCGCATATCGAGGTATATCAGGAATGGGGAAATATCAAAGGACGTCCGGTGGTGGTAACACAGAAGGACGGAAAGACGGTCAACCTGTACAAACCGACTTTCTTTGAAAACATCCGTTTTTTCTTTACTTATCAACTTGGCCACATGTATGGACGATATCTGATGTGGAATTTTGCAGGAAGACAAAATGATATACAGTCCGATGGCAGTATCCTCAACGGAAACTGGATATGCGGGATACCGTTTATGGATACCCCCCGGATCGGTCGGCAGGACAACCTGCCGGATCACATGAAAAACGATGCCGGTCGCAACCGGTACTTCATGCTTCCGCTGATATTGGGATTGATCGGTTTACTGTGGCAACTGCAACGCGACGTCAGATATTTTTGGGTGCTGATGGCGCTGTTTTTCATGACCGGCATTGCCATTGCCGTATACCTGAACCAAACACCGTTACAGCCACGTGAACGCGATTATGCGTATGCAGGGTCATTCTATGCTTTTGCGATATGGATCGGGCTGGGGGTAGCAGCTATCTATGATATGCTGAGCCGGATAATACCGGCAAAGACGGCTGCTTTGACGGCTTGTCTGCTGTCGTTGTCCGCACCTGTCATCATGGCGCAGCAGAACTGTCGCAATCATGACCGTTCGGGACGTTACACAGCCCGCGACGTGGCATATAATTATCTCAATTCGTGCGCTCCCAACGCTATCCTGTTTACTGTGGGCGACAACGATACGTTCCCGTTATGGTACCTGCAGGAAGTGGAAGGCGTGCGAACCGACGTCCGCATAGTGAATCTGCAATTGCTGCGCGCCGACTGGTACATCAGCCAGATGAAATTGGCAAGTTACGATTCGCCGCCCCTTCCGGTAACGCTTCCCGAAGAGACGTACCTGCGCGGCCGGCGCGACGTGGTGTACGTGATCAATCAGTTTCAGGATACGATTCCCTTGCAGTATGCGCTCGACTTTATCGGCAGCGACGACCCGCGTACCCGACTGAAAATAGAACCGGACGTGGAATTGGATTATATCATGAGCCGAAATTTTGCCATACCGGTAGATAAGCAAAAAGCGCTGGCCAACGGCGCCGTAAAACCTGAAGATGCGGCGCTGATTTCCGATACGATGTTTTTCAGGATTTCCTCGTCATATATCACGAAAGACCAGTGGATGGTTCTCGAAATCATTGCAGCCAACAACTGGGAACGTCCCATTTACTGGACTTCCTGTAAACACGGCGGTACGGTTGGCCTCGACGACTACCTGCAATTGGAGGGAACGGCCTACCGGTTAGTTCCCGTCAGAACGCCTGCCGAAAGTATCCTTACCACAGGCCGCATCGATTCTGACCTCCTGTACGACCGTCTGATGAACATTTTCCGCTGGACGGGCGTTAACGATCCTGCCGTGTGGCTCGACAGTCAGAATCTGCGCACGCTTTCGGTAGTGAGGGCGCGTTACATATACACCCGGCTGGCGTTTCAGTTGCTGGACGAGAACGATAAGGAACGTGCAGCAGAGGCGCTTCGCCGCAGCCTCGAACTGTTTCCTGCATCCCGGGTGCCTTACGATTTCTATTCGCTGCTACAGGCCGAAGCCTTGTATCGGGCTGAAATGACCGACGAAGCAAATATCGATCTCACCGGTTATGCCAACCAATTGATCAGCGAACTGAATTATTTCTATTCGCTTTCTCCGGTCTTTTTCGGGTCGGTAAAACAAAAAGCGGAATGGAATGTAGAAATACTCCGCCGGATGATAGAATTATCCGATGAATACGAACAGAAACAAATCGGCGAACATATCCGGCAGAGCCTCGAAAAGTAAAAAACCGTATTTTTGATATTTACCGCATGTTGAAACAGATAAAGATTTTATTCGGGGATTTTATCCTGTTTGTACGTAAGGACTTTCATCCGGGCGCTTACGCATATACGGTAACGGTGGCAGCGCTGAGCATCCTGCTGGTGTATGGCACCGGCTTTGGAAGGGAGATCAGCGCCAACAGGGTTCCTACGTCGAACGCTATTGTCAATAATATGCTGATGTTTGTGGTGATGTATTTTCTCATAGCCGTTCCGGTTACCATCATTCGTGGCGGGTTCAGCGGTATTGCCAAACCGGCCTTTTTTGCCAAAGGGCTGTTACTGATGTGCCTCATCGGTTTTGCCGACGCTTTTTCGTGGCAAAAGATATTAAACCTGAGCAATTTTTCGTCGTCCGAACAGTCGTATATTTTCAAAACATTGTGGCGAATGCGTAATGTCATGTTTGTACTTCCCGTTCTGGCGCTGCTCCGCCTGACTGTCGACAGGGACGTCAGGGGTCTTTACGGAATATGCAGCGGCAAACATCATCTGAAAGCCTATATGAGCCTGTACGTGGTCATCCTGCCAATACTTGCGGTCGTTTCCTTTACGCCTGATTTCCTTTCGTACTACCCGATGTACAAACCATGGAGTTTCGGAAATGTTTTCGACCGTCCGGTATGGCTGAATACCGTCATTTACGAAACCGTTTACATCAGCGATTTCCTAATGGTGGAAATGATTTTCAGGGGCGCTTTAGTCATCGGCATGGCGTCAATACTTGGACGGACTGCGGTATTGCCGATGATAGTGGTATATGTGACGTTACACTTCGGCAAACCGGTGATGGAAACCATGTCGGCATTGTTCGGCGGATATTTTCTCGGCGCGTTGGCATTCCAAACCCGTCATATCTGGGGAGGCGTGATTATCCACATGGGGATTGCATTCATTATCGAGTTGTTACGATTTTTTCAGCATTATGCACTGGGGATTTGATTGGATAACGAATTAGAAAAAAAATATACAGAATAAAAAATAATCAGTAAATTTGCACCGTGATATTAAATAATGAATATATGCAAAAAAATGTCTGTACGGGTTTGTTATTGTTAGGTTTGCTGTTTGGTTCGTGTAAAAACGATAATTTGAATATTGGAGGATATTTGGTCGATTCGGGTGTACAAATAGTCATGACAGACACGCTCACTGTCAGATTGTACAACATAGCCATTGATTCGGTGGTTACGTCCAATAACACTCCCAGTGCCAAAGGAATCGCCTTTGCCGGTTATTACGACGATCCTGAGATCGGAACACTGTCAGCTCAAAGTTATATTGAATTTAGCAAGCCAACTACCAGCGAAGCCAACAAATACGCCGATTTCGATTCGGTGATGCTGGTACTTCTCCCCAGCGGGAATTATTACGGGGATACCACGAAATACGCATCTTTCAAAATTTCCAAAATAGAAAAAGAAATTGAAATGGGAGATGACGGCTACATGTACTCAACTTCTGCCGTTCCGGTGGGCGATATGTTAACCGAAGCCGTTTTCAGGATGGAGCCGGGACGAAAATCTGAAGAAGTTGAAATCAGGTTGCCCGACGATTTCGGAGAAATGTTATTCAGAGGTATGGTCGGCAACGAACCACCTTACATGGATAACGACCATTATCTGAAAACATTTCCGGGTCTGTCCGTCAGTACGGGTTCGGAGAGCGCCTGCGTGTATGGTTTTGGGGTGAACGACACATCCTGTCTGCTACGGATTTATTACCATATCAGCGCCACTGCAAAAGAAGAGAAAACGATGGAATTTAAAGCAAATACATACAAAATGTTTCACCGGTTAATGGCCGAAAAGTTGCCGGATTTGGGATTCACTTCAAAAGACGACCCTGTCCCTTCCCGTCAAACCCGAAACATGGGAATATTGATGTCGGGAACCCCGTTGTATACCCGCATAGAGATTCCACATCTGAATAATTTCCTTTCCCTGGCCGAAATTGTGATGATCAGGGAAGCGACATTAATTATACGCCCTGTTCATAATTCTTACGATGTAGTGCCTTTACCTCCCGTATTGAATCTTTTTTATCATGATCCTACCAGTAATGACCAGGGGAGCGCTTTAACCGAAAGATCAGTTTCCGGCGGAACGCCAACCTTAACGGGAAATCTTCCCAAAGACTATCAGCAACGATTAGCGCCATATTATTCTTTCAATATCACCGATTTTATTTCCAGCCAGTTAGGTAAACAGGGCTACAGTAAATGGGATTTAAGCGTGGCTATCCCTAAATCTGATGAGGCTACTTCGATTCAAAGACTTCTCTTTGGTAATCAGCAATTTGAATATAACGGAAATTTTCCGGACAGTGATAATCAGGTGCAATTGAGGGTCGTCTACGTCACATACAATGATTGAGCATTGAAAACACAACTGATCACCAATGCCGTGATCGTCAATGAGGGGCAGCAGCAAAGAGGCAGCGTCCTGATCAGCGGGGGCAAAATTGCCGGTATCTTCACGGACACAGTTCCGGCGGAAACATTGGCCGGCAGCGAAGTCATCGACGCCGGCGGAAAATATCTGTTACCCGGAGTGATAGACGATCAGGTGCATTTCCGCGAACCGGGTTTGACCCGCAAAGGCGATATATACAGTGAATCGCGGGCGGCAGTGGCCGGCGGGATTACTTCGTATATGGAAATGCCCAACACCGTCCCGCAAACGGTCACTCAGGAACGGCTTGCCGAAAAATTTGCCATTGCCGCGCAAAAATCTTTGGCCAATTACTCGTTTTATATCGGCGCAACGAACGACAACATCGGTGAACTGCTGAAAACCGACTTTTCAAAAACCTGCGGAGTAAAAGTATTCATGGGTTCGTCGACAGGCAATATGCTGGTAGACAGCCGCGAAACGCTCGAAAATATCTTTGGCCGCGTACAGGGGCTGATGGCAGTGCATTGCGAAGACGAGGCCGTCATCAGGAAGAATACGGAACTGTACCGCGCGAAGTATGGCGAGGATGTGCCTGTCAGTTGTCATCCGGCCATCCGCAACGATGAATCCTGTTATCGTTCAAGCGCTTTGGCGGTGGAACTGGCGCACAAATACAACACCCGTCTGCATATACTGCATCTCTCCACAGCAAAAGAGATGCAACTGTTCCGCAACGACGTCCCGCTTTCACAGAAACGGATTACCGCCGAAGTATGCGTACATCACCTGTGGTTCAGCGACGCGGATTACGAACGGTATGGCGCTCGTATCAAATGGAATCCGGCAATCAAATCGACGGTCGACCGCGACCGGTTATTCGGGGCTTTGCTTGATAACACCATTGATGTGGTGGCTACCGATCATGCGCCGCACACGTTGTCCGAGAAACAGAATACATATTTTAAAGCGCCGTCGGGAGGACCGTTGGTACAACATTCGCTGGCGGCCATGTTTGAATTTTTCCACAATCGCCGGATGCAGCCGGAACAAATCGTGGAAAAGATGTGCCATCATCCGGCGTTATTGTTCAGAATTAAGGAAAGAGGGTTTATCAGAAGGGGTTATTGGGCTGATCTTGTGTTGATTGATACAGCGCATACGTGGCAGGTGACGCCTGCGAATATTCTCAGTAAATGCGGCTGGTCGCCTTTCGAGGGACAAAAATTCCGCTCGGCGGTTACACACACTTGGGTGAACGGGAATTTAGTGTACGAACAGGGACGGTTCAACGAAAATTCACGCGGGATGGAGTTGGAATTTAAAATTTTTTAATTTTTTTTTCCAACTTTGTTGTTTTTATGAAAAAAAACAGTACCTTTGCCGCCTCAAATTTTAAAGTAGTTTGAAATAGAAGGATATAGGATATCGATTTTATTCATACATTAAATAATAATAAAAATGACTGATCCAATAGCAGATTTGTTGACCCGCATTCGTAACGGGATCATGGCACGGCATCGTGTTGTCGATTGTCCCGCATCGAATATCAAGAAAAACATCGTGAAGATACTCTTTGAAAAGGGTTACATTCTCAATTACAAGTTCGAAGATGCAGGAAAAGGTTGCCCGCAGGGGAATATCAAAATTGCCTTGAAGTACAATCCTGAAACGAAACAACCAGCCATCAAATCCATTCAGCGCGTAAGCCGTCCCGGATTGCGTAAATACGTGAATCACAGCGATCTTCCCCGTGTCCTCAACGGACTGGGCGTTGCCGTTATTTCCACTTCGCAGGGTGTGATGACCGATAAGGAAGCCCGCGCGAAAAATATCGGCGGCGAAGTAATATGTTACGTTTATTAAAAAGGAGGAAGAAACATGTCAAGGATAGGAAAATTACCCATTGCGATACCCGCCCAGGTAACAGTTACCGTTCAACCCGATAATACCGTTGTGGTCAAAGGCCCGCAAGGCGAGTTGAGCCAGAAAGTAGACGTAGATATTACCGTCAAACAGGAAGGGAATCAGTTGCTGGTTACCCGTCCGACCGATCAGAGACGCCACCGCTCGCTACACGGCCTGTACCGCGCATTGCTCGCCAACATGGTAACCGGCGTATCGGACGGATTCACCATCAAGCAGGAGTTGGTAGGCGTTGGCTATCGCGCTGAAGCCAAAGGTCAGATTCTCGAAATGAGCCTCGGCTATTCGCACGACATCATGCTGGCGTTGCCTAAGGAAGTAAAGGTGACAACGGTGACCGAAAAACGCCAGAACCCTGTTATCACGCTGCAATGCGCCGACAAGCAATTGCTGGGTCAGGTGGCAGCCAAGATACGTTCGCTGCGCGCTCCCGAACCTTACAAAGGAAAGGGTATCAAGTTTGTTGGCGAAAAACTGAGAAGAAAGGCAGGCAAGTCAGCAAATTCAAAATAAGATTGTAAGATAGTAAGACCGTAAGATATTAAGAAAATGGCATTAACAAAGATAGAAAGGCGTAACCGCATCAAAAAAAGAATCCGCAAAGTGATTTCGGGAACGGCTGAAAAGCCCCGTATGTCGGTTTTTCGCAGCAATACCCAAATATACGTGCAATTAATTGACGATTTGACAGGAACGACGCTTTTAAGCGCTTCGTCGCGTTGCAAGGAAATTGCCGGACAAAAAGTAAACAAAACAGAACAGGCCAAATTGGTGGGCAAATTAGCCGCCGAACGTTCTTTGGCAAAGGGCGTTACCACAGTGGTTTTCGACCGCAACGGCTATCTGTATCATGGAAGAGTTAAATCATTGGCCGACGCAGCACGGGAAGGCGGACTTAAATTTTAAGAAACATCATGTCAACAAGTATTCGTAAAGTAAAAACAGCCGACTTGGAATTGAAAGACCGGTTAGTCAGCATCCAGCGCGTTACCAAGGTAACCAAGGGCGGTCGCACATTCAGTTTTTCGGCCATCGTGGTGGTGGGCGACGAAAATGGTATCGTAGGTTACGGTTTGGGAAAATCCAACGAAGTTACTTCGGCCATCGCCAAAGGTGTGGAGGACGCCAAAAAGAACCTGATCAAAGTGCCTATCCTCAACGGGACACTGCCCCACGAGCAGATGGCGCATTACGGCGGCGCTACCGTATTTATGAAACCCGCGTCGCACGGTACGGGCGTGAAGGCTGGAGGTGCTATGCGCGCGGTGTTTGAAACCGTTGGCGTACGCGACGTATTGGCCAAATCGAAAGGCTCGTCGAACCCGCACAATTTAGTAAAAGCCACTTTCGAGGCTTTGATGGAACTGCGCGATGCACGCACCATTGCCCGTCAGCGTAGCGTGAATGTCAACAAAGTGTTTAACGGATAATTCTCACGACTATGGCAAAGATTAGCGTAACATTGAAAAGCAGTATCATCGGCGCAAACAAACGTCAGGTGGCTACTGTCAAAGCGTTGGGGCTGGGCAAAGTAAATTCAACCGTGGTACACGAGGACACGCCTCAGATCCGCGGAATGATAGCCAAAGTGAATCATTTGGTAACACTTGAACAATAGAAAGAAGATTATAAACGTATTAGTATAAGAATCAATGGATTTAAATAATCTGAAGCCGGCTCCGGGGTCGGTGAAAAAACAGGGAAAACGGTTTGGCCGCGGTCAAGGGAGCGGAAAAGGCGGAACTTCGACCAAAGGCCATAAAGGACAAAAAGCGATTTCCGGTTATTCCAAGAAAGTCGGCTTTGAAGGAGGACAGATGCCTTTGCAGCGTCGCGTTCCCAAGTTCGGTTTCAAAAACCAATTCCGCAAAGAATATAAGGCAGTTAATCTGGATACATTGGAGGCTTTCGCCGAAAAAACCGGTATTGTGGTTATCAATGTGGAAACGTTAGTCAATGCGGGGTTGGCTCCCAAGAACAGTTTAGTGAAAGTGCTGGGTAACGGCACATTGACCAAAAAGCTGGAAGTAACGGCGCACGCATTTTCCAAACCGGCGAAAACCGCTATTGAAGCATTAGAAGGGACAGCATCCGTAATACAATAAAATACTATGAAGTCTTTTATTCAGACATTAAAAAATATTTGGAAAATTGAAGACCTGCGGTCGAGGATTCTGTTTACGCTGGGTATCTTAGTGGTATACAGACTTTGTTCGTTTGTGACCCTTCCGGGTATCGACCCGCATCAATTGCAAAATCTGAAATCATTTACATCGGGTGGGATTTTGAGTCTTCTCGACATGTTTTCGGGGGGCGCTTTTTCCAATGCGTCGATTGTCGCTCTGGGGATTATGCCTTATATTTCTGCATCCATCGTGGTGCAGTTGCTGGGAATAGCGATTCCGTACTTCCAGAAGATGCAAAAAGAAGGCGAAAGCGGTCGCCGCAAAATCAACCAGATTACCCGTTATCTGACTGTGCTCATACTTATTTTACAGGCTCCTACCTATTTGACAAGCCTGCCCGCACAGGGAGTACCCCCATCAGCATTTCTCATCAAAGGTCCAATGTTCACAGTTATTTGTACCATCATCCTGATTAGCGGGACCATGTTCGTCATGTGGTTGGGCGAAAGAATTACCGACAAAGGTATCGGAAACGGTATCTCGTTGATTATCATGGTTGGCATTATTGCCCGTTTGCCTATGTCATTGGTACAGGAAGTTGCCATACGCTTGGAAGGAAAAGGAGGAGGTTTGATTATGTTCCTTGTCGAAGTGGTTATCTGGCTGATAGTCATCGCTATCAATATTCTTTTGGTACAGGGAACCCGAAAAATCCCCGTGCAATATGCCAAACGTATCGTTGGCAACAAGCAGTACGGCGGCGTTCGCCAGTATATACCTTTGAAAGTCAATGCAGCAGGCGTTATGCCCATCATTTTTGCACAGGCATTGATGTTCGTCCCCATTACCCTTGCCGGATTTACCTCTTCGCGCGATTCGATGAGCGGATTTCTTGCCGCTTTCACCAACGTCACGGGATTCTGGTATAATTTTACATTCGCATTATTGATTGTCATTTTTACCTATTTCTACACCGCAGTAACCATCAACCCGACGCAAATGGCTGAAGATATGAAGCGTAACGGGGGATTTATTCCGGGCGTGAAACCGGGTAAGAAAACAGTTGAATATTTGGACTCCATCATGTCGAGAATCACATTCCCCGGTTCCCTGTTTCTGGCGTTCGTAGCCGTATTGCCTGCGTTTGCCAAGATATTGGGCATCAGTTACCAGTTCTCGCAATTCTTTGGCGGAACCACCTTATTGATTATGGTGGGCGTTGTTCTTGACACCTTGCAACAGGTTGAAAGTCACCTGCTGATGAGGCATTATGATGGATTGATGAAGAGCGGGCGAATCAAAGGCCGCTCAGGTAATTAAGTTCTTTGATGGTAAAGACAGACCGCGAAGTAGCATTGCTCAGGCAGAGTGCGCTATTGGTGTCGAAAACCCTTGCCGAAGTAGCCGTATTGGTTCGTCCGGGCGTTACAACCTACGAATTGGACAGGCGTGCAGAGGAATTTATCCGCGACAACGGCGCCAAGCCGGGGTTTATGGGGTACAAGGGGTATCCGAAAACATTGTGCACGTCGGTCAACAGTCAGGTGGTGCACGGCGTTCCTTCCAAATCAGTGGTGTTGAAGGAAGGCGACATTGTATCGGTGGACTGCGGCGTGGTACTGAACGGTTACTATGGCGATAGCGCGTACACTTTCGAGGTAGGCGAAGTTGAAGCGCCAACCCGGAGATTGTTGCAGGTGACTAAGGAATGTCTGTCCAAAGGCATCGGAATGGCTATCGCGCGGAACCGGATAGGCGATATAGCGTATACCATTCAGCAACATGCCGAAAAAAACGGCTATTCGGTGGTACGCGAGTTGGTCGGGCACGGTATCGGAACCGTCATGCACGAGAAACCCGAAGTTCCCAATTTTGGGCGACGGGGTTCCGGTGTGCGGCTGCAAAAAAACATGGTTCTGTGTATCGAGCCGATGATTAACAGAGGAAAGCGGACAGTTTTCGAGGAACGCGACGGATGGGCCGTCCGTGCCAGAGACAACCAGCCGTCGGCGCATTTTGAGTTAACAGTAGTCGTTGGGGAGCTTCGTGCAGAAGTGATATCAACGTTTTCATTTATAGAAGATAAATTAAATCATCATTAAAGTACGTCATTTTATATGGCCAAACAACTTTCTATAGAACAGGACGGTACGATACTGGAAGCATTATCGAATGCTATGTTCCGTGTCGAACTGGAAAACGGACATACCGTAACCGCGCACATCTCCGGGAAGATGAGGATGAATTATATCAAAATCCTTCCCGGCGACAGGGTGAAGCTCGAAATGTCGCCTTATGATCTTACCAAAGGTCGTATCAAATTCAGGTATAAGTAAATATTGATTTTTTATATAAGACAATGAAAGTTAGAGCATCTATCAAAAAAAGAAGCGAAGAGTGTAAAATCGTCAGACGCAAAGGTCGTCTGTATGTGATTAATAAAAAGAATCCAAAGTATAAACAACGTCAAGGATAATATTGTAATATGGCAAGAATTGTTGGTGTAGATTTACCAAAAAACAAACGCGGAGAAATAGGTTTGACCTACATATACGGTATCGGACGGAGCTCTGCGAGGAAAATATTAAGTACCGCCGGTATCGATCTCGATAAAAAGGTACAGGAATGGGATGACGAGGATTTAGGGAAAATCCGTACCATCCTGAACGAGGAGTATAAGGTCGAAGGCGAATTGCGTTCGATGGTACAGTTGAATATCAAGCGATTGATGGACATCGGTTGTTACCGTGGCGTCCGTCACCGTATCGGGCTGCCTGTTCGCGGACAAAGTACCAAGAACAACGCCCGTACACGCAAGGGCAGAAAGAAAACCGTTGCAAACAAAAAGAAAGCTACCAAATAATTAGTATAGAATCATGGCAAAAAAGTCGTCAGCAGCAACCAAGAAAAAAGTTGTAAAAGTAGAACCCACGGGACAAGCGCATATCAGCGCTTCGTTCAACAATATCATCGTCACCTTGGCCAACAATACGGGGCAGGTGATTTCGTGGTCATCGGCAGGCAAGATGGGATTCAAAGGCTCGAAAAAGAATACCCCTTATGCAGCGCAAACCGCCGCTTCTGATTGTGCAAAAGTAGCATTCGATTTAGGCTTGCGCAAAGTGAAAGCCTTCGTGAAAGGCCCCGGCGCCGGCCGCGAATCGGCTATCCGCACCATTCACGGCGCAGGTATCGAAGTAACCGAAATCGTGGACGTTACTCCGTTGCCGCACAATGGTTGTCGCCCTGCAAAACGTAGAAGAGTATAATCAAAAATTATAAATAAACAATGGCAAGATATACCGGCCCAAAAACAAAAATAGCAAGGAAGTTTGGCGAAACCATCTTTGGTTCCGATAAATCATACGAACGCAAGCCGTACCCTCCGGGGCATCACGGAACTTCCAAAAACCGCAAGAAAACGTCGGAATACGGCTTTCAGTTGAAGGAAAAGCAAAAGGCAAAATATACCTACGGCGTACTGGAACGCCAGTTTGCCAACCTGTTCGACAAGGCGCACCGCAGCAAAGGCATCACCGGCGAAGTGTTGCTGCAATTGCTCGAATCGCGGTTGGACAATGTAGTATTTCGTCTCGGCATTGCACCATCGCGCGCCGCCGCCCGTCAATTGGTAACGCACTGCCACATCGTGGTCAATGGCGAAGTGGTGAACGTGCCTTCATTTCAGGTGAAAAACGGAATGACAGTGGGCGTTCGCGAACGTTCCAAAGCGCTGGAAGTCATTACCAATTCCGTAGGACGCCAGTCGCGTTATTCATGGTTGGAGTGGGATGCTCCATCCATGACAGGCAAATTTCTGAATGTTCCCGAAAGGAGCGATATTCCTGAGAATATCAAGGAACAACTGATTGTAGAATTGTATTCAAAATAATAAAAAATTATATGTCAATTTTATCTTTTCAACGACCCGACAAGGTGGTGATGCTCGAAGCCAACGACAAGTTTGGCAAATTCGAGTTCCGTCCGCTTGAACCCGGATACGGTATCACCATCGGTAACGCCTTGCGGAGGATTCTGTTGTCTTCATTAGAAGGTTTTGCCATTACTTCGGTCAAAATCGAAGGCGTATTGCACGAATTTTCCACCATCAACGGAGTAGTTGAGGATGTTACCGAATTAATATTGAATATCAAACAAATACGGTTGAAACGGCTTTCCGAAGAAATCAACAGCGAATCGGTGAATCTGAATTTCGGCGGGAAAACCGTACTCAAGGCCGGCGACCTGAACAAGGCAATGACCGCTTTTGAAGTGCTCAACCCCGAATTGGTGATTTGCCATCTGGAGCCGAAAACAAAACTCCAGTTAAAGTTTGAAATCGAAAAAGGACGCGGATACGTTCCCGCCGAAGAAAACCGTCCGGATAATGCAGTGATAGGACTGATTGCCGTCGACTCGATTTATACGCCCATCAAGAATGTCAAATATTCCGTCGAAAACTATCGTGTGGAACAAAAGACGGACTACGAAAAATTAGTCATCGAGATGGAAACCGACGGTTCTATTCCTCCCAAGGAAGCGCTCAAGGAAGCAGCCAAGATACTGATTCAGCATTTTATGCTCTTTTCCGACGAGCGAATCACCATTGAAGTCGAGGAAAAACCTGTAACCGACGACTTTGACGAGGAATTGCTCAGAATGCGCCAGTTGCTCAAAACCAAATTGATAGATATGGATCTTTCGGTGCGGGCGCTCAACTGTCTGAAAGCCGCCGAATTGGAAACATTGGGCGAGTTGGTCAAATTCAGCAAAAACGACCTGCTGAAATTCCGCAACTTCGGTAAAAAGTCGCTCACCGAACTCGACGCACTGCTCGATAAGCATAAACTGACTTTCGGGATGGACATTTTAAAATATAAATTAGATAAGGAATAAATCAGAAAATGAGACACGCAAGAAAAGTAAACCATCTTGGGCGCACCAGTACGCACCGTAAAGCGATGTTGTCGAACATGGCCACGTCGCTGATCATGCACAAGCGAATCACCACTACCATTGCCAAGGCGAGGGCGCTCAGAACGTATGTCGAACCGTTGATTACCCGTTCAAAGGAAGATACGACCCATTCGCGCCGCACGGTATTCAGTTACCTGCAGGACAAGAAGGCCGTGTCGGAACTGTTCCGCGAGGTATCACCCAAAATCATGGAACGTCCCGGCGGTTATACCCGAATCCTGAAAATCGGTTTCCGCAAAGGCGACGCTGCCGAAATGGCCATGATAGAGTTGGTCGACTTCAACGAAAATATGTTGGCCACCAAGGAAACCCAAAAGACGACCACCCGTCGCAGCCGTCGTGGAGGCAAGAAAGCAGCGGGCGCAGTAGCATCGGCAGCCGGTACCGCCGCCGAGAAAACCGCTAAAACTGCCGCCGCAAAAGCCGTTGAAGAAGTTCCCGTAATTGAAGATGCAACCATTGTTGAAGAAACAGATGTTGTTGATGAACCAATAACTGAAGAAGCGGTTGTTGAAGAAGCGAAGGCCGAAGCAGCCGAAACGCCTGACATAGAGGAAACAAAGGAATAAAATCCCTTTTAGATAAAAAGGAAGGCCTGATGGATATTGAACCCTGTCAGGCCTTGTTGTTTTTTCTTGTTTCCCGCACTTTTTCCCCGACTTTATCTGTATTTCTGCAACAAAAGGATTTGTTTAAAGAGGATAAAATGGGGTAAATCTCCCCGTAACATCCCCCCCAAATTTCGTAATGGTAATCGATTGATAATGAAGATGAAAATTTAAAAGCCGAATTGCTGACATTATTTTTGTTTGTTTTGCAAAAAAATATACTTTTGCAGTGATAATTTGACATCATTCA
>Ga0082212_10007370_pt1 | contig 14554 bp, 12 predicted proteins | sample TergutNt197P3_FD_71548 | JGI IMG/M metagenome (GOLD analysis project Ga0082212, IMG submission 71548) | Neocapritermes taracua P3 segment gut microbial communities from Petit-Saut dam, French Guiana - Nt197 P3 | ecosystem: Host-associated > Arthropoda: Insects > Digestive system > Gut ... | reverse complement strand
TAAAATAGCTGTGCATTCACCAGCTAAAGATTCTTCGCTTTGCTCAGAATGACAGTTAGATGGTTTTTGCAGCATTCATTGGGTTCCGGGTTAAATCCGGAAAGACGAAGGATGGTTTTAAAGGTTTTTAATTACGAATTACGAATTACGAATTACGAATTGCCTTCTCCTACTCCAGGAGATAAATCTTCACCTTCTTCACGCCCCAGCGCACACAAGCTTCTTCCGAGTCCAAATAGATATCAATTTTGTCGCCCTTAATGGCGCCGCCTACATCCTCAGCCACGGCAAAACCATATCCTTCTACATAGAGCCTGCTGTGCATGGGGATAACCTTGGGATCTACGGCAATCATGCCTACCTGGGGAGTTTTACCTGTACTGGTACGTCCTCCCGGTTCGCAATAGGCGGTTGCTGTAACAACACGTGTTTCCTTAAACTTGAATTGCACTCCGCTCCTGCTGGCTGTGGAAATAGTTCCCTGGGCTATGATCCGGTTTTGTACCGGTTTCAATATTTTGGTATCTACAACTTCCCGTTCAATTTCTTCTCCGTCCCGGAAAGTTAGCTGGATAGTGTCTTCTTTTAAGCCGTCGGCGCCATTTTGGACTACCCGGTTGACGCCCTTTTCTGAATCGTGGTCGTCCCGGCGCTCGGTGATAGCAGCCAAGGTTTCCTGTATAGTTATTATTTCCTGAGTGATCCGGTTGATCTGAACGTCTTGGGCTTCAGTCAGCCGGGTGGTTAAAGGCAAGGAAATCTCATCCATTTCCCCCAGGCTGACTCCGGCTTGGGCCAATGCTTCAGCTACAGTGAGAGGAATACTGCGTACGGTCTGTTTTTGGCCGTCGGCAATGATCGTTGTATCGAAAGAGCGGATAATATTGATTTCCAGCCCATGTTCCAAAGGGGTATATAGGGGCGGGTCGATCGAATCCTTGGGATGATAAGCCAGCTTTTCCTTATCCAACAGCTCGGCTACAGTCCGGCAACGGGTGCTATAAGAATAAGACTCCGAATCAATGATTATGGTAATATTTTTTTCTAACCAGATATAAATTCCAGCTACAAAAACACAGATGAGCAAAAGAAAAAATCCAAGCAATGATGAAAAAAGCCGGGAATTACTCTCTCGCCGGTGCATAGAATCCCCCATTCCGTAATTGCCGTAATTTATAGCCCTCATTATAACCTAGGCATCAGCCTATGTCAAATTTATCAGATGGAAGCAGGATTCTTTCATTTGTCAAAATATTGCGAGATATCTTAGCGGTCCAAAAGTATTTTATAGACCTGATGGGCATTTTCCCAGCTGGCTGTCGCTATTTCTTCAGTACTCATACCCCGTAATTCTCCGATTTTTTCCGCCACCAAGGCAACCCGGGCCGGCTCATTGGTCTGCCCCCGGTAGGGGTGAGGCGGCAAATAAGGACAATCTGTCTCGACCAGAAGCCGGTCTAGAGGGGTTTTTATGGCAATTTCTCCTAAATTTCTGGCATTTTGATAGGTGACCGGCCCGGCAAAGGAAATATGAAATCCCAGGGAGAGGCACTGTTTTGCTGTTTCCCAGCTGCCGGAAAAGCAATGGAGGATACCGCCATTGATCCCGGCTTTTTCTTCGGCTAAGATTTGCAGGGTATCGCTATGGGCATCCCGGTTATGAATGATCAGGGGTTTGTCCAGTTCCCGGGCTAATAGAATTTGCCGTTTAAAGACTTGTCTTTGGATATCCCGCGGAGAACGGTCGCGATAATAATCCAAGCCGATTTCTCCCCAAGCCACCACTCCCGGCTGCTGAGCTAAGTGATAAAGTTTTTCTTCTAATTCCTCATTCCAGTTTTTGGCATCATGAGGATGAATACCCACTGCTGCGTATACCCGCTCAGGGTATTTTTCCGCCAGGCGCAGACTCATCAAGGAAGATGCCCAATCATAGCCCACAGTGGCAATTTTTTCCACCTTGGCTTGCTTAGCCCTCGCCAAGACAGCTTCCAAATCAGAAAAGAGCTTGGGGTCATTAAGATGGGCATGGGTGTCGAATAGCATAGATTACTCCTTTGGTATTTTTATCACAGGAAATGACAAAAACAGGGGCTGTTAAGTGGAATGAAAATTGTATATTATTACATTGTTCTCGTAATATAATTTTGATTTGAGTTGAATGAGGAATGAGGAATGAGGAATTAGGAATGATTGTAGCTTCGCATCGCGAAGCATTTTATTAAATAAAACGTTTTTGCGAAGCAAAAACAACAACAATTCCTCATTCCTCATTCCTCATTCCTCATTCCTAATTCTACTAACAGGGCTGCTGATGTCATACTTATTTAACTGCAGCGCCGGAGCTAATCGAATCTACCTCCAACACCTCCAACCGTCCGTCTGCGGCTGCTGAGAGTAGCATGCCGTGGGAGATGGTGCCCCGGATTTTTCGGGGTTCCAGATTGGCTATCAGTACCAGGTTTCGGCCCAACAGTTGATCCGGCTGATAATGTTCGGCAATGCCGGAAATTACCGTTCTTTCTTCATCTCCCATTTGGAGACGGAATTTCAGTAATTTGTCGGCTTTCTCTACCTTTTCACAGGCCAGGACTTTGACGATCCGTAAGTCCATTTTGGCAAAATCATCAATGGTGATAGAGGGGGGGCCTTCCTCTTTTTCCCGGGCAGGCTCTTCTGATTCGTTTAAGGTTGCCGGGTCGATCCGGGGGAAAAGCGGTTCACCCCGTTCTATTTTGGTTCCGGCGGGGAAAAGTCCCCACTTCAGGCTCTCCCAGGTATGGAGCTCCGGTTTATCGCTGATACCCAGCTGCTGCCAAACCCGCCGGGGCAGGCCCGGCATAAAGGGAGTGATCATAATTGTGACCAGGCGCACGGTCTCTGCCATATTATAAAGGACACTGGCCAGTTTGCCTGTTTCTTTGGCTTTGTTGAGCGCCCAGGGGGCGCAATCATCAATATATTTATTGGCTTTGTTGACCAGCCGCCAAATTTCTGTCAAAGCGGCGCTAAGCTCCATATTATCCAGCAGATGCTCTGTCTCGGGCACTACCGCCGCAGCCGTTTCTCTCAGTCCGTTGTCAAAATCAGTGGACTCGCCGGGAATCAGCACTATATCCCCCTGGAACTTATTGATCATGGCGGTGGCCCGGGAAAGCAAATTGCCATAATCATTGGCTAAATCAATATTGATGCGGTTGACCAAGGCTTCCTCCGAATAGTTGGCATCCAGGCCAAAGCCCATCTCCCGGAGGAGGAAATAGCGCACGGCGTCCGCCCCATACTTTTGGCAAAGGATGAAGGGATCCACTACATTGCCTTTGGATTTACTCATTTTGTCATCGCCCATTAAAAACCAGCCGTGGCCAATGATCTTTTGGGGCAAAGGGATGCCGGCGGCCATCAGCATAATCGGCCAGATTACGGTATGAAAGCGAATAATATCCTTACCTACCAGGTGAATATCGGCGGGCCAGTATTTTTGATAAAGTTCATCCTCAAAACCAAAACCCAGGGCGGAAATGTAGTTGATGAGGGCATCGAACCAAACATAAATCACATGCTTGGAGTCAAAAGGAACAGGGATACCCCAGCTGAAGCTGGTACGGGATACGCAGAGGTCATCCAGTCCCTGCCTGACAAAGTTGACCATTTCGTTTCTGCGGCTTTGGGGCTGAATGAAACCGGGGTTTTCTTCGATAAAATCCAGCCAAGCTTGAGCATATTTGCTCATTTTGAAGAAATAGGATTCTTCCCGGGTGATTTGGGCAGGGCGGCCGCAATCGGGGCAAAGGTGGCCTTCCTGCAATTGGCGCTCGGTGAAGAAGGTTTCGCAAGGCGGGCAATACCAGCCATTGTATTCCCCTTTATAGATATCTCCCTGATCATATATTTTTTGAAATAGGGCCTCGGCTACTTTTTTATGCCGATCTTCAGTGGTACGGATAAAGTCATCATTATCAATCAGCAAAACCTGCCATAATTTTCTAAAATTTTCCACAATAGGATCCACAAAAGCCAGGGGTTCAAGGCCGGCTTCTTGGGCTCTGCGCTGGATTTTCAGGCCATGTTCATCGGTACCGGTAAGAAAATAAGCATCATAACCCCGCATTCGCTTATAACGGGCCATAGCATCGGCGGCCACGGTAGGATAGGCAGTGCCGACATGCGGCGTAGCGCTGGGATAATAGATAGGGGTGGTAATGTAGAAAGTTTTTTTCTCATCCATAGTTTTTCCTCCTAAAAAAATGTTGAGTTACGATGCTGTTTTCTATTATACTGGATAGAAAGAATAAAGACAAGCTATAATAAAAGAAACCATTGCTTGTCAATGCTGAAATTGTAACATATTACAACAAATCTTTCAAGTATTTTTCTTTTTAGGCACGTACTCCCGAAATTCTGCGTAGAATGGCATAATTTTCGTGCCGCAGCATTCCTGCTCCTACTCAAAACTCAAAACTCAACACTTAACACTCCGGCTTGTCCGGGTTAGGCACGTACTCCCGAAATTCTGCGAAGAATGGCATCATTTTCATGCCGCCGTATTCCTGCTCCTACTCAACCCTCAACACTCAACACTCAACACTCCGGCTTGTCCGGGTTAGGCACGTACTCCCGAAATTCTGCGTAGAATGGCATAATTTTCATGCCGCCGTATTCCTGCTCCTACTCAACACTCAAAACTCAACACTCAACACTCCGGCTTGTCCGGGCCAGGATCATGCCAGTTTGCGGTAGATGGCTGTTATTTTGCTTTTTAAATCAACATTACTTTTTTTATCGGGGGATTCCATATAATCCATGATTTCCGCCACCTGCCGGGCCAGATCGGTATCGGGCAGGCTGTGGATAATAGCTTGCCTGGAGCTGGCCTTTAAGCTCAATTGATATTTGTGTTTGATCATAGTATTAAAAATGCTGTAGATTTCATTTATATCCTTAGCAGCCATCAACTGCTTATAAAGTGATTTTAAGGGAGAATCATCTTTTTTTCTCTTAGCAAGCAAACGTAATAAAATGATTGTAAGGGCAATTAGAATAGCCAGCCCGATCAGTATTACCAATAATACTTGCTTGTTTAATTGAATCAGGAAAAAACCATCATCCGAACTTGCATAACTTACTTGATTGATTTTCACAGTTTCCAGCTCGCCTGTCTGAACCCCTCCGCTGCTTTGCAGTTGGGGCATCTCTCCCAGCACTTCCAGGGTAGCACCCGGTATCTCGGCTTTTTCATATTTTCCGCTGGCGGGACTGAAATAGGAAATATAGCCGGGCGTCACATTCAGACTGCCGGTTTTTTCCGGAACTATAATTGCTTCAAATTCCTTTTTGACCTGATATCTGTTATTAACAATCGATTCCTCTGCATCTTTTTGGGTTTCATAAACACTAAACCCCGGCTTTTCTCCTCTGAAAATCTCTTTTAGGTCATCAAGATTACAGTTGCCTGTCGCTGTTATCCGAAGAGATAAAGAATCGCCGTAGTTCAACTCCTGCCTGCTATAGACACCCTCGATTTGCAGCTCACCCACAATACCGGAAAAGTCCCTGGGTTTTCCTTCCGCCGGCAGGGGGTTCACCGTCAGCTGTCTTTCCTCTGTTTGCAGATAAACGGCCTCTGATCTGCTAAAAAGGCCGCCAAAAGGATTGTTGCTACTGGTGATAACATTCACCTGCATATTAAAAGAGGGTATGGTAAACTGACCGGTCTTTATGGGATCAAATATTATTTGTTTTGCTTCATATTTGACATATCTTACCTCGTCAAGATAAACATATTCTGCCATTACCTGATCCTGGGGCATGTCCTTGACTACCGCCCCGTCGATGGCGGTATAATCGGTAAAGCCAAAGTTTTCGATATTATAACGGGAATACAGTTCATAAGTTATCACAATCTTTTCCCCCAAATAGGCCGAATTATGGGAGAGGATCGTCTTGACAAACAAATCCTGGGCGGATTCTCCGCCGGTGCTCTGACTCTCGCTAATATTGACCTCCAGCATATTGCTTACATAGGTTTGACCATTGTATTGAATATTGGCTCTCATGGTAAATTGCCCCGCGTTTTTGGGCATGATCGTATAGTGGAGGTTTTTTTGGTAGGAGGCAGCTCCATTGACAATAGTTGTGGATGTGCTTTGACTTGTAGAAAGCACATCAAAATTCTCCAAGCCGTCTATATCAAGAAGCTCGGACTCCTGGGCATTTTCCATAGTAAGAACCATGCTGCAAGAAACCCCTTTTTGCAGACTGAGTGTATCCATGTCCAGCCTAAATGAAGGCTCGGAACTCGCCAATGCAGGAACACCAGGTAGCATAGCCAGACAAAATACAGATATGATGCAAAGCATAAAACTAATGACTTTTATCTTTTTCACCTAAATAATCATTCCTTTCCAAACCCTACATTCCGGCCTCTGACCTCCGACCTCTGAAATTACCAGTCGCCCTTCCCATTATTGCCCTGCTTAACTTCCTGATTGTTTTTCAAGCCTTCTTCCTCCTGGCTTTCCAGTAGGCGCAGGATCCGTTCGATAGCCTCCCAATCCGGATCTTCTTCTTCGTCTTCATCCGGAGATCCGGCTTCCTGCTCATCCTCGGCGCCTTCCTGCTCTTCGCCCTCGGCTGCTTCGGAGCTTTCCGCTTCGCTTGAGTTTTGCTCTTCCTCTTCGCCCTCAGCCGCTTCGGCGCCTTCCGACTCCTGTTCCTCACCTTCCTGACTCTCGCCATCCTCGCTCTCGCCGCTGTTTTCCTGCTCCATATCTTCCAGGAGCTCTTCCAGTTTTTCTTTTACGGTTTCAAAATTATATTTTAGGGGTACGTTTTCCGGATATTTTGTGATGCCTTCCAAATAGATTTCAAGGGCCATACCATAGAATTGAACTTTTTGCTCTGGTTCCTCGACGGCTTCGCCCGCCCAGTAGCAAATATTTCCCGCATTTAAAAACTTTTCCAGGGAATCCTTTGCTTTCCCGTAATATTCAATAGCCTTATCATATTCCCCCAAAGCAAAGGCAGCCTGGGCGGCATTTAAATTCAGGATTTGATTTTCGGGGTTTGAGCCAAGCCCCGTTTCATAGGAATTAAGGGCTTCTTTATACTTTGTCAAGTTATATTCCGCATTGCCTTGGTTAAGGGCTTTTTTAGCTTCGCCGTCCGCTCCCGCTATCCCTGTTAAAAGCAGCAAGAGCAGCAATAAAGCAATAATTCCCGATATCCAAAAGATTTTCTTCACGCAATCCGCCTCCCTGTAAATTTAATTCGTAATTCGTAATGCGTAATTCGTAATTAAATCCGTTTGTAGCCCTTGTATTATTATTTATAGCACTTTTCGTTGCCTATCAAGGGTTTGGCAAGCTATGATTTTTCCTGGAATATTGGCTGCTTTCCGGCAAAAACCAAGCCGTTAGGAAAAGAAGCAGGCCAAACCCCAGGAAATACTGGTATAAGTGTTTGTATTTTTTATCTTGTCTTATTTCCAGAATATCTCTTTTTAAAGCGGATAATTCCGAGAGCAAGGCCGGGGTTTCCTCCCCTTGCAAGCTTGCCTGATAATAGCTGCCCCGGCCCTCCCGGGCCAGCCGGATCAGGATATCAGGATCAAGACGGGAGGTGGCCGGGTTGCCGCTTTCATCTTTCATATAATCAATCACCGTATTACCGGCTTCATTATATACCGGCACCAGGCCCCCTCTTTCGGTTCCGATGCCTAGGGTATAGATTTTCAGCTGATCATCTATTAATCCCTTCAGAACATCCAGGCTGGCGCCATCATGCTCCTCCCCATCGCTAATGATCAAAATAACCCTGTCGGCGCTGGATGTTCTTTTAAAAGAATCATTAGCCAAGCGGATAGCCGCGGCCAGATTGGTTCCGCCGCCGCTGATCATATCCGTATCCATCACATCCAAAAACATCCGGGCCAGCTGATAATCATCAGTCAAGGGCATCTGAATATAGGCATCCGAGGCAAAAGGAATAAAACCGATCCGGTCGCCTTCCAGATTATCCAAGATATTTCCCATTATTTTCTTAGCTACAGTTATCCGATCCGGCGCTATGTCCGTGACCAGCATACTTTTGGACGTATCCATCAGTACATAAATATCCAAACCGGTTTTATTTATCTCCCGGTACCCCTCAAAAACCCGGGGCCCCAAAAGCGAAAAAACTATCAAAGCCAGCCCAAATCCCAAAAGCAACGAGCGCAAAGCTTTGAACTGTATTTTATAACCCAGGCTAAAAAGCGCCATAATTCTCTCTTTTTTCCTGAAAGCAAGTATGAAAAAAACAAGGGCTGCGATAGCCAGCAGCGCAAAAAATAAATTAGCCGGGTATTTAAATTCCAGGTTTGTCAGCAAATTAACAACCCCCTTGTTTGGAGAGTGGAGTGTGGAGAGTGGAGTGTGGAGTTGTTGAAAAAACGCTCCGCGTTTCATTTTAAAAAAACTCCACACTCCACACTCCACACTCCACTCTTTTCACGGTATTTGTACAAAATAGTATTTATCCAAGACGATTCCAATAAGCAGCAAAGCCAGCGCCAGCATAATAAGGGGGAAGGCCAGTTCGTTGTATTCCCGGTAGTTTTTGTCTTCAAAATCTGATCTTTCCAGCCTGTTGATGGTCTCAAAGATTTGGGAGAGGGCTTTGGGGTCCATGGCCCTGAAATATTGACCGCCTGTGATATCGGCGATCTGTTTGAGCAAATCCTCATCGAATCCGCCCGGATAGCGGTTATATTGGGTTTGACCGAATACCTGCACAGGCATGATCAAGGTATCGCTGCCAACCCCGACTGTATAGATCCTGATACCGGCCTCCCGGGCTAGATTTGTTGCGGTCAAAGGGTCTATTGCTCCGGCATTATTATCACCGTCTGTTACCAAAATCATGATCCTGGAGCTTGCTTTGCTTTTTTTTAGGCGGTTTAGGCCTACGGAAATCGCCATGCCGATAGCAGTGCCGTCTTGATTTACTGATTCTGTGGTAACTTTTTCCAGAGAATCTCTGACAATATTATGATCCAAAGTCAAGGGGATCCGGGTAAAGGCGGTTCCGGCAAAAATTATCAGGGAGAGCCGGTCATTCACTCTTTCTTTGACAAAATTATCTATGGTTTGGCGGGCTACTTCCAGGCGGTTGGGCTCAAAATCAACCGACTGCATAGAGCCGGATACATCCAGAAGCATGGCAATATCAATGCCCTGCTTTTGGATATTATCAACTTCTTCCGTACTCTGAGGTCTGGCCAGGGCGATCAGAGCCAGAATCAAGCCGCTTAAAATAAGGGCTTTGCCAATTTTTGTTTTTAGGTTTTTTTTGCTCCCGGATTGCCGCAGCAATTTTATGCTGGAAAATCTTATAGCTTTTTTCTTTCTTACAGCCCAAAATAAATAGATCACAATTGGGATCAGTAACAGGAACCACCAATTAGCAAATCGTATCATGCCGCTCCCTCTTTTTGCCCATCTATTTTCTCAACCAAATCAAGTAATTCCCCATAATGCTGCTGCCTTTCTTCAGCGGAAATAACAGCGCCGGTAAATTTCATTCTGTCGCATTCGTTTAGCCAATCCCCGATAGGTAAAAGCATGCTGCTCAGATCCTCTATCTCTTTCAGTTCTGCCACGATTTCCCTGGATGTTTTGCCGATGATCTGAAAGCTGTAGAGGCTTTCGAGATACTTTTTAAAATAAAAGGTCAGGCTAACGAAATATTTATCATCCGCCTCGGATAAGGTTGAACAGCGCCTCAGGAATAATTGATGAGGGCTTAGCGCTTCGATTTTTCTTTTTTTCAGGATCTTGAAGAGAAAAAATATGCCGGATAGAGCGAAAACTGCCGCCGCAAGATAAAACAGAAGGCGCCAAGAAAAGGAAAAACCGGGCTCAGTAACCCCCATATCCCCTGCAAAAATATCTTCCCTTTTGATCTCATCCAGGGTAGAGGCAACATTTATGATAATTTCTTTATCACCAAGAACAATTATTTGCTCACCCACCTCAAAGCTGCGGAGAGAAAGCAAATAACCGTCTGCTTTGCTTTTGATCTCTAAAATATCAAAAGCCTGGAATTTCTCCCTTAATTGCTCAGGGGAGAATTTATTGGAATTTATTTCCAATGTAACGATATCGCCAACATAAATACTCCTGGTCTCAGCTTTTACCTCAAGCGGTGTGCTTAGCAATAACAAAACCAAGAGCCAGCAGATGATTCTTGTTTTTTTCATCGCTTTCCTCTTCTTTTAAAGAACTGTCTCAGGGGCTTGACATAATCCTCATCCGTATAGACGGTGATCAAATTTCTTTTCGAGCCGCCATCTGTGGGCGCTATCTTAAAATCATGTTTCAGATTGTCCATTTCAAAAGTTTGGCCTGTCTCCAAGTCCTCAAAGATAAAAATGGCGCCGGCCGGAATCGTTTCCTCGGCTCTGTCCACCACCCGGATCCGGATCAAATCATGCCGGCCGGCCGATACTTTCAGCTCATTTTCGTAGCCGTCATCCAAAAAATCCGAAATCAAAAACACGACACTGCGTTTTTTTTCGATCCGGTTGAAATACTGCAAGGCATTGCCGATATTAGTGTCGCTTTGTTGTGGCTGAAAATTCAAAATGCTCTCAATGATTGACAGGACATGTTTCTTGCCATTTTTAGAAGGGATCAGTTTTTCCACCTTGCCGGTAAAAAAGACCACTCCCACCCGGTCATTGTTGCGGATGGCAGATATGGCTAAGGTAGCGCTGATTTCCGCAATGATTTCCTTTTTTTGGCCAAAGCTGTTGGAGCGGGACATATCGATCAACAAAAACATATTCAGTTCCCGCTCTTCCACAAACTGTTTGACGAAGGTTTTATTATATCTGGCGGTAACATTCCAATCAATACTGCGCACATCATCCCCGGGTATATATTGGCGGATAGTTTCAAATTCCATACCCTTACCGCGAAACCCGGACCGGTACTCACCGGAAAATATTTCATCCACCAGCTTATTAGACTTGATCTCAATCCGGCGTATCTTCTTGGCAAGTTCAGTTGATTGCATTAATTTATCCCCTTGTCCTTGGCTGATTTGTAAATTTAGTTAGGAGTTAGGAATTAGGAGTTAGGAGTTGCTGTAAAAACGCTCCGCGTTTTATTGAATTTAATAAAGGATTTTTTCAATAAACTAAGAAAAGCAAAGCTTTTTCTTTTCCGAAACTCCTCACTCCTCACTCCTAACTCCTAACTTTATAACTAGAAAGCAAGCCCCTAATTTCAGGAACAGCCTATTCTAGAAAGCTCAAGGTAAATTTACAGACTCCAGGATTTCTGTGATTAGTTTTTCGGCGGTAATGTCCTCGGCTTCGGCTTCGTAGGAGATCAGGATGCGGTGGCGTAGCACATCATAGACCATGGCCTTGACATCATCGGGCGTAACATAATCCCGGCCTTCCAAAAATGCCTTGCATTTGGCGGCTTTGATCAGATTTAAAGAGGCGCGGGGCGAGGCGCCGCAGGCAATATAGGGTGAAGGTTCCCTGGTTTTAAAGACAATATCCAGGACATAGTTTTCGATTTTTTCATCCAAATAGATATTATCAACACAGGCACGCATCCTGAAAATATCCTCCCGGCTGATGACTGCCGTAACATTCGGTTCGGCAGACTCTTCCCGGGTATAGCGTTTGATGATTTCCCGCTCTTCTTCCCGAAGCGGATACTGGATTTTTAATTTCAGCATAAACCTATCCTGTTGGGCTTCGGGCAGGGGATAGGTCCCTTGCTGCTCCAGGGGGTTTTGGGTGGCGATAACCAAAAAGGGCTTGTCCAAAAGATAGGTCGTCTCCCCGATAGTCACTTGCTTTTCCTGCATGGCTTCCAGCAGGGCGGATTGGACCTTGGCCGGGGAGCGGTTTATTTCATCGGCGAGGATAAAATTGCTGAAAATAGGGCCTGTTTTGATCACAAACTCACCGGATTTTTGCTGATAGATCTCCGTACCCAAAATATCGGCAGGCAAAAGGTCGGGGGTAAACTGGATCCTCTTAAAATTAACACCGACAGTCTTGGCCACCGTACTGGCAGTCAAGGACTTGGCCAGCCCCGGGACCCCTTCCAGCAGGATATGCCCCCCGGTCAATAGTCCGATCAAAATCCGGTCCACCATATATTCCTGGCCGATGATCACCTTACTGATTTCCTCTTTAAGCGCAGCCACCCGCTCTCTTTCCGTTTGATTCCCGGATCCTTCGTAATTCAGCTGATCCATATACTAAGCCACCTTTCAATTCACAATTCACAATTCACGATTCTTATATGATAAAGCCCATTCTTTAATTTATCCTGAAAATACCCAAAAAAAACTTAAAGAATTTATAAATTATCAAATGCCATATGCTAAGGCGGTCCTCGACCGCAAGTATTCAGGATTCAGTATTCAGAAATCAGAATGCGGGTAACTTTTCGCTCCACGAAAAGTATTGAACAAAATTCTTGTTTTTTATTGACACTTTGCGTCCTAGAGGTACTAAAATAAAAGACAAGAAAGCAGCCCTTTGTTAGTAGGCTGTGACATCTAAAACTTTACTGTTTATTCTTCCCGTCATTCCGGGCTTGACCCGAAATCCCCTGGGGTTAAGCAGGGGATTTCGGATCAAGTCCGGGATGACGCTAGGACTGATTTTGTAGAGATTTAGTTGACACATGGTACTAGGAGGAGGCTGCTCTCTTAAAAATGGGCTTTGGCCTGCTTATGACCAAAAGTCAGATAAGCTTTACAAGCATTTGCTTTATATAGAAGTCATTTCCGCGTACAAGCGATACCCCCCTGCCAGGTTGGAACAGGTGAAACCCTTGGAGTTGAGAATGCGGTAGGCGATGTAACTGCGTTGGCCGCTATGGCAATTGAGATAGATCGGTTTCTTCTGATCCAGCCGGCCTAAATTCTCCCGCAGTTCATCTACGGGGATATTGATTGCTCCCTTAATATGCCCCCCGCTGTATTCTCCGGCGGTACGCACATCAAGCAGGGTGATATCCTCCCTGCCCAGTAAAGCGCCTATATCATCCCAGTGATGCTGCCTTACCTGGCCCCGCAGGATGTTATCGATCATAAAGCCGGCCAGGTTTACCGGGTCTTTGGCGGAAGAGTAGGGTGGGGCATAGGCCAACTCCAGTTCAGCCAGATCTGCTCCGGTCATTTCGGCCCGGATAGCTGTGGCCAGTACATCGATGCGCTTGTCCACACCTGTCCGGCCAATGGCTTGGGCGCCTATTATCTGCCCGTCCGGAACACTGAACAGTACTTTCAGGCTGATACTTGCCGCTCCGGGATAATAGGAAGCATGGGCGCCGGCCCAGACAAATACTTTGTCATAGGGCAGGCCGATTTTTTTTATGGCGCTTTCTGTCAGCCCGGCGCTTGCCGCCGTCAGATCAAAAACCTTGACGATAGCGCTGCCTATAGTCCCCCGGTAAGCCCGGTTCAGGCCGCAAATGTTATCGGCGGCCATCCGCCCTTGCTTGTTGGCGGGACCGGCCAGGGGAATATAAACCGGCTGGCCGCTAAGAAAATGACGGCTTTGTACCGCATCCCCCACGGCATAAATATGGGGGTCGGATGAGAGCAGGTTTTCATTGACAATGATAGCTCCATTAGGCGCCAGGGCCAATCCTGCCTCTTTGGCTAAAGCGCTTTCCGGGCGTACCCCTATGGCCAGTATTACCATATCGGCGGAAAGCTGCTCAATATTTTCGACAAATTGACCGGTATGCACCTGTATGCCTTGCTCTATCAGGTGACTTGTGATTTCCCGGGCTATTTCCCGGTCAAAACCTCCGGCAATTTGAGGTGAGGCTTCCCAAATGCTCACTTTCAAACCGGCTTGATGAAGGTTTTCCGCCATTTCCAAGCCGATAAAACCCCCGCCTATAATAGCCGCACTTTGCGGCTGTTTTTGTTCCAGATACTCTTTAATACGATAGGTATCCGGAATATTACGCAGGCTAAAAATATTTTCCCCGGTAAAGGGCAGGATAGGGGCAGCCCCGGGGGAAAGTATCAGCTTATCATAGCTTTCCGTATAGGTTTCCTCCGCAACAAGCCGCCGGACTGTTACGGTTTTTCCTGACGGATCAATGGCAATAATTTCTTCCCCCGTCCGCACATCTATGGCAAAGCGCCGCCTGAAGCTAGCCGGGGTTTGCAGAGTCAGGCTGGCCTTATCCCGGATAGTGCCGCCGATATAATAGGGCAAACCGCAATTGGCAAAAGAGATATAATCCCCCCGCTCAAAAAGAATAATTTCCGCATCTTCAGCCAAACGGCGCAAACGGGCAGCAGCAGAAGCCCCGCCGGCAACACCACCGATAATGACAACTTTCATGGTTAAAACCTCCTTTTAGACACGGATTTACGCGGATTAAAAACGGATTAGCACGGATTTTTTTTATTATAAAAAGTATTGAATTATTTTTATCTTTTCTTCAAAGCAACAGCACCTAAGTTTCTCATATCCTAAAGACAACAGCGAAAATCCGTTAAAATCTGCGAAAATCAG
>Ga0082212_10007369_pt1 | contig 14557 bp, 12 predicted proteins | sample TergutNt197P3_FD_71548 | JGI IMG/M metagenome (GOLD analysis project Ga0082212, IMG submission 71548) | Neocapritermes taracua P3 segment gut microbial communities from Petit-Saut dam, French Guiana - Nt197 P3 | ecosystem: Host-associated > Arthropoda: Insects > Digestive system > Gut ... | reverse complement strand
GGCTTCTACAAATGTTCCGGGGTATATGAGCAGTGGCTTTCGCCTCCTGCTTCGCAACCAGCCTCAAAAAAGGCAGTCTCCCGGACACCCCTCTGAAGTGTAACGCTAAAAGTTACAGTTCAGACCTTGGCGGAGCGCGCTCTTCAATTTGACTTATTTTGGTAAAGCAGTTAAAATGAGGCTGCTGTAAAGCAAACCATCTACCCGGGAGTTAATATGAGAATTATTGAGAATTTTGCAAGCAAGGCAAAAAGCATTTTCAGGACGACCGTTGATTTTCTTAAGCAAAACAGACGTTACATTCCGCCGGTGATAATCGTTATCGTCCTTCTTGTCACTCTTGTGACATGCGTGAACAAAGGAAGGCAGAAAGGCCCTGAGCCTGAGGAGTCGCCGGTCATTGAGGAAACACCGTCGGAAGATCCTTCGCAGGAGCCTGTCGTCACAGAACCGGAACCCGAGCCTGAACCGGAGCCGGAGCCCGAACCGGAACCTGAGCCGGAACCCGAGCCTGAGCCGGAAGACCCGGGACCAATAAACCCGCTTACAGGCCTGCCATGCGAGGAGGGCGCGCAAAATAACAGACCCCTGGCAATAATGATAAACAACAGGCTGGACGCCCTTCCGCTTCTCGGCGTCTCGAAGGCGGATATTATCTACGAGCTGAATGTGGAGGGCGGCATCACAAGAATGCTGGCGCTTTATCAGGATATATCGGACGCCGGCGTTATCGGCAGTATCAGGAGCGCCCGCACGTATTATGTCGATATCGCGCAGAGTTACGACTCAGTATACATTTTCGCAGGAGGCAGCCCGCAGGCGTACACCGCGCTTTCAAACCGGGATATTACCCGTCTTGACGGCGTGAACGGCCGCAGGACAGAGATCTTCTACAGAGACTCGCAGCGGGCAAAAACAATGAGCAGCGAGCACACCCTTGTTTCATCAAGCGAACTAATATCACGCTGGCTGCCTGAATACGGCTTCAGGCTTGAACATGAAGAAAGCTATGAGCACGTTCTTGAGTTCGCAGAAGACGGGACCCCTGAGAACGGCAAACCCGCCGCGGACGTCGTCGTAAGTTTCTCCTCCGCCAAGTCATCTTCACTTTCATTTGACAGCCGGGGATTATACGGCCTGAGCCAATTCGGGAAAGTTTGCGCCGACGGCAACAACGGAGTTCAGGTTTCTTTCACAAACATCCTGATCCTCAGGACGCCGGTGTCGCTAATTCCGGGCGACACTGCCGGCAGGCTTCAAATCAGAACGACAGGCAGCGGTAAAGGTTACTATGCCTGCGGCGGGAAGTACGTTGAGATTAACTGGTCGCGCGAGGATGACTCTTCACAGTTCGTCTACACGCTGATGGACGGTTCGCCGCTGCACCCGGGCTGCGGAAAGACTTACGTCGCGATGATCCCCATGGACGCTGAAGTCGATTTCTCCTGACGGTTGCATTTTGTAACAGTTCAGTGGGTATCCGGTAGATGCTTTTATGAGGCTTCTACAAATGTTTCGGGTTATATGAGAAGTGGCTGCCGCCTCCTTCTGCAATATCAGCCTCAAAAAAGGCAGTCTCCCGGATACCCGCTGAACTGTGACGGATCCCCCCTGAACTGTATCAACATTATTATTGAAAACTTCACACTTATACTGTATAATTCGCGGGAATCAATTCAAAAAATGAAGCAAGGAGCAAGAAAATGTCATATGTCGACGATGTACTAAGCAGCCTGAAACAGCGCAGCGCTGACCAGCCGGAGTTCATTCAGGCTGCGACCGAGGTGCTGACCTCACTGCGCCCTGTGATAGAAGCAAATCCCGAATATGAAAAAGCCGCTCTTCTTGAGCGCCTCATAGAGCCTGACCGGACAATCATATTCCGCGTGCCCTGGGTGGACGACAGCGGCAAAGTCCATGTCAACCGCGGGTACAGGGTTCAGTTCAACGGCGCGATCGGCCCGTATAAAGGCGGGCTGCGCTTCCATCCCTCTGTTAACCTGAGCATAATCAAGTTTCTCGGTTTCGAACAGATATTCAAGAACTCCCTGACTAGCCTCCCTATCGGCGGGGGCAAAGGCGGTTCTGATTTTGACCCAAAGGGCAAATCCGATAACGAAGTCATGACGTTCTGCCAGAGTTTTATGAACGAGCTGTACCGGCACATAAACGCGGACTGTGACGTACCCGCCGGCGACATCGGGGTCGGCGCCCGCGAAGTGGGCTACATGTTCGGGCAGTACAAGCGCCTTGTCAACAGATACGAAGGCGTCTTTACAGGAAAGGGGCTCACATACGGCGGTTCGCTGGCCCGTACGGAAGCGACAGGCTATGGGCTCGTGTATTTCACTGAAGAAGCTCTGAAAATGAGAAACGACAGTATAAAGGGGAAAACCGTAGTTATTTCAGGCTCCGGTAATGTAGCGACGTTTGCCTGCGAAAAAGCTTCGGAACTCGGCGGTAAAGTTGTTGCGATGAGCGACTCAAACGGGTGGATATACGACAAGAACGGGATAAACCTGGATGTCGTAAAAGATATCAAGGGCGTGCGCCGCGCCCGAATTTCCGAGTATGTCAGCGCCGTACCCTCCGCGGAGTACCACGAAGGCCGCGGGATATGGTCTGTGAAGTGCGACGTCGCCATGCCGTGCGCGACTCAGAACGAGCTCTTCATCGACGACGCGAAGGCGCTGGTCGCAAACGGCGTTGCAGCGGTATGCGAGGGCGCAAACATGCCCACGACTCTGGACGCGACAGAGTATCTGCTTGAGAACAACATCATGTTCGCACCGGGTAAAGCCGCAAACGCCGGCGGCGTGGCTACGTCCGCTCTTGAAATGAGCCAGAATTCTATGCGGCTTTCCTGGAGCTTTGAAGAAGTCGATTCCAGGCTGCGCGACATCATGATAAACATTCATAAAAACGCCTGGGAAGCGGCTAAACAGTATGGTTTCGAAGGCAACTATGTCGTCGGGGCGAACATTGCGGGCTTCACAAAGGTCGCCGGTGCAATGCTGGCGCAGGGCGTCGTGTAATGTAGAAAACTGTGAAATTTTTGTGTAATTTCATTTGATTTTGTAATAATCATATGGTATTATTTGCTTGGTTCCGGCTGAAGCAGGAAATCACGCCTGCAAATGCGCACATAGTAAGTTGCCATATCCCATGAGAGGAATGAAACAGATATGCCGAATGCACTTAAAGGCGCATGCGTATTCGCACAGTCCGGCGGACCTACTGCGGTCATAAACGCAAGCGCCTACGGTGTGATCAAAACCGCGCTCGAATCATCAGCCATAACGAATGTTTATGGCGCCTCGCACGGAATCACAGGCATCCTCAGCGACACGCTCTATGACATGGGGAAAGAGGACGCAAGTGAACTCAAGCTCCTGATGAACACCCCGTCGTCCGCTCTCGGTTCCTGCAGGTATAAGATCAAAGGCGATGAAGACCTGGGCAGGATCTATGAGATTTTCAGGAAGCATGACATTCGCTACTTTTTCTACAATGGCGGCAACGACTCAATGGACACTTGTCAGAAAATCAACGATTTTCTTGAAGATAACCATTATGAGTGCCGCGTGATCGGGGTTCCGAAGACAATCGACAACGACCTTCTTGGAACCGACCACTGCCCCGGATACGGGAGCGCCGCAAAATATATCGCGACGACTGTAGCGGAGGTGTACAGGGACGCTATAGTCTACGACACCGGCATGGTCACAATCATCGAGATAATGGGCAGGCACGCAGGGTGGCTGACAGGCGCAGCCGCTCTCGCTTCTCTTTCAGGGTCGCCGCCCGATCTTGTTTATCTGCCCGAGATACCGTTTGACACCGAGGAGTTCATACGCGTTGTTGAAAAGGTGTATAAGGAACAGAACAACTGCCTTGTGGCGGTCTCTGAGGGAATAAAGGGCCCTGACGGAGGTTTCATCTCAGAAGCCAATATATCAAAAACCGACGGCTTCGGCCACGCGCAGCTCGGCGGCCTGGCAATGAGGCTGGCAAACCTCATCAAGATGATGACAGGAGTTAAAGTGCGCGGGATCGAGCTTAGCCTGCTTCAACGCTGCGGAGCTCATTTAGCGTCGCAGACTGACATCGACGAAGCGTTCCTCGCCGGAAAATCCGCCGTTGAATACGCAGTCTCCGGCGAAACCGGCAAAATGGTCGCGTTCGAGCGCAATATCCTGAACGGCGCTTACCATTGCGATGTGATTTATCAGCCGCTGTCTCTTATCGCAAACGCTGAGAAGAAAGTTCCGCGCGAGTGGATAAATGAGGGCGGCACAAATGTGACCCGGGAATTCTTTGACTACGCTCTGCCGCTCATACTCGGCGAAAACGAACGTATTCTTGAAGACGGGCTGCCCCGCTTTGCAAAACTAAAGAAGATAAGGGTGACGTGAAACCAAGCCGGCGCGCGGCGGGGTTCGCATCACCTTTATCTCTAAATAACGATCATATTTAAGGAGTGATAAGATGCATATTACCAATATGGAGAATGCGTTCTCGCTGACCGGGAAAACCGCCATCGTCACAGGGGGCAACCGGGGCATAGGCCTCGGTATTACCACGGCTCTGGCACATCATGGGGCAAACGTAGCGATATTCTGCAGGAATGAAGAAAGCGCGAAAGCCGTCATCGCGGACCTGAGCGGAAAGTATACCGGGGTGTTCAGGAATTATAAGTGCGATATCACAAACTACGAGGATTGCAAAGCGTCTGTAAAGGCTGCTATCAATGATTTCGGCGCGATTAACATCCTGGTGAACAACGCCGGGACAGGGTTTGGCGGCGATCTGCTCGACATGGACGAAGAACTCAGCCAATGGTTCGGAGCGTTTGACCTTGACCTTCACGGCGCCGCGCGTATGAGTTATCTGGTCGGAAAGCACATGCGCGAACTCGGAAACGGCGGCAGAGTCATAAATATTACCTCCAACGCAGGCGCGATCGTCAACAAGCCGATGCCGCTCACACCTTACAGCTGCGCAAAAGCCGCGTTGAACCATCTGACAAAGTGCCTTGGCAACGACTGGGCAAAATACGGCATTCGCGTCAACGCCATCGCTCCGGGTTATACGTTTTCGGATATGTCGATCCATATGCCGGACGACATGAAACAGGCGCTTATCGATAAGATACCCATCGGACGTTTCGGAGAGGCGATCGAAATCGGCGCTCTTGCCGTCTATCTTGCCAGCGACGCGTCTGACGTTATGACAGGCGTCGTGCTGACAGCTGACGGCGGTTACTCGCTCGGCATGTGACCTGTCCGGTATTTCCGGTTCATAATGTGATCTCTATATGATTTATATGTGATCAAAAAAGGAGTTGAGCTATGTGTTTAACCCGCTGAACCCTCCATTTCTTGTATTGCCGGTAACTTCGGAAGAATCCGAAAAGCTGATGAAACACGAAGGTTACTATTCGCATACTACATACGACGATCAGGCGCTTGTTAGTTTTCAGGATGGCTGGACGCTGCCGTTATCCCCGGATGAAAAGAAAAGCATCTCTTCGGAACCTCTGCTGCTGCTGCGGAACTCAGGCAGGATAACCTCGGAGGGAAGCTCGTCTGCGAAAGGTTTTGCGCACCAGTTTTGCAAAATAAACGGCGACGAACTGTCGCGCGACCACGCGAACAGAGTTTTTGCCGAAAGGCTTCGCGAGAACTGGATGCTGGTGCCTGAGAGCGCCGCAGTCGTATGGCTGCAGTATCAGTATAGTACTCAGTATCTTGGCGAAGAGGCTCACGATTCCGTCACATATTATTACGGAAAACTTCTCATATGCACTCTGGTAATTCAAAGGGACTCCGTACCGAGGCTTGATAAAAACGCTGACAATCTCAGCATGCGCCCGGTTCAGTATCGCGTCGAGGAAAAAGTCCTCATCTCGCGCGATTGGAACACGACCGATGAGGACCCTGTAAACTACCTTATGGGGCTGCTGTCTGAAAGTTCGCTTGACCGGTTCAAGCCGACTCTCGGCATTGCGATAGCTGTGGCGACGTCTGCCGGCGTCAGCTAACTGCGCAGCCGGCTTAAGGCTGAGGCGCTCGCTGCTGCCTGTAGTTTAACGGGTAACTGAACTGCTACTTAGATTGTTACACTTCAGAGGGGTATCCGGGAGATGCTTTTTTGAGGCTTCTACGAATGTTCCAGGGTACCTGAGCAGTGGCTACCGCCTCCTGCTATAAGTTCAGCCTCAAAAAAGTCAGTCTCCCGGATACCCCTCTGAACTGCTACTAAGATTGGCTGGATTTACGGCTCCCGCTTCGCCTCGCGGCGTTCGCGTTTCCACGCTTCGATCTGCTCCATGCGCTCCCTGACGCGCGCTTCCCTGCCCTGCTCTCCCGGTTGATAGTATTTCCTGTCCGCAAGAGAGTCAGGCAGGCATTGCATATCTGCGATCTTCTCCTTTGTATCATGCGCATAGATGTAACCATTGCCGTAACCCAGATCTTTCATCAGCCGCGTCGGCGCGTTCCTGATGTTAAGCGGGACCGGCTCTGCAAGCGTCGTTTGCGCGTCGCCGGCGGCGCTTTCATATGCTGTATATAATGCGTTCGACTTTGGTGCGAGCGACATGTAGACAGCAGCGTGAGTAAGATGCACGCTGCACTCCGGCATCCCGATAAAGTGGCACGCCTGATACGCGGCGACAGCGACGCTGAGCGCGTTACTATCAGCCATACCAACATCTTCGCTGGCAAAGCGGACAATTCTCCGCGCGATATACAGTGGATCTTCTCCCGCTTCCAGCATCCTTGCAAGCCAGTAAACAGCGGCGTTCGCGTCGCTGTTTCTCATTGACTTATGGAGCGCTGAAATTATGTTGTAATGCTCCTCGCCGCCTTTATCATACAGCAGCGATTTCTTGCTTATGCACTGCTCAACGATCTCAGTCGTCACGGTTGTGCCCGTTTCGTCAATCTCCGCGTTTAGGATCACCATCTCCAGCGTTCCCAGCGCAATTCGCGCGTCGCCGTTTGCAAACCCTGCTATTACGTTCAGGATCTGATCGGATATGCTGACAGCCTGGCCTCCGAAACCCAGCGGGTTCTGCATCGCCTGTTTCAGCAGAGCAAGAAGATCATCCTGCGTCAGCGGCTGCAGTACAAACACACGGCAGCGGGACAGCAACGCGGAGTTGATCTCGAACGACGGGTTCTCCGTGGTAGCGCCGATGAGTACAATACTTCCTTTTTCAACGAAAGGCAGAAACGCGTCCTGCTGCGCTTTGTTGAATCGGTGTATCTCGTCGACAAAGAGAATAGTTTTATCACCCATCAGGCTCATGCGCTCCGCCTGATTCATGACTTCTCTTATTTCTTTGATCCCGCTGGTCACCGCGCTGAAGTTGACAAACTCCGCCTTCGTCCTTCCTGCAATGATACGCGCGAGCGTGGTCTTCCCGACGCCCGGAGGCCCCCAGAAGATCATTGAGGAAACCATATCCTTTTCTATCATCTGACGAAGAACCTTACCACTACCGAGAAGGTGCCCCTGCCCGACGAACTCGGTAAGGTCGCGGGGCCTCAACCTGCTCGCAAGCGGCCCGCGCATCTCGGGCGCGTCGAACAATGATCGCTGATATCGGTTTGCATCCATAGCGGCATTTCCCTTACTTTTTGGATATTACTCTGTTTGCAGGCTGTGACTATTACGGGTGTTCCGGACGCTCTCTGAAAAGCTGCCGGTTACTTTCGTATATCGGAGATACTGCCATGTCCGGTCTCCCGGGACAGTGTTAAAAACCGGTCTGAACGACGAAGTCATTCAAACCGGAAAGGGGCGGCTTAACAGCCGCCCCGGGTTTCGTCACCTAAAACTTGATGACTTTCGGCTCGCCGCCGAATGACTCGATGGTCGCCGTGGCGTCCTGCAGATAAAGAACGTTCGTGTTGTCATCCTCGGCGGAGTACCTTTCCTTGAGCATCGGGTACGCGTCAAGCATGCTTTGCTTTGCTTCCAGCCTGTCGTCGGTAATCGCCTTGGCAGCGATACGTATCCATGAACCTTCCGACATCGCGCAGATCTCAACCTTCGGGTTCTTGGCCATCTGCTGTGCGCAGGGCTTGGATTTACCGGTCTGGATGTAGAGCTTGCCGTCAAAAATGTGCGCGGTCCCAAAAGGACGGACGCGCGGTTGGTCTCCATCCGCTGTCGCGAGATAGTATGTTCCAGCCTTCTTCAAAAAATCGAGAACTTCCTGCATTTCTGAACCTCCAAAACATTATAGATTGATCGGGCTTGGGGCTTTTACCCCGAACTGCCTGTTGAAAAGATTTTACCACACTTGCTGCGTATTCCGCAAATACTTTTTTCCTAAATCATCGCTGGTTACTGTAACAGGTATCCTCTCAGGACCGGTGAGGAAGACGTTTATTCTGCTTCCGAAAGCGGAGGCATGGATGCCGGATCACGCTCAACAAGTTGAGCGCGCGAATTGGCACATGGATGTGCCACTGAGCGGAAAGGAAGCAGAAAAACGTCTTCTGAGCGCAAGGTCCTGAACTGTAACCTCGTCACAATTCAAGCCCTAAATTACTAATCCGCCGTTCGGGCTTATAACCTGCCCGGTTATAAACGCAGCGGAGTCTGAAGCAAGAAAGCTCACCACTCCCGCAATGTCCTCAGGAGTGCCAAGCCTGCCAAGCGGCGTATCGCCGCGCAGTGCATGCTTATCGGCTTCCGAAAGCATACCTGTCATATCCGTATCAATAACGCCGGGGGCAACGCAGTTCACGGTGACGCCGGACGGAGCAAGTTCCTTCGCAAGCGACTTCGTCAACCCGATCACCGCGGCTTTCGACGCAGAGTAAACCGCTTCGCATGAAGCTCCCGTTATGCCCCAGATGGATGAAAGCGTAATTATCGCACCGCTCTTATTGCGTACCATACCAGGTATCGCCGCCCTGCAGCAGTTAATGACTCCGCCCACATTTACGTCAAACACACGCTTCCACTCATCATCGGAAATGTCGGAAAAAAGGCCGTAGTGCGCGACGCCCGCACAGCAAACGAGCAGATCCGCATGCCCCGCTTCACTGAACATGCGGCTAACTTCTCCGCTGTCAGCTACGTCGGCTTGTACGATTCTGCCCCCCGTCGCATCCGCCACTCGCGCGGCGGCTTCCATATTCTTGCAGTAGCCGATAACTACGCTGTACCCGTCGCTCGCAAGCCTCGCAGCGCAGGCTGCGCCTATCCCGCGGGAACCGCCTGTAATCAGCGCTGTTTTTCTCATTGCTCACTGCACCTTATTTCTGTTTACCTGCTCAACGCCGCATCAACAGACTCTGCAATCAACTCTCTGCTCTCTGCTCTCTGCTCTCTGCTCTCTGCTCTCTGCTCTCTGCTCTCTGCTCTCTGCTCTCTGCTCTCTGCTCTCTGCTCTCTGCTCTCTGCTCTCTGCTCTCACATAACTCTGATCGCCTCTACGCTGAGGCACTTTCCTGTCTCTGTGTCGACCTCAAACACAGCGCCCTCGATCTTCGCCGGCCCCGGAGCGACTTCGAACCGTCCCGGAGGGTTACCGAGAAACCGCGAAATCGGCTGCTCAGGTTTCATTCCTATGACAGACTCCTGCGGGCCGGTCATACCCAAATCGGTTATGAAGCCGGTACCTGCTTTCATGACGCGGCAGTCCGACGTCTGGACATGCGTGTGCGTCCCCCACAAAGCGCTGACGCGCCCGTCAAGATAGTATGCCATCGCCTGCTTCTCGCTTGTCATTTCAGCGTGAAAATCAACAAGCACTACGATTTCCGAGTTCTGCTTCAAAATCCTGTCCGCTTCAAAAAAAGGATTATCGGTGTTATACGGCAAATCGCCCCGCCCGACCAGATTAATGACGCAGACGCTTCCGAATGAAGCGGCAAAAACGCCCCATCCCCTGCCCGGAGTCTGAGGCGCAAAATTGCCGGGTCTTAAAATGTAACTGCAGTCGTCAAGAAAAGGGATTATCTCGCGTCTGTCCCACGTGTGGTTGCCAAGAGTCACTACATCGGCTCCCGCGACCAGTATTTCTTCAGCCTGCGCTTTTGTAATGCCTGTACCTGACGCGTTTTCACCGTTTACGACAGTAAATGCTATATCGTAAAGCTTTTTTACACCGCGCAGCTTTTCGGACAGGAAATGAAGCCCCGCTGAGCCTGTGACGTCGCCAACCGCCAGTATGTTAACGTTCATTCAACACTCCGCTTCGTTGTCTTGCGCTCCGCTTCGTTGTCTTGCGCTCCGCTTCATCGTCTCATACTCCGGCATGCCCTGCGCTACGCGAGCACTCTCACCCTGGTGACGCCCTGTATGCTGACCAGCGCCTCGAAAAGCCCGTCCGGGAGCGCATTGATATCCAGCATCATATATGACGGGAGCCGCCCCTTCGTACTGGCGTAAATGGAGTTTTCAATATTGACCCCGAATGACGATACAGTGCCGGTTATCTTTGCTATCATCTCAGGAACGTTATCATGAATCACGCATACGCGAGGATCGCCGGAACGCTGCAGATAAACGCTCGGCATGTTGACGGAGTTTATTATGTTCCCGTTCTCAATATACTCTGTTATCTCCGCGCACGCCATGCTGACACACTTGTCTTCGCTCTCAGGCGTCGAAGCTCCCAGATGCGGTATAGCGATAACGCCGGGCTTGCCCGCCACATTTGCATTCGGGAAATCGGTCACATAGCAGGCAACCTTCCCTTCAGCCAACGCGGCGAGAATATCCTCGTCGCATACAAGTTCACCGCGCGCAATATTTATTATTCTGACGCCATCCTTCATCTTCCTTATGCTTTCGCTGTTTACAAGATTATGCGTGGACTCAAGATATGGGACATGAAGCGTGATATAGTCAGAGTTCTTAAAAATCGCATCAAGGTCGTTCGCTTGATTAATATCTGAAGACAAGCGCCATGCTGCTTCAACGGACAGATACGGGTCGTAGCCGTAAACACTCATTCCGATCGCCGTTGCAAGGTGGGCGATCTTCGCTCCGACAGCGCCCAGCCCGACGACCCCAAGGGTTTTTCCCGAAAGCTCCGGCCCTACGTAGAGCGCTTTTTGCTTTTCGACGAGCGTTGTGACGTCCCCTCCCTGTGTAGCTATCGTCTTCACCCAGTCGATCCCGCCGAGAATATCCCTCGAGGACAACAGCAGCGAACACAAGACAAGCTCTTTCACAGCCTCCGCGTTTGCGCCGGGGGTGTTAAACACGATAATGCCCTCTTCCGCGCAACGGTCGAGCGGGATGTTGTTGACGCCGGCGCCCGCTCTCGATATGCACAAAAGTTCAGGGTTGAACTCCGTTTCGTGCATATTTGCGCTCCGGACAATAATCGCGTCAGGATCAGTATGATCCGGTGATATCTCATACTTCCCGCTGTCGAGATTCTCAAGCGCGCTTGATTTGATGTTGTTCAGGACCTTGACCTTATACATATTATCCTCCATCTCAAACATTGTTACTGTTCAGTGCCACCTTAGTTCGGCCGTTACATCACGTTCCTTATCACTCGAATGCGCATCCATGCGCATACTCGTGCGCTCCGGCATCCATGCCTCCGCTTTTCGGAACGTGATCGCAACGACCTCACCGAGGCACTGAACAGTAACCAAACATTATTTGTATAAATAGAAATGAAAGGATGGAGGTACGCGCAAATTGCACACCAGGTTCTACATTCTTTCACGCTACTACTTTCCTCCGCTGTTAACAGTTAGCCGCTTCAAACTCACGCATGAATACTGCGAGCTTTTCAACGCCTTCGACAGGCATTGCGTTATATATGGAAGCCCTCATCCCGCCTGTGATACGATGCCCCGCAAGCGTTTCAAACCCTGCTTTTTTTGCCTCGCTGACGAACTTCTTGTCAAGCGCTTCATCAGCAGTTCTGAATGTTACGTTCATATCCGAACGCGACGCCTTTTCCGCGCAGCCGATGAACATGCTGCTGTTGTCAAGAACATCGTACAGGATCTTCGCCTTCACGGCTTTGATCTTCTCAATGCCTTCGACGCCGCCCTGGCTGTCGAGCCACTTCAATACAAGGCCAAGCATGTAGATGGTATAACACGGTGGTGTGTTGTTCATCGAATCAGAGTCGATCATAAGTTTATAACTCAGCAGCTTCGGCGTGATAGGAAGCTCGGCTCCGGCCATCGCTTTGTTTATGATCACTACAGCCATACCTGCCGGCGCCATGTTCTTCTGAACGCCCGCGTATATCAAACCGTATTTCGATACGTCCACTCTTGCGGACAGTATATTCGACGACATGTCGCACACCAGCGGGACGTCCCCTGTCTCGGGAGTATACTTCCATTCCGTGCCATAGATCGTGTTATTCGAGCAATAGTAGAAATATGAGGCGTCGGGCGAAAGTTTTATGCTGTCCTGAGCAGGAATAAAGGTGTGTTTACTTTCAGCAGACGAACATGCGATATTTACCTCACCGTACTTCCCGGCTTCTTCCATGGCAAGATTCGAGAAGTTTCCTGTGACAGCATAGTCTGCTTTCCCTGTTTTCCCAATAAGATTAAGCGGTACTGCGGAAAACTGGAGCGTAGCCCCGCCCTGCATAAAGAGTATCTCATGCGTGTCAGGAACTTGCAGTATACGCTTAAGGTCCGCCTTGGTTTCTTCGAAGATCGCAAGGTAATCCTTTCCCCTGTGGCTCATCTCCATGACCGACATTCCGCTTCCGCGGTAGTTAAGCATCTCTGCCGCCGCCTGTTCGAGTACCGGGAGCGGAAGCATTGACGGCCCCGAAGAAAAATTGTAAATCCTATCTGATGACATATCCTTTTCTATCCCTTCTGAGATTATTAAGGGATTATATCTTATTCCAAACTATGGTGTCAAACTATTTCTGCCCAAACAAATCCTTTATCGACGGCGTTTATTTGTACGGAATGTATGCTGTTTCGCGTAATGCTTTTCCCCTGCTCTCCTCCGCTTTCCCCGCTGACAACTCCGATGCTCGTTTTTCCGTTTAACGTTGAGGTTTTCTTTACCGCAACCTCTATATAATTTTCAGAATGACCGATGATGGCTCCCGCTTTTTCGCGCTCGAACAAGACGCTCAGAGTGTTGCCGATCTGCTTTTGTCTGAAAGCCTCGGCCATTGTCTCCGCAACTGACGAAGCCATGCCTGCCCGCTCGATCCTTATGTTTTTCGCGACTTGTCCTTGCATAACCGCGGCTCCGGTACCGGGGCGCGGTGAAAACGGGAATATGTGCATTCCGGAAAACTCTGCTGCTGTAATGAACTCCATTGTCTGCTCAAACTCTCCGCTCGTTTCGCCCGGAAACCCGGTAATAAGGTCCGAAGTAATGCCGCAGTTCGGAAATCTTGTCCGCAGCAACTCAATCGACTCCTTTACGGCTCGCGTATCATACTTCCTCCCCATGCGCCGTAACGTATCGTCGCACCCGCTTTGCAGCGAGAGATGAAAATGGCCGCACAGATCGGGAATCGCGGCAAGCGCGTCGCAAAACTCTTTTGTAACGAAGCCGGGATCAAGCGATGATAACCGTATGCGTACTCCTTTAGCAGCGTCCGCGATCAGGCTCACAACGTCAGGCAGAGCTATGTTCTGCGCTAAATCCTTTCCGTATGACGATATTTCAATACCCGTTATAACGATTTCACGGAACCCCTGCTTCGCAAGCAGCAGAGCGTACTCAGCAGCCCTCAGCGGCGGCAGCGACCTGACCCGCCCGCGCGCGAACGGGATCACGCAGTATGCGCAGAAGTTGTCGCAGCCGTCCTGGATTTTAAGCAGCGCTCTTGTTCTCCCCGAAGAGCTTCCGGGCGGAAGCTCCTCAAACCCGTTGGGAGGCTGCGGGTTCTCAAACCCGCCGGAAGGCTGCGGTTCCTCAAACCCGCCGGAAGGCTGCGGTTCCCCAAACCCGCCGGGAGGCTGCAGTTTCATAAACCCGCCCGAAGGCTGCGGTTCCTCAAACCCGCCGGAAGGCTGCGGTTCCCCAAACCCGCCGGGAGGCTGCGGGTTCTCAAACCCGCCCGCCTGTCTCGCCTCCCACAAACGCTCGATCTCAAGCGTAAACTCACGCCTTCCTCCGCTCCCGCCTGTCAAGTCCGCGCCTAACCGATCGCGAAGTTCAGGTTCAAGCTGAGTCATGCATCCGCAAACGGCGATCAGCGCATCCGGTTCCTTGGTTCTCATCCTTCGAACTGCCTGTCTGGATTTTCGCGAGCTTTCCGACGTGACCGCGCATGTGTTGATAACGCAAACATCGCATCCGCTGCCGGGTTCGGTTTTCGTATGCCCGCGCGAAATAAGAAGGCTCTCCATAGCCTGCGTTTCATACTGATTAACTTTACATCCGAGCGTCAACGTGCAAAATCTCACAATAAACCTCGCTACATTTCAGTAGGTGGTTACTATTGCCCTCTCAGGACCGGTGAGGAAGACGTTTATTCTGCTTCCGAAAGCGGAGGCATGGATGCCGGAGCGCGCGAATTGGCACATGGATGTGCCACTGAGCGAAAAGGAAGCAGAAAAACGTCTTC
>Ga0082212_10007368_pt1 | contig 14559 bp, 12 predicted proteins | sample TergutNt197P3_FD_71548 | JGI IMG/M metagenome (GOLD analysis project Ga0082212, IMG submission 71548) | Neocapritermes taracua P3 segment gut microbial communities from Petit-Saut dam, French Guiana - Nt197 P3 | ecosystem: Host-associated > Arthropoda: Insects > Digestive system > Gut ... | reverse complement strand
GCTTTGGTCAGGGAAGAAGAAAATATGATAACCGTTTCAGTGAAAGGGAACAATAAAACGGCTTATTTAGATAAATTACGTGAAACGCTTAACAATATTTTTAATTCATACAAAAGCAAAAAACCGGACTTGCAGTATAGTATAGAACCATTTGGACAAATACCGGATGAAATAGAGAAGAATAATCCTCTTTGGCTGTCGGACAGCAAAATTTACAATCACTACCTGGATAATCGCCCTTATTATGATGATTATTCCCGCAGAGATATTCCAATGCCTCCTATTGTTCAAATTTTTAATATTACTTCTGATACTTTAATTATGGGTGGGCACCGACATCGTATTGACGTGTCTACGAATACATTCAACTTTCACAACTGCAACATTGATATACGGGGGAATCTCAACGAATTAGCAGATTCATTGAAAGAGAAAGGGCAAATAGAAGAAGCAGAAGATTTGGAAGAAGCGGTAAAGTCATTATCCGAAGTTGAGGAATGTACAAAACCTGAAGACGTAAAAACGAAGGGGTTTATGAATAAACTGAAACGTATCATTAAGGATTTGAACGATGAAAATTCCAATTTACATAAAACGGTTAAAGGCATCAAACACGGTATCGGTATTGCACAGGACATTGCCAAAGGTTACAATGACATTGCCCAATGGTGCGGTTTGCCGCAGGTTCCCGAGCCGTTTTTAGGAAAGAACAGTAAATAATATATGCGCTTGCAGAAAATAAACAGATATTATTATGATTAGCAGTAGCGTTAATCAACTCAATATTTCAAAAAAATCTTTTGTTGCGGATTTACTGAAAGCACAAAAAATAATTTCCGGAAAACACCGTTATTAATAAATCATTGGGAAATAAAAATCTTTCTGTAACTTTGCAGTGAATTATGCTTCACAAAGTGGTTGCAGAAAGTAACCTTTTGTGAGATAATACGTATAAGTAATGATGTTGCTCGATACGGCAGCAGATGGTTTAATCTTAAAAAAATAACGAATGAAAGTTCGCAATATTGTATTCGTTTTGACGGCGGTTTGCCTGCTGTCCCCTTTACGAAGCTATGGTCAGAATACCAGGATCAGGAAAGCTTATGAAGAATTTAATGCCGGATATTACAGTTCGGCGGCTGATATGTTGCGTAAGGCATATTCTGCGTCGAAAGTCAAAGAAGAACAGGCTGATATGCTATTCAAAATGGGTGAATGTTATCGTCTGATCAATGAGCCTAAACGGGCGGAATTGTGGTATGATAAGGCAATAAAGAGAGGGTATCAGAATCCGATCGTTCATCTTTACTTGGGCGAAGCCAAAAAAATGAACCAAAAATATGCGGAAGCTAAGGAAGAGTTTACCAAATACAAAGAAAAAGCGCCGGGCGACAGGCGTGGCGATGATGGCGTCAGATCGTGCGATATTGCGCTTTCGTCAATTGAAAACGGCACCGGCTACGTGGTGGAAAACATGAAGTTTTTCAACTCGCGGCAAGGTGATTTTTCTCCGGCTTTTGCTTCCGACGATTATTCGGTCGTTTATTTTACCTCTTCGCGCGATGCGGCTACCGGAAAGAATATCAGCGCAGTAACCGGCGAGAAATTTTCCGATATTTTTGTATCGAGACAAGATAGAAAACTTGCCTGGAGCCAGCCGGTTCCCATTGAAGGCGATGTCAATACCGAATTTGACGAGGGAATGTGCTCTTTTACTCCCGATTTCAGGACGATGTATTTTACGCGCTGTCGCAACAGCAACAATAAAGCATGGGGTTGTCAGATACTTTCCGCACAATTCGTTAACAACAGATGGACCAATGTAAAAACAATAGAAATAGCTGCCGATAGCGTGGTGATTGCGCATCCGGCTATTGCCCCCGACGAAATGACGCTCTATTTTATTTCGGATATGCCCGGCGGACAAGGCGGGAAGGACATATGGAAAGTAACGCGCAACGGCGTCAGCGACAACTGGGGTCGCCCTGAAAACCTCGGACCGACCATTAATACGCCCGGCGATGAAGTATTCCCTTACGTTCACCCAGACGGGACGCTGTATTTCTCTTCCGACGGACATATAGGACTGGGCGGTTTGGATATTTTCAAGGCACACGAAGAAGGAGGAAGGTGGACAGTTGAAAACATGGGATACCCGATTAATTCATGGGCAGACGATTTCGGTATTACTTTTCAGGCTGAAACCGAAGAGGGATATTTTTCGTCAAGCCGCACCATAAGAGGTGATGACGATATTTACATGTTTAAACTTCCGCCGCTGTCATTTACCCTCAGAGGTATAGTGAGAGACGAAAAGACGGAACAGCCGCTTCCAGATGCTAATGTACAGGTCATCGGTACCGACGGCACCAATATTGTAATACCGACCAACAATGACGGTACGTTCAGGCATACGCTGAAGCCGGGAACCGACTATGTGTTCAATGCTTCCAAACAGGGTTACCTCAACGGGAAAGAACGTGAAACAACCAAAGGACTGGATCGCAGCAAAGAATTACCTATAGTCATTAACCTGACTTCTATTGCACGTCCTATCGAACTTCCCAATATTTTGTACGATTTCAACAGATGGGATCTGCGTCCCGAATCGATGGTGGCTTTGGACGGGTTGGTGGAAACGCTTGGCGATAACCCCACGATCACTATTGAGTTAGGTTCACACACCGACTCGCGCGGTACAAACGCCGATAACGAGATTCTGTCGCAGAGACGCGCACAGTCGGTTGTCGATTACCTGATTGAAAAAGGTATTGCCCCCGACAGACTCACCGCCAAAGGGTATGGCGAAGAAGTTCCAAAAGTAGTTGATGAAATAATGGCTACGCAATATTCTTTCCTGCGTAACGGCGTAACATTGACCGAAACCTACATCAACTCGCTGCCTACCAGGGACGAACAGGAAATAGCGCATCAGCTCAACCGCCGTACGGAATTTAGGGTATTGCGGACAGACTACAAATAGTCATTTGGGCGATTTTTATACAATAATGTACAGTGTTCAAAATAAAGATTGACTATGATGAAAAAGATAATTATGATTTTGGTAATGTCGTTGCTCGTTTTTGCAGCATCGCTAACGGCTCAAACAACTCAAAAAGCCGCATCTTTCAGGCCCGGCGAACTGTGGCCTGACGAAGAGGGAGTGCATATCAACGCACACGGAGGAGGTATGCTTTTCCATCGGGGTAAATATTACTGGTTCGGAGAGCATAAAGGCGAACGCAGCAATGCAGCTTTAGTAGGCGTAACCTGCTATTCTTCCGACGACCTCTATAACTGGAAGAACGAGGGAATCGCTCTCGAAGTTTCTGATGATACAGAAAGTCTTATCGTAAGGGGTTGCGTCCTTGAGCGTCCGAAGGTTATTTTCAATGAAAAAACGGGCAAGTTTGTGATGTATTTTCATCTTGAACTTCGGGGGCAGGGATATTCAGCTGCTTATGTGGGACGTGCTGTCAGCGATCATGTAACCGGGCCTTACATTTTCATCGGGGCCGGCAGAGCAAATCCCGGCATTTGGCCTGTGAATTTGTCAACAGAAGGTCGTGACGATACGCTCAAAGTCAGCTCGATCAAGTCGTGGACTCCCGAATGGAAAGAGGCCGTTGCCAATGGACTTTATGTACGCCGCGATTTTACGGGCGGTCAAATGTCGCGCGACATGACGCTCTTTGTTGATGACGACGGCAAGGCCTATCACATTTACGCATCAGAGGAGAACTTTACCTTACATCTTGCGGAGCTTACTGACGACTACCTCAATCATTCAGGAAGATATATAACCATTGAGCCAACGGGTCATAACGAAGCGCCGGCGATTTTCAAAAAGGACGGTAAATATTATATGATTACTTCCGGTTGTACAGGTTGGGACCCCAATGCAGCGCGTCTTCTCACCGCTTCGTCGATATGGGGACCCTGGACGCTGCACCCAAACCCTTGTGTGGGAGAGGATGCCGATTTGACGTTTCATTCGCAAAGCACCTATATCATTCCGGTACAGGGCAAGAAGGATGCTTTTATCTTCATGGCCGACCGCTGGACGCCGCGGTTACCTGTTGACGGACGCTATATTTGGCTACCGGTACTGTTTAATAACGGTTTTCCTTTCCTGAAATGGTTTGATGAATGGGATCTTTCCATTTTTGACTGATTGTAAGCGGCAATGTTGCCAAAATGCTCGTATTTGACGCACAAGAAGCATTTTACGTTAAAAGCTCAGTAAATATTTTCCACAAAGGGTCGTCGGGTAATGGCGCCGTAAGGTTGATTTCTTCGTCTTTGACCGGATGTATGAATTGCATCTGCCGTGCATGAAGGCTGATACCTCCATTGGGGTTTGAGCGCGGATAACCATATTTCAAGTCGCCGCGGATGGGACAGCCGATAGCGGCCAACTGGCATCGTATCTGGTGATGACGGCCTGTTTCGAGGTCTATTTCGAGCAGGTGGTAACGGTCGGATGAGGCTACATGACGGTAATGCAAAATGGCTTTTTTAGATTTAGGACAATCTTTCGGATGAGCATACGATCGATTGGTTTTTGTGTTGCGCGTGATGTAATGTATCAATGTACCGTCTTTTTCCGGCGGCAAATTACTCACAATCGCCCAATAAGTCTTTTTGATTTGTCTTTCCTGAAGCATACGGTTGAGCCGCAACTGTGCCTTGGTTGTCCGGGCAAATACCACAATACCGCTCACCGGCCTGTCCACACGATGCACCACGCCAAGGAAAACCTCGCCGGGTTTGTCGTATTTCTTTTTCAGGTAATCCTTTACCGTTTGTTCCAACGGAACATCGCCGGTAGTATCGGCCTGTACGATTTCACCGCAACTTTTGTTGACGATGATCAGATGATTGTCTTCATATAAAACACTCATGAGAGAATAAATATAAGGTTTCGTCGATTTTTTTTGCAGAAAATCTTTTGTGGATTGAAAAATTGTTTGTATCTTTGCAAAAAAATAATTAAACGGTTAATAATTATTGCGGGGTTTCGCGGGTTTTTAGCCGTTTTTTTCATTCTATTGCCGTCACACAATATAGATTTTCTGTCATAAAAAACTCATGTATTCCTCACAGAAATCTTAATATTGTTCCTTTTCGTTAGGGAAATCGCCCGTGCGCACATCGTGGATGTATTGCTGCACGGCGCCGGTAATATCGCTGTACAGATTGAGGTAACGGCGCAGAAAACGCGGCGAAAATTCGTTGTTGATCCCCAGCATGTCGTGCAACACCAGCACCTGTCCGTCGGCATATTTGCCGGCGCCAATGCTGATAGCCGGAATTTTTATTTTCTTCGACACTTCGCCGGCCAATACAGCGGGTATTTTTTCGAGTACAACGGCGAAACATCCGAGTTTTTCTAACAGACAGGCGTCCTCCATCAGTTTTTGCGCTTCAGCTTCATTCTGCGCGCGAACGGCATACGTTCCGAATTTATTGATGGATTGCGGCGTCAGCCCCAGATGCCCCATCACGGGAATACCTGCGCTGAGAATACGGGTGATGGATTCGCTGATTTCGCTGCCGCCTTCTACCTTGATGGCAGCCGCTCCCGTTTCCTTCATGATACGGATGGCCGACGCGAGCGCTTCCTTTGAATTTCCCTGATACGAGCCGAACGGAAGGTCGACCACTACCAGTGCCCGCTTAACGCCGCGAACCACCGACGATGCGTAATTAATCATCTCATTAAGCGTGATCGGCAGGGTGGTTGCATACCCTGCCATGACGTTGGAGGCCGAGTCGCCTACCAGAATGACTTCAATGCCGGCATTGTCGAGGATGCGCGCCATAGAATAGTCGTAAGCGGTGAGCATGGTGATTTTTTCACCTTTCAGTTTCATGGCGCTCAGCACATGAGTGGTAACCCTTTTGACGTTTTGATGTACCGACATTACCTCAGGTCAAATGTTGACGTTCCCACCAAATATCCGTCACAATATGTATTGACTTCGTATCTTCCTGTTGTCAGGCGGTTATTGTTGTCGGTATAAATACATACTTCGATGTCCTTGTTTTCGTATTCAATGGTGCGTCTATCCGTATAAACGATTTCGCCGCCTTCAGATGTCGGGAAAGTACTGTTAGCATTGTTGAGCAACACTTTTTTGTCAGGTTTGATGATCACCAGGTAAATTGTTCTTTCGCCGGCAGCAGCCACCTGATTTTCACGAACGGTAAAACAGGTTTTCAATTTATCGACATTTCTCACACGGTCTGTGATTACTTCCCTGCGGTTATTGTTGGTTAAACCAACTGTCTGTATGTTAGCAACCGAAAGTACCTGAGCTCTCTGCACGGTCGAAGACAATCTTTCACTGACTTCCGTCAGACGGGCGCTTTGTGTTCGTTCTGATGCCAGATTTCTTGCTAATTCTACATTTTCGGCTGTTAACGCCAGATTGAGGGTATTGAGCGAATCGACCTGGATGATGTAACTTTTCAACACTCCGCGAAGGGTCTCTAACTCTTTTTGATACATCCTGATCTTGTAGGCATTGTCGGCTTGTACAGCCAACAGTTTTGTGATTTTATCCTGCTGTTCGGAGGCCAGATTGATCAAACTGTCGTTATTGGTTTGCAATTCACCAAACTGATCCTGCAAATCGATCAGGTCATCTTCAAGGATTTTCTTTTGGGTTTCCAAAATATCCTGCACTTCAGCCGCCTCCTTCTTTTGGTCATTCAGTTTCGAGAGCATCACTCCCACAGCCGCGCCCAGCACCAATACAATGATGACAAGCAATATAACAACGCCTTTGTTGGCTTTACTCTTTCCTTGATCCATGGGAGGCATGGTTACTTTTTGATTATTTTCCATTTTTTTAATATTTTTATGAATTAACTGAATCAGAAAAAATTTCCTTTTCAAGACTATTTTTCTGCAAAAATACTTTTATCTATGGAAAAATCAAAAAAATGATGTGATTTTTCACAGTAATTCATCGGAAAAGTGCAAATTATTTTTTGAAATCAGGGTAAAGAGCGCTACATAGTTCTGTACTACAATGCGGGCGATAAATCTAATTTTCAAAATTACGAAGGTATTTTCTGAAAAGACTCTTCCATTTCATCATCACCACGCCCAGAAATGCCTCGCTGAAAATACCGCCGCTCATTTTGGATGTGCCTGCACGACGATCCCAAAAGATGATGGGTACTTCTACTAATTTGAACCCGAATTTCCACGCGGTAAATTTCATTTCAATCTGAAAGGCGTAACCTTTGAAACGTATTTTTTCAAATGGTATGGTTTCCAAAACTTTGCGCTTGTAACATTTGAATCCGGCGGTGGCGTCGCGTACCTTCATTCCGGTAATGAACCGCACGTATTTCGAAGCGCAATAGGACATCAATACGCGCGACATCGGCCAGTTGACCACATTTACGCCGGTGATATAGCGCGATCCGATGGACAGGTCGGCGCCGCCGTCCGTACATGCGTCGTGCAGACGGATCAGGTCATCAGGGTCGTGCGAAAAGTCGGCGTCCATCTCGAAAATATAATCGTAGCCATGCTCCAGCGCCCACTCGAAACCTGCAATATAGGCGGTACCCAGCCCCTGTTTTCCATTACGCTTAATTAAAAACAAATTATCTGGATATTCGTTTTGAAGGTGTTTCACTATGGAGGCTGTTCCATCGGGCGAATGGTCGTCAACCACTAATATATGGAAATCGCGCGGCAGCGAAAACACTTTATGGATCATTCGCTCAATGTTTTCGCGCTCATTATAGGTGGGAAGAACGATGACATTTTTCATGGTAAATATCATACGCACAAAAATCAAGCCAAAATGTAGTTGCAATATATTTTTTGCACCAAAATGATATATCCTATCATTTTTTGCATTATTTTTGTATTGATTTTTGTTATCAATAATTCTGTTATTCACTTAATAAGTATGGCACGTTATCTAAATCCCACAGCAGATTTGACGTTCAAGCGTATTTTCGCTGAACATCCACATTTGTTGATAAATTTTCTAAATTCGGTTATGCCCTTTGAAAATGGCAGGTATATCACAGATATAGATTATTTGCCAACAGAAATGGTGCCTGACAATCCCGGGAAAAAGTTTTCAATAGTGGATGTCCGTTGCAAGGACAATTTTAAGCGTCATTTCATTGTTGAGATGCAGGGAAGTTGGTATGAAGCGTTTATGAATCGTATCGTATTCAATGCAGGTAAGGCTTATGTGCGGCAATTGAAAAAGTCGGAAGATTATCATTTGTTGCATCCTGTATATACACTTTCTATTCTTACCAAAAACTTCGACCACAAGACAGACAAATTTTATCATCACTATCAAATTGTTAATCGCGAGAATACTGATGAAATTATTCCCTGTCTTGAATTTGTTATGGTAGAATTGACCGAAAAGTTTCGTCCCGAAACGATAAGCGACCGTAAAATGATGATATTATGGTTACGTTTTCTCAAAGAAGTAGATGAAAATATGACTGAATTGCCGCCCGAAATGCAAGAAAACGAATTTATACGCGAAGCGGCTGAAATTTGCGAGCAAGGTAAATACACGCCCGAAGAACTTGCAAGATACGACGGTTTTTGGGACTCTGTTCGTATTGAAAAAACAATCATTACGGGCGAAAAAATCGAAATCGCCCAAAAACTGTTAAAAAATGGCGTATCTATTGAAATTGTAAGCAATTCTACAGGTCTATCAATACAACAAATTGAAGAAATTCAAAAAGATGCCAGCCGATAAGAGTGATTAATTTACAATGAAACACACAGTATATTTTTCCCTGCTTTTTCTGATGAGTTTGCAGATATCAGAGGCGCAACAAGTTGTAAATGACAAAATCGGTTCTGACATGGTGTCGCTGTTTCTCAATCAGTTGGAAGCTTTTCCACAGGAAAAGATTTATTTGCACACTGACAAGCCCTATTATATTTCGGGCGAGCGAATTTGGTTCAGGGCGCATTTGGCGGATGCGGCAACCCATTATCCCGTTTCGTACAGCCGGTATGTGTATGTGGAGTTGATCAATCCTTTGGACTCGATTGTTTCCCGCGTTAAAATAAGACAGGATGAAGAAGAGGCATATCACGGCTGTTTGCCCATTCCAAGTGATGTTCCGGAAGGCGATTACACGATGCGCGCTTACACCACCTTCATGCGAAGTCAGGACGAGAATTATTTCTGTACCAAAACCATTCGTATAGGCGACCCGCAAGCCCGTGTTGTACATACGGAAACGTTGTTTTCTTTCGAATCAGGAAGACGTGGAAGAACACATGCCACGTTCCGGTTTTCAAGCCCCTCTCAATCCCCCTCAATGGGGGGAAGGGGAGCGCCGCTTGTACCGAAATCCGTCAGGGTAAGTGTGAACAACGGGCAAATGATGAACATTGAAGTGGATGATGACGGAACAGCAAGCGTCAATTTCGAAACCCCCTCTAACTCCCCCAAAGGAGGAGGACAGTCCTCCTCCTTTGGGGGAGTTAGAGGGGGCTTTATTCTACTGGAAGTTGTGGCATTCAATCATCCATACCGCCAGTTCATTCAGATTCCTGTGCCGGACGATGATTTCGACGTTTCCTTTTATCCCGAAGGCGGCTCGCTCATGCAGGGTACAAATTGCATGACAGGGTTCAAGGCAATGAAATCCAACGGGCAGGCAACCAACATAACCGGCGTGGTATACGACCATACGGGAACCGAAATACTAAAATTTGAATCGGAGCATCTCGGAATGGGGCGTTTCATGCTTGGCGCCGAAAAAGGGAAAACTTATTATGCGATTTGTCAAAACGACAAGGGTCAATCGAAGCGTTTCGAACTTCCGCCATTGGTCAATCACGGTTATGCCCTGACGGTCAGCTCGTATGGGAACAGAATCTATGTGTCGGCGCTGAAGCCGGCGGAAAACACAGAAAACGATGATCTTTACCTGCTCGCCCACACCCGTGGAGTTGTGCATTTTGTCAGATATTTGGAACCTGATCTTCCTCAAATTGTTCTTCCGTGTGATCTTTTCCCATCAGGCGTTTTGCATTTCATTCTGTTTGACGGCGATTTGAATCCGGTAAGCGAACGCCTTATTTTTATCAATAATCGGGATCAGGCGCAGGTTAGTTACCAGCCTGAACAGGTAAACTTCACCCGCCGTTCGTTGGTAAAAAACCGGGTGACCCTGACCGATAGCGAAGGCGAACCGTTGACCGGAAGTTTTTCGGTTGCCGTGACCTCCGACCGTGAAGTTCCGCCCGATTCAACATCCAATATTCTATCGCAACTTTTGCTTACGTCCGATTTACGCGGAAATATTGAAAATCCTGCATACTATTTCCAAAATACGCGCTCTTCGGCTTATAAACTGGATTTGCTGATGCTCACGCAGGGCTGGCGGCGTTATGACATTGCGGAACTGGCGCAAGGCCGTTTTTCCGAGCCAACAACGCCTGTTGAAGTAGGCCCTGAAATTTCGGGAACTGTGAAAAGCGTATTGTTAGGCCGTCCTGTTGAAGACGTTGAAGTAACCGCAGTATCGTTTACGGGCGGCTTCATAAACAGCGCCCTGACAGATAAAGAAGGACGTTTTTACCTGCCAATTCGTGAATTTCCTGACAGCACGCTGTTTACGGTGAACGTTGAAAACAAAAGAGGAATGACACGCATGGAATTGGTTCTGGATGAGGAAACATTTCCGGGGAAAACATTACCCTTAGCGCTTACCTCTGAGGTTGACAAGTACCAGTTTGCCAAATACGCCGATAAAGCCGAACAAAAATATATTGACGAAAATGGCGAACGTATCTATGAATTGCAGGAAGTAACCATTACAGCCCAACGGATACCGCCAAGGAAATCGCTTTATTATTCAAATCCGAGTAATACTGTCACTGAAGAAGAATTGAAGAATATTGGTGCAATTGATATATATAGTGTATTAAGACGAATTCCTGGTGTGCAGCTAATTCCTGGTGGATCACTTTCCCAGAAATACCATATTCAAATCCGCGGTTATGACGTATGGTCTGGAAATGCTCAACCGGACGGAAATACCCAACCGTTAGAAAATACTCGATCGATGTCCAGTGCAACCCAACCGTTAATATTGATAAATGATGTGCCTGTTGAAGGGGCTCTTGATATGATCCTAATTGATAACATTGTACAAATTGATGTATTGAAAGGTGGCCAAGTTGCTATTTTTGGTTCCCGAGGTATGAATGGGGTTATATCTATATATACTAAGCGCGCAGATACTGATCAACCAATAGCTATGGATAGCCCGAGCCTGCTATTTCATATCAAGTCTGTTTTGCCGTTAGGTTATCAGAAACCGATTGAATTTTATGCACCAAAATACGACACACCTGAAAAACGAAATGCACAAGCGCCCGACCTGCGCACTACCATCCATTGGCAACCCGTTGTACAAACAGATAGCGCCGGAGTAGCATCATTTGAGTTTTACACGGCAGATGAACAGACATCCTATACGGTTGTGGTTGAAGGCTTGACGGACGAAGGAAAAATTATCCGGCAGGAAAGAAAATTGTGGAGAAAAGATGAACAATAGTATGCAACGATGCTTCAGGCATCCTTTGTTTCAATAAGTACTACCGCATACGCAGATACGCCTTCTTCGCGTCCTGTAAATCCTAATTTTTCAGTGGTAGTTGCCTTGATGGATATATGGTCAATGGGAATATCCATTACTTGCGCCAGGGTTTCCTGCATTTGAGGAATGTAGGGGCGTAGCTTGGGTTGTTGCAGGCAGATGGTAGTATCAATGTTGACAATGCGGTAGCCTTTTTGAGAAATTAAACGCATCACTTTTTGCAGGAGAATTTTACTGTCTATTCCTTTTAATGCCGGGTCGGAATCGGGGAAATGTATACCAATATCGCCTAAGCTGGCTGCGCCCAACAACGCATCACAAATGGCATGAATCAGCGTGTCGGCGTCTGAGTGGCCGGTCGCTCCCTTGTGGTGGGGAATAACGATTCCGCCAAGCGTAAAAGGTACGTTCTCAACTAATTGATGTACGTCAAATCCAAATCCTATGCGCATAGACGAATAACTGAGTAATTGAATAACTGAACTTGAAACTTGAAACCTGAAACTCTCACAACCCCTAACTTTCAACTTTCACTTTTTGCACTTCTTTCCCGAAATTGAATGTGAGCGTAAAACGCAACGTATTGTTCATCGGGTTGGTTACATAGGTGGAAATCAGGTACGAAAAGTCAATGGCAAGCATGTTCATGTGCAGCCCGACGCCCATGGTAAAGTAGCGGCGGTTACCCTTGGTGGGGTGTTCGTGGAAAAACCCGGTACGCACGGCAAATACTTCCCTGTACAGGTATTCAAGTCCCACTCCGTAGGTAATTTCGTGCATCTCTTCCGAAAAGCCGCCCGGCGAATCATAGAATGACTGGAATATCCCCTGAACAACGCCAACATCACGCGACATCCCGCCAATAATTTCATGGGTTACAGGGTCGTAGAGCGGTGGGGTAGGCACTAATAATTTGTTAAAATCAACAGCTAAAGTCAATTTGTTGTAATTGTCGAGGTCAAGTCCTACTGAACCGCCAATGCGCATGTTGATAGGAAGAAACGATTTATTCTGTTCGTTTGAATAGGACATTTTATTGCCGATGTTCGAAATATCAGCGCCCAACGCCCATGTACCGTTTTTCCCGGCAAGTTCCAGCTCGGAATGGTAGTATACGGCAATATCGGCGGCAAATGAGTTGCCTGCTTTGGCTTTCATCGCTGAATTGGACATGCCCGCCGAGATGTCGGAACGAGTGTAGCGAAAAGCCAGCGCAGCGCTTATATTATCGGAAAACAAACGCGAATAGGCTGCATCAATGGCAAATTCGTTGGGCTTTCTGACGTCTAACGGAGAACCGTCATGACTGGTAAACTGGATGCTGCCCATGTTGAAATAGCGCAGCGAAGCGGATAACACCTGCAACTTGTCGAGCCGTTTGTAACCGGTAAAATACAACAGATGCATATCGTTGACCAATCCGCGCAACCACGGCGAATATGAAAGCGCCACGCTCTCGTCGGCTTCGATAAATGCGTATTTAGCGGGATTCCAGTGGAGCGAATTAACATCCGGCGAGGTGGCAACCCCCACATCGCCCATTGCTGCTGAACGCGAATCGGGTGCGATGGTCAGAAAAGGAACCGCCGTACTTACACTGTTGATTTCATTGCTTTTAACCCTTGGAGGCCCTGCCGTTAACGACAACGCCTGAAAAGAAATACATAAAGCGATGATGCTTGTTTTATACAAATTCATGTACGTGATTTTGAAAATATATTTTTACTTTTTTTTAACATTTGTTTTTTAATAACGGATGATTTTTTTTTTTATTGTCTTTTTCCAAAAATTGTCGAACCGATTCGTACTATAGTAGCTCCTTCTTCGATCGCAACCGGATAGTCGTCGGACATACCCATCGAAAGTTCACAAAACGAAGGGTTATCCGGAAAATATTCCCGGCGGATACAGTGAAAAAAATGGGCTAATCCTCTAAATTCCTTTCTGACAGTTTCCATGTTGTCCGTAAAAGTTGCCATACCCATGAATCCACAGATGCGAACATGTTTCAAATGATGAAAAGCCTGATTATTCAGTATTTCAATAGCCTCCTGTTCGCTCAAACCGAATTTTGTTTCCTCGCGGGCAATATGGATTTGCAACAGACAATCAATGATGCGATTGAATTTCTCGGCCTGCCGGTCGATTTCTTCGAGAATGCGAAAGGAATCCACCGATTGAATCATCTGTACAAAAGGCGTAATGTATTTTACTTTATTGGTTTGCAGATGTCCGATGAGATGCCATTGCGCTTCGGGAATCTGCTCGTGTTTTGCCGCTAATTCCTGCACTTTGTTCTCTCCGAAAATAAGTTGGCCTGCTTTCATGGCCTCACGAATTTCCGGCACGGATTTTGTTTTGCTCACTGCGAGCATCTTTACATGCAATGGTATTTGTGAACGCAATTCTTTGATGTTTTGAACGATATGATTCATGATACCTTGTTTTTTCAGATGGTAAAAATACGGTTTTTCTTTATTATATGTAACCTTTTGTTTCATAAATACGTATAATAAAAATATCTTAATATCCAGTAATTGAACGACGAGCAAACATATTTCATGTATTTTACAGGCACTCTTTTTCGTCGATACCGCATCATGGTGATGTTGTGTTTGGGGATTTTTTGTATTTTGCCGGAAGTGAAAGGGCAGGCTCCTTGTCCCGGAGGGCAAATAACTAAACCGGTTGATGAAGGACTGTGTTATTATACCGGTGAGAGACTTGAGTACACAGGCGAGAGAGAAGTTGTATGGTATGATCTTAATGGTGACACTAAAATATTCGGCAATAAAGCAGATGGAGAAATCTTTAATATCGGGCTTACCGAAGTTACATATTACGATATAGATGAGGAGCCTGTGTGCATATTTAAAGTATTGGTTACCGAAGATGAAAATCCGGTAATTGATTGTCCTGATGATGGTGCCT
>Ga0082212_10007367_pt1 | contig 14559 bp, 11 predicted proteins | sample TergutNt197P3_FD_71548 | JGI IMG/M metagenome (GOLD analysis project Ga0082212, IMG submission 71548) | Neocapritermes taracua P3 segment gut microbial communities from Petit-Saut dam, French Guiana - Nt197 P3 | ecosystem: Host-associated > Arthropoda: Insects > Digestive system > Gut ... | reverse complement strand
AGCGTCTCGTATACTTTTTTATCGTACATTGCCTGCAGCATTTCCGGTTCGCGTTTCGGGAGGCCGGCGCGCATTGGAAAGTCCGTTTTCGGCAGGTTTATCGTTGCGTTGTAGTCCTGCGGCATATTATTGACCAGGCCTTTCGTAAATCTCTCACTCTTCAGCGGTAAAATTAGCGCCGAACTTGAGGTCTTCAAAGTCGAATTTCGGCCTCGGAGTGACAGCTTCGTCCCCTTCGCCTATTATATACGCTCTTGTTTGCTCGTCTTCATCATCATAAATCGGAATCGGCTCATTACCAGTACTTACCGCCCGCTCATGATCCGGCACGCTGGAGTTGACTATCTTTTCCACGGCGTTGCCTATTTGCTCCGCTGTATCGGCTATCTCCTCTTCGCGTGTCAACTGCTGCGAAGACTGCGTGTCTTTCTCGGGTTCAGGCTCTGCTATGTCCTGTTTGATGACGCGCCGGGCTGATTCAAGTTTTGTCAGGAACTCGGAGTGTTTGCGCAGTATAGTCTGCGACAGTTCAATGAACTTTGCTGTTTCTTTTGCCGCGACGCTCAGGCGCAGTTCTTCATCCTCTATGCTTTTGGCTATCGAGTCGAGCCTTGATTGCGCCTCCGTATCCGCGCTGAGGATTATCTCGTCTTTCTTCTTATTGGCGTCGGAAACAACTTCCTCACCCATGCGCTGCGCCGTCAGAAGCGCCATCCTCATTGCATCCTCTGTCGAGCGGTACTCCTCAACCTTCTCGACAAGGACTTTAAGTTTTCCCTTTAGTATCGCGTTTTCTTTATAAAGCGCTGTGTAATCTGTATAAACAGACTCAAGAAAGTCGTCTACCCCTGTCATATCGTATCCGCCAAAAACGGCTTTGACGAAGACTTTTTCGGTGATTTCCTGTGGTGTTAGCATTTCCGCTATATCCTTTCGTTGTGACTGTCCGGCTCCAAAATAAAGCAATCGTTGTAACTGCAGCGCTATATACTATATATTAAAAGTAAAGGCCCTTGTCCTCCAGCTCGTCTATCAGATCCCCAAGCAAGTCAACATTATAAGGCGTTACGATATATGCGTTGACCGCAACTTTTTTGATCTTTCCATCCTGGGCATACGCTACGCCGCTGATGAAATCGATCAGCCTGCGCGCTATATCTTTATTTGTCTGTTCGAGGTTCAGCACGATCGTACGCCGCTGGCGCAAATCATCGGCGATTTTGGCGGCGTCGTCGAATCTGTCAGGTTTGTGGAGGACTACTTCCAGCTGTGCCGTCGCATGGATCCTGGCGACTTTGTTTGTGTCGCGCCGCTCTTCAAACCCGCCGTATGAACTTCTGGCCTGCGCGGTAGTTCTCGGTTCCGGCGGCAGGTCCTCCGACTTCTTTGGCTGGAAATCGTCAAAATCGTCCTCATCATCATATGGCCTTGTCAGCTTTTTTAGCTCACTAAACAATCCCAAACTATGGTTCCTCCTTCATCTATTCCCAAAGATCGCTGAACCGATCCTCACCATGTTGGCACCAAATCGGATTGCCTCTTTATAGCTGTCACTCATGCCCATTGACAGAAACCGCATGGAGCTATTATCGTATTTTTTACCACTTATGTCAATAAAAAGCTTAAACATTATGTCAAAAAAGTTACAATTTCTTTCATTATTACCTAAAACCGGCGGAATTGCCATAAGTCCGAGAACATTTATCCCCTCTGTTCGCGAAACGGCGTCCATAGCGCTTTCTGCATGCTCAGGCAGGATGCCGGTTTTTTGCGGCTCGCCGCCAATGTTTATTTCAAGCAAAATATTCTGGACGATTCCCAGTGAAACCGCTCTCCTGCCAATGGTCTCTATCAGCCCTGCCGAGCCGACAGACTCGATAAGGTCGCATACTCCTACGACTTTATTGACTTTATTCGATTGCAGCTGCCCGATAAAATGAAGCGGAGCGCCGGAATACGCCCCTTGTCCATTTTTTTCCAGCATCTCTTGCACCCGGTTTTCGCCGACTGCATCGACTCCCGCAGCTATCGCTTGTCTGACCATATCCGCAGGCTTCGTCTTCGACGCCGCAACAAGCGTAATATCTCCCGGTTCCCGCCCGGACTTCATCGCTGCTTCTGCAATAGCGTCGCGCACAAATTTGACATTATCGGCAATACTGGTATTTTCCACTCTCAATTCTCAGTTCTCCCAGACCACTAACCACCAACGACTTTTCCGTCGAATAGATTGTTCGCTTTCACGATCACTGTCGCGCCGGAGCGCAACGCCGTTCCTGACTCCGCGCCATCGCGCACAAGATAGCCGTCCCCGAACTCATTCAAAATCTCCACATTCACCCGTTCAGCCCGCACGCCGGTCTGGAGATAAATATATGTCGCGCCATCATCGTCCAAATGCATTGCTTCCTTAGGGACTCGTATTCCGGAGACTTCCCTTATGACGACTTCCGCGTGTATTCCGCGCAATCTCGTGATCTCATGTATCCCGCGTTCGCTCGAAAAAAGCACGACGCATTGCCCGTCCTCGCGTCTGCCTATGCTCTCGATCAACATTTCCGACTGGGCGCGGTATGCCCCGGAGAATTGCAGCATAATAGTCCTGCCGGGTTCCAACTTCAATGCGTCCGCAGCATCGACAAGAGCCGCGTAATACCATTTGAAGCCGGTGATTATTTTGCCGGAGGCTCTTAAAGCGCCTGCAGGCTCGGCAAAAAGCTCCGCCAGCCCGGACGGCCTTATATCGGGGAGCTTCTCAGGGCCTACGTTCTCAAAGCCGTCAACAGCATGCGAAAAAACACCGCTGACAGGAGTGCTCACAGTCCTCATCCCGGCGTTGACGCTCTCCAATGCCGCAAGCCGGGACTGGAGTTCCGGCAGCTCGACTTGAGAAGCGCGGCGGCCGGTAAAAATGTACGACTCTATCCTAAGTGAAATTTCATCAAGTTTTTCAAGGTCGCCTCTATGCACTATCTTTGACAGCTCGAGCACCGTATCGCGGCTTGCCGCGTCGGATGCGTCTTCTCCGCCCGTCGCCTCTATTTGCGCTATTCGCAGCTTCAGTTCGTGTATCTCGCTTGCCGCCCCAAGCGCGTCGCGGCTCGTGTATTCCACGGCGACCGCCTGCCCTGACGCGACCTTTTCCCCCTCGCTCACAATGGGCAGAGTCGCTTCAGTCAAGTCCGCCAGCACCATTTCAGAACGGACAATGTACCCGTGCGAAGAGATTGTCTCTTCGATGGCATAACTAAAAGCCGCAGCAGTGACATATGTGTTCTGCGTAGCATTATATACATATACGCTGATATATCCGGCGACTGCAAGAAACAGCACCGCGGTTACCAGCTTGATATAGAAGTTGCTTCGCTTCATGTGCGCCCTCATGACTACAGAGTTAAAAATTTGTTTTCACAAAACTGAATGTGAGAAGGTTCTTTAGTGCTATAGGAGGTTGCTGATAATGTCTACTGCAAGACCAGTGTCAGGGGATTTTTCCCACTCTATCCAGTTGATATCTTCGTCGCGGCGGAGCCAGGTAAGCTGCCGTTTAGCATAGTTGCGCGACCTTTGCTTTACTAAGTCAATGGCGGCGCTGCTTGTTGTTACGCCAAGGAGCGCCGCAGCTATTTCTTTGTATCCGATGGCTTGCATTGCCGTACTTGTTAGAGGAACTCCCATATCGAGCAGACCTTGCACCTCGTCAAAAAAACCTGCGGCAAGCATATCGTCGACACGCTTCTCTATTCGCCCGTAAAGCGTTTTTCTTTGCGAAAAATTGAGAGCGACCTTTATGGTGCTGTATTTGGGCGGAATTGTTTGCGTTTCTCTGTCATGCTGCGAAATCGTCTTGCCTGAAAGCCTGTAGATCTCAAACGCCCTGACTATCCTCTTACTGTCATTTGCATGAAGCCGTGCCGCGCTCTGGGCATCAAATCCGCTCAGTTCCGCAAGCATTGCCTCGCCGCCGATGCGGTCGTAACGTTCTTCCAGTTCTTTGCGTAAACCATCATCCCCGCGCGGCGAGAACTCGCGCCCCGAAAGCAGCGAATCGATATAAAGCCCCGTTCCGCCGACAAGGACCGGGAGCTTCCCGCAAGTTATTATGCTGTCGATACATCGTGCCGCACTGTCGACGTACTGCGACACGGAGTAGTCTTCCAGAGGAGAAACTACATCGAACATATGATGAGGTATGCCGAGCATTTCTTCTTTTGCAGGTTTTGCTGTGCCAATATCCATGTGCTTGTACACTTGCATCGAATCCGCTGAGACTACTTCGCCGCCAAGCAGTTTGGCAACCGACGCTCCAAGCGCCGACTTCCCCGTTGCCGTCGGCCCCGTTATTACAATAACATCCGGTCTACTCACCCTGCTCCCCGCATCCCTCGTCCTCACTAAATCCTGAATCCTTCGCGCCTGCGGCGCGATACCTCTGAGCGCTGCATGTGCGCGTTACGTTCTCTTAAAACTGCGGTCAAGCGCCGCTTTTGACATTTCATATACAAGCGGGCGTCCGTGCGGGCAGTGCGTTATCTCGCCTGACAATACTCTCGCTGCCAGCGCTCCAAGCTCTCCCGGCGCTGAAGTCTGCCCTGACTTTATTGCAGCCTTACATGCAACGGCGCGCAGAATTCCATCGCGCCGCGCAGGTTCCGCTATTCCTCCGCGCTTAAGCTCGCCGCATATTTCAGACAGTACCGATTCGGCGTCCGAAATCTCGATTTCCGCCGGTATTCTGCGAATTGCTACGGCGTCCTCGCCAAAACTTTCTACTTCAAAACCAAGCCTGTCGAGCATTGCAGCATTCTCGAGCACGTATGAGGCGTCTTCGTACCCTTGTCGGCAGATGACAGGGTTTAACAGCGCTTGCGACATTGGTTCAAAACCCGCAGCTTTCATTGCGTCAAAGTGGATGCGTTCATGCGCCGCGTGTTTGTCAATAAACAAAACACTGCTCATGTACTCCACTAAGATGTATGTATTCATCGCTTCGCCAATAACGCGGAATGGCGCGGCGATAGCTGGAATTTGAGTTGCGAGTCGTGAGTCTTGAGTTTCGCTATTGTCTCTTTGCGCGGGCGGAGCGCTGCTATAAGTATTGAATAGCTCTCCTGTGCTTATGGTTCTTGAGCCACCATTACTATTTTCTCTCCAAAGTCCAGACGCCGGGAATGCGCGGCTGCCGGTGCATTCCGCGCTCTTTAAGTTTTCATCCTGCCGCTGCTCCGCGATTTGTGGCAGCGCAACAGGCGATAAGCCTGATTCTGAGTTCTGAACTCTGAATTCTGAATTATTAATAGCTCCCAGCGCTGCGTAGTACACCCCGTCGAAGACCTGCTTGTCCGAGACGAATTTAACTTCGACTTTTGCCGGGTGTACGTTGACGTCCACACTGGACGGCTTTATTGTGATGTAAATCGCACACGCAGGATACTTCCCCGAAGGCAGCGTATTTGCATACGCCTGTTCCAGTGCTGCCTGGAGCGTTTTTGACCGGATCGATCTGCCGTTTACGAAGAAAAACTGGTAGCTCCTGTTCCCCCTCGCGGCATTCTTCGATGAAACGAGCCCCTCGACCGAAACGGCGTCGTCCGACGTCTCTGCGCGCATGAGACCTTCTGAGAATTCACGCCCGAAAAGGCTGTAAACACACGAATCAATGCGCGAGTCCCCGGGCGTGTGGCTCACGATCCTGCCATCCTTGATAAAGCGTACAGACACATCAGGGCGCGACAATGCGCAGCGCATCACAGCTGACGCAACGCCCGAACCCTCTGCTCTGTCAGACTTCATGAATTTCATCCGCGCGGGAGTGTTGAAAAACAAGTCGCGCACAACGATGGTCGTTCCCTCGGGCGCTCCGGCAGGCGAAACGTCAAGCACCTCACCCGCTTCGACAGCCAGCGAAACCCCTTCGCTTGCGCCGCGCTCGCGCGTTATCATTTCTATGCGCGACACAGCAGCGATCGCAGCAAGCGCCTCTCCTCTGAACCCAAGCGTGCCTATCGCTTCAAGCCCTTGCGCATCGCGCAACTTGCTCGTTGCATGGCGCAAAAATGCAGTACCCGCGTCTTCCGGCGCTATGCCGCAGCCGTCGTCCGTCACCCTGATGAATGACATCCCGCCGGCGTTTATTTCGACAGTGATTGCGCGCGCCCCGGCGTCTATCGAGTTTTCCATCAGTTCCTTAACGACGGACGCCGGTCTCTCTACGACCTCGCCCGCCGCAATCAAATCCGCAACATGCTGTTCCAGTTGAAATATCTTCGCCAAGTCTCTCCCCCTAGGCGCGTTACCCTTAGGTAACCACTGATCACCTATATTCAATATGCAGGCCCTTGACGTTCACAGGGTCCACGTCGAGCAGCGCAATATCTCCGACAGTGCAATCGATTCGCGTCACGTCGACCATCGTATGCAAAAGCCCTACGCTTCCGAGGACAGGGGCTTTCTGCCCGTTTATCCTGACAAATGCCTTCCTGCGCCGATGCCTGATAAGGTCGGGCAAGCTCCGCTCCACAATGTATCTATCCACCCCGAAGCCATGGAAATAGCCGACTGACAATATCGCGATCTTCGTGGGAGCCTTTGTCACAAAGCCGTGCTCCGCGCCGATTATATGCCCTTTAGGATACCAGCCTACTTCTTCGAGTCCCGCCTCAATATAGCCGACGCGCGCAAGCCCCGGTACCGGTTTGCCGGGTATTCTCCCTGCAAGCGCCGTATCAACGCGCACCGCATCCATATGCTCAATATCGTACTTAAATAACGCAGCACAGTCGCACGCATGCGCGGCGCCCGGCTCAAGGCCCATACCAATAAGTTTGTCAAGGACTCCGTTGAACTTTTCCAGCTGATTCAAAGTGCGCTTCTTGCTGCGCCAAGAAGCGGAAAAAGTCGTAAATGTTCCCACCACATTCAGGCTGGACATGTACTTGTATATCGCCGCGACTTTGTCAAGCTCTGTCGGCTGAAACCCGTAGCGCCCGAGCCCGGTATCGATCTTCACTTGAATGTCCGCAGACTTGCGCAGCGACTCAGCAATGCCGTTTATCGCAACAGCCGCGTCATAGGAACCTGCGGTGCAAATGACCCCCAGCGACAACAGTTCCGAAATTTCGTTCGGGTCCGCAGTACTGCGAAGCATCATAATATGCTCTTTGAGAAAACCATTCTTGCGCAGGATCGCTGCGTCCGCAGGGTCGGAAACAGCAAAGTTTGCGAGCCCCTCGTCGCGCAGAAACTGCGCTACAGGCAAAAGTCCCATGCCTCCCGCGTTTGCGCTGAGGTCCGCAATGACTTCCGCGCCCTCGGCGCGGTCTTTGATCGCGCGCAGATTGTTTCTGACCACGCGTAAATCTATTACCAGGTTTTTCAATGTGCCTCACCCCACCGCTGCATTGTACATTATTTGCGTTGTAATTTCCAGAGGTAAATGTTAAAATTACGCGATTGTAACATCGCGCATTGGAGCATCGAAAATGAAAGTCTCAAGCAAAGACATGGAAACGCAAAAAGCTATAATACGAAGCATACGCGCACGCACTGATTCGAAAGCCGCGCTTCAATATGCATATGTCGATACCTATGGATGTCAGCAGAACGAGGCGGACAGCGAAAAACTGCGCGGAATGCTCATTGAGATGGGTTACTCCATCACTGCGGACGAGTTTCAAGCGGACGTCGCAGTCATAAACACATGCGCTATACGCGAAAACGCGGAAAACCGCGTTTTAGGCAACGTCGGCGCGCTGGTGCACACAAAAAACGAGAGGCGCTCGCAAATCATAGTCTTTTGCGGATGCCTCGCAGGAATACCTGAAACTGTTGCAAAAATCCGCAGCTCCTACACGCATGTCGACCTTGTTTTTCCGCCGAATGCTTTGTGGCGCTTTCCGGAAATGCTATACACCGTCATGTTCCGCCGCCCATACGATGCGGACGCCGTCGTACTGCCCCGGCGCTTTTTCCATCCCGGTGATGAAGAAGGCAGGATCGCGGAGGGAATACCGTCGCACCGCGACATGAAAGTCCGGGCATGGCTGCCTGTCATGTACGGCTGCGACAACTTCTGCTCATACTGCATCGTGCCGTATGTGCGCGGGCGGGAGCGCAGCAGGGAGCCGGCTGCGGTCGTCAAAGAGGCCCGCGAGATAGTCGCTCAAGGTTATAAGGACGTCACGCTGCTCGGGCAAAACGTCAACTCATATGGCCGGATGGCTGGTTCCGGAGCCGATGCTACCGCAGACCATTGCGATTTCCCCGCGCTCCTTCGCGAAATCAACAATATCGAAGGCGAGTTTCTGATACGTTTTATGACCAGCCACCCTAAGGACGCCTCGCGCGATTTGTTCCTGGCAATGGCAGAATGCGGCAAAGCGGCAAAGCATATCCACCTGCCATTCCAGTCGGGCAGCGACCTAATACTCAGCTTGATGAACAGAGGTTATACGCAGGCTGAATACCTTGAGAAAGTCGCTGCGGCGCGCGAACTCATGCCCGACATAGTCATCACGAGCGACGTGATCGTCGGTTTCCCCGGCGAGACAGAGGCTGATTTCGAGGATACGCTCAGCCTTATTAAAGAAGCGAAGTTCGATTCGTTATTTATATTCATTTATTCCAAACGCCCCGGTACACCGGCCGCCGCACTGCCGGACACTGCTGCCCGCGCAGAAAAACAAGCGCGTTTCGACAGGCTCAACGATCTGCAAAACTCGATTTCTGAGCAAAAGCATATGCAATATGTGGGAAAATCGTTCCGCGTTCTTGTCGATACGGAGTCCGGAGACACGAGGTATCCGCTCAAAGCCCGCACAAACGGTGGGCGGCTTGTGCATCTGAAAGGCGATACAAGCCTTCTCGGCAGTTTCATCGACGCAAAAATAACACATTGTAACTCATGGTCCCTTTTTGGGGAGTTGCAGTAAAGCATTCGCAAATAGTAGCGAGTTAGGAGAAAAAATGTCTGATTTGATCAAACTGTTCCGCTCCGGCGAAATGATATGCGAGACGGAGGGAGTTCCCGGCGAAACCTTGCTGGCGCGCATCAGCGCTGCAGGCGTCTTTCTGGACGCGCCTTGCGGCGGTCAGGGGAAATGCGGTAAATGCCTCGTCCGGCTCGCGCCGGACAGCGAACCGGTACTAGCGTGCCAAACGCTTGTTGAAGGTGATATGGACATATATCTGCCGGATGAGATGGAGATGAAGATCGCCGACTCAGGAAAACAGGTTTTGGGGGGAGCAGAACACAGGAGCTTAGAGTTCGGGGGCGCGGGCGGCGTAGATCCCGGGAAATGGGCGGAGCATAGGTTGGGAGTCGCGGTAGACATCGGCACCACATCTGTTGTCGCGCATCTGACAGACCTGGATACCGGCGAGCGCATCGCGACTGCAAGCGGAGTCAACGCGCAGCGGCCATACGGCGCGGACGTCATAAGCCGCATCCAGTATAGCGCGGATAACGGGCACGATGCGTTGACCCGCCTGATACGTGAGCAACTGTCGAAGCTGATGCTCGACGCCTGCGCTTCGTCCGGCGCGAATGCTGAAAACATAGAATATATTTCCATCGCTGCAAATACAATCATGGAGCATCTTGCCGCTGGCTATTCCCCTGTCGGCATGGGCATCGTTCCGTTTACCACGGTCAGCCTCTTCGGCGAGGAGATGGCGGCGGGAGGCGACCTGCCGGTCGCCGGCGGCGCTTTGCTGTATTTTGCGCCCGCGATATCAGCGTATGTCGGCGGCGACATAACGGCGGGCATGCTGGCGGCGGGGCTTGAAGATATGCCGGGGCCGGTAGTATATCTGGATATCGGCACAAACGGCGAGATCGCGCTGAAACAGGGCGATAAGTACTACTGCTGCGCGACTGCCGCAGGCCCCGCATTCGAGGGCGCTGAGATAACGATGGGCATGGCCGCCGTGAACGGCGCGATAAACCATGTGAAATGGAACGGCGGCCTGAAGCTGTCCGTCGTGGGCGAGCAGACTCCGCGTGGTCTGTGCGGCTCGGGGTTGCTCGACGCGCTGGCCGTGCTGCTGGAAACCGGAGCCGTAGACGAGACAGGCCGTCTGCTCGACCCGGACGAGATCAGCCACGGGATCAGCGCGCATATCAGCACCGCCGGCGGCAAGAACGCCTTTATGCTCACCGCCGATAACAGCGTGTATATGACCGCGTCCGACATAAGAAAACTGCAGCTTGCAAAATCAGCAATAGCTGCAGGCATTCAAACTCTTCTCCGCCACATCGGCGTCGCCGAAGACGGTGTGAAGCAGTTTATTTTAGCGGGCGGTTTCGGCAGTTTTATGGATCAGTACAGCGCCGCGCGTATCGGCCTTTTCCCCGCAAGCTTCCTGCCAGTCGCCAAAACATTAGGCAACACAGCCGGCGAAGGCGCTGCGATCGCTCTGTGTTCGGCACAGGCGCGAGCCTCGCTCGAGAGCATCCGCGCCCGCTGCGAGTACATCGAGCTGTCGACAAGCCCTGTCTTCAACGAACAGTTCGTCGAGCAAATGATGTTCCCGGGCGAAGACGACTGAATGCCCTCTGAGCGTAATTTATACAGATACTACTTATTACCCTGCGATGCGCACGATTTCTTTTGCCGCTTCAAGATCGGCGTGTTTGATTACCATACTGCCGTCGTCGTAATGAAGCGTGTTCAGCAGCATATTGTCGCTTGGCCCGTCGGTCACGATCCAAACGGCCGCTTGTGTTATTGCGTATGTCGCGCCCCTTTCGTCGCATAATTTTATCACACGCGCCAGCCTGGAGTTCTCTTCCAATGTCGAGGCAGTAAAGCTGTTGCTTGAATTCGGGATGTCCTTTTCTATGTTCATGCATGCAGTCCTCAAGCTTACAGTAGTACTCTCTCCGGCGCCTAAATACCATATAGTATGGCTGCTGCGCACAACCATGTTTTGCACTCTTGAACTACCGGCGGAGAAAAATGTTCCAAGCGGTATGACTATGCATAACCCATTTTCCGAAATGTTCCTGATAGTGATGTCTGTATTGGTAATTGAGTTGCCTTTTACCGAATAAGTGATGTACCCGTTGTGCTCCAACCATATAAAGTCGTTGTTTAAACTGTCTTGCGTTGTATCTTCTTCCTCCGCAGCGTTGTCTGCGGTTTCTTCATCTTTAACCTCATCTTTCAACCCGGCTTTGACCGCCGCAGCGTCTGAGAAGGCCCCCGTCGATATTAGTGTTTCAAACAGCGGGAACTCCTCGTTTTTGCAATTGACGCTCAAAGCGTCAAAAGAGATAGCCGCGACGTCTCCGCGCAGGAACGCTTTCGCCGACGAGTTATACTGCCCTTGCGTGATACCGAGTTTGTCCGATAACACCCATGCGCTGTCCCATGAGAAATCGGTGTCGGATGAGTATCCAAGGGCGCGTAAAACGAAAGTGATGTATTGCGACGCCGTTATTGTCTCGCTCCCGCTGAATGTGGTACTGCTTGTTCCGGCAGTCAGGCTGTTAATAAAAGCATAACCGACATATGGCTTCGCCCAGTCATCTACGTCGGTAAACGGTGTTTTCCAATTTGTCCGTTTTGCGTCCTCTTCCTTGCCAAGCATCCGCACTAGCATTGTAACTGCTTCGTAGCGCGTCGGAGGCCGGTCCAAGTCAAAATCAGGCGTACCGTCGGCATTAGTTCCGACGCCTTGAAAAAGCCCCAGTTCGTTAAGTTTTAATGCGGCGTCTCTTGCCGGAGTCTGCGCAGACGCCACAACAGAAAAAAGCGTCAGACAAATCGCAGCAGCTAAAAATACAGCTATTCTTTTTCTCATTGGCTCGTCTCTCCTCTTCTTGCGCTGTGTACAGCTAGGTTACCTATATGTTATACGCAGCATTTTTTATTCCTGCCCGGCGGTCAGTTACCTTTTTCAGTGTATTCGCACCGTCAGCCCCGCAGTCTCAAGCTGATACTTGCGCTCTTCCATCAGCTCGTCGGACGGCGGCTCCGCCACGAACACCTGCTGCTTAGAAAGCAGGCGGGCGTATTTGGAGACTCCCATTTTATGATACGGGAGCAGCTGAACGATGATGACGGAGTCCTTTATTTCTGAAAGGAAATCCACATATTCTTCAAAATGCTCGTCTGAATCGTTGAACATCGGCATGACAGGGATGCGCACCCATAGCTTCCCGCCGGCTTTCGCGATTTTTACGGCATTGTCAAGAATCAGCTTGTTTGGAGTTCCGATCACCCGTTCATGCAGCGCATCGTCCATGCATTTCAAGTCATACAGGAACATATCCGTGTACGGCATGACTTTCTCGATCGTCTCCCACCGCACAAAGCCTGTAGTATCGACAGCGGTGTTGACTCCGATCTCCTTGCAGCGTTTGAGCAGCTCCAGCGTGAACTCGGGCTGCGAGAGGCATTCACCCCCGGAAACGGTCACTCCGCCTCCTGAGTCCTCATAAAACGGCAAGTCGCGTTTGACCTTTTGCATGACTTCTTCAACAGTCATATCGTTGCCGCACATGTACAGCGCAGTCGCTTTGCAGGCCTTTGCGCACAGCCCGCACTCGTCACAGTCGTCTTTGTCGACGTCGGGGAAAACGACCTGTTCGCCTGTGACCCCCCGGCTCGGCACTCCCCGCGTGATGCACCCGCGCGGGCAAACATCCAGGCATTTGCCGCATGCCTCGACGCCGGGGCAGCGGATGCTCATCCAGTTGAGTTCTGTGTCAAACCGCTGTGACTCCGGGCTGTGGCACCAGGGGCAGCGCAACGGACAGCCCTTGAGGAAAACTGTCGTCCTGACCCCCGGCCCGTCCTGCACGCTGAACCCCTGAATGTCGTATATCTTTCCCGTTAGAACACTATCTTTCCCGCTCATTTTCAGCCTCTCACACATAGAGCGCACACTGTGCGCTCTATATACTTCAAATCGATTAACAGTAGCCACTAGATCCTGACCCCTGACCCCTGACCCCTGCGTCACACGCTCTAAATACGATTCTCATTCCTCGCGATAATATCGTTTTGCAGCTCCGTACCCAGCTCGACGAAGTATGCGGAGTACCCGGCTATGCGTACGACCAGATTGTGGTGCTTGCCGGGTTCTGCCTGCGCTTCGCGCAGCGTGTCCGTATCGACGACGTTGTACTGGCACTCCATGCCGCCGTTCTCGAAATATGTCTTCGTCATCTCGCGCAGCTTTTCAATGCCTCCGTCGTTTGCGAGAACGGAAGGGTGCATGCGCAAGTTGAGCGCCATGCCGTCCATGAACCGCGTGTGGTCGAAACAGCATGTCGAAAGGAACACCGCCGTCGGGCCGTTCACGTCCCTCGCCTGCGCCGGGCTCATCGCATCGGCTATCGGCTCGCCTGTCTTGCGCCCGTCGGGCGTCGCCCAGGTACACTCGCCCTGCTGCACATGGTCCGCTGCGCCGTACATTCCCGCCTTGAACACCTTGCACCGCTGGTTGGAACACTCGGAGCAAAGCTGGTAATACAGGTCGATCACCCACTTCAGTTCCATATCCGCGTACGGGTCGGCGTTCCCATAATGCGGAACTTCGGACAGAATCTGCTGCCGCAGCGGCTCGTAGCCCTCCCAGTTAGCCATGAACGCATCATAAAGCTCGCGGGTCGTGCAAAGCTTCTTATCGAAGCACATGTATTTGATTGTCGTTATGCAATCGGCGACTGTTGCAAGCCCTGTCGCTGTGCCGCCGTATGAATTGTACTTTGCGCCTCCCGCCGATACGTCCATGCCTTTTTCCATGCAGCCTTCAGTGGAAATGGAAAGGTTGGGGAACGGGAAGTGCTGCTGCTGCTGGTATTCCGCGTAATTATTAATAGAGACATGCCACTTGAAAATATATCTGACAAGCTTCTCATACGCATCGCGGACTTCCTCGATGGAGTTCATATCGTACAGATACCCCGAACGCACTTTATCTGGCGCCTGCTTCCCGTTGATCGGATTGATACCGTCGTTGAGCGCCATGTCGAAAATAACTGCCCAGTAAATAGTGGCGTGAGTCATGCCCATGCCGTTCGGCGCGGGATAGTCGTTGCCTGAGCCGACGATTTCCTGGCAGCCTATGAGGCTGTAATCGCGGGCGTCTTCCAGGCTGAACCCGAGCTCCTTCATCACGCCCGGAACAATGATTTCATCGTTCTGGAACAAGGGCAGCCCGCCGACCATTTTGGAAGTCGCCAGCGCGCAGTTCCAAATCTCGTCCGGGGTATTCTTATGCACCCTCAGCGAGATAGTCGGGTCGTGCAGCTTGAGCCTCGCTATCGTCTCAAGCGTCATATATGTAATCGGGTTTGTGGCGTCCTCCCCCGTCCCGGGGATAAGGCCGCCGATCGTAGTATGCTGGTATGTGTTGCCGATTCCGGCTGTCTGCGCCATTTTTCCAAAACCGCCTTCGTAGTATGTGTTTAGTTTGAGGAAAAACGCGTCCACAAGCTCCTGCGCCTCGTCGAGGGTCAAGCTGCCCTCTTCGAACTCTTTTTTCAGGAACGGCCATGTATATTGGTCGAACCGGCCCATCGACGTTACGCCGGGGCCATTGTCCACG
>Ga0082212_10007366_pt1 | contig 14560 bp, 7 predicted proteins | sample TergutNt197P3_FD_71548 | JGI IMG/M metagenome (GOLD analysis project Ga0082212, IMG submission 71548) | Neocapritermes taracua P3 segment gut microbial communities from Petit-Saut dam, French Guiana - Nt197 P3 | ecosystem: Host-associated > Arthropoda: Insects > Digestive system > Gut ... | reverse complement strand
ACTCCGGTGCAAGTGTACAACCAAATCGGCAGAAAAAGCTCCAAAATCGAGGTGTTCAACCCCGGCGCCCATTCGCTGTTCAGGGAAGGACATTGCTGTCCGTGGAAGCAGGCCGGGGTCTGGTCCGACGAGGGCGGCGAACCGAGGCTTTTGCGCAAGGATCATTTTGCTGTTTTCGACGGGCGGCAGACGGACTTTATGGAACAATTCCACAAGCCCTTCGTTATACGCTATATCGAAACGATGAAGGAAGCCGATGAAAAAACTTTCTTCTTTCTTGAAGGGGTGCCGTCCGGATCAAACAGCGCGGAGCATCCCGCATGGGGCAAAAACGATCCGCCCAACGCGGTCAACGCGTTTCACTGGTACGACGGCTTTGCCCTGTTCACCAAACAGTTCCGGCCCTGGTTCACCATCAACCCGGAAAACTCCCGCTTTATTTTAGGCAGAAAAAATGTGCAGGCGTTTTTTACCGGCTGCCTGGCAAGGGGGATCAAATGGTCACAGGAGCGGATGGGGGGTATGCCCTGTCTGCTGGGGGAATTCGGCCTTGCCTTTGACATGAACAACCGCCGCGCCTTTTCCGACGGGGATTATTCCCTGCACGAACAGGCCCTGTCGATGTACTACAACGCCATTGATGAAAACCTCCTCCACTCGACAATCTGGAACTACACGGCGGACAACACCAACAAAAGCGGCGACGACTGGAACGACGAGGACCTTTCGATTTTTTCCGAGGGAAAGGAACGGGCGGCGGCGGGCTGGAAGCGGCCCTACCCGATGGCGGCGGCGGGGACTCTGCTTTCGTTCAAGTGGGACTGCAAGCGGGGCATTTTCCGCTGCCGGTTCAGTGCTGACGGATCGATTGCCGCGCCGAGCATCGTCTACCTTCCCGCTGACCGTTTCGGCCCATCGCTGCACATTGCCGTTACGGCGGAAGGCGGGGCCGCTAATCTGCGCTTTGAGTACAGCCAGGATGAACAGCGGCTATTGGTCTATAACGACGGCTACAGCGGGAATGCGGAGATTGTTGCTTTTTCCTGAAAATTTTCACGCAGAGGCGCAGAGATCGCAGAGATGCCAAAGAAAGAGCACAGCGTTAAGCTGTGTTCGGTGAAAAAAATCAGCACGGCAAGAGCCCCCAAAAAGCTTCTGTTACCAAAAATGCGGGCTTGCTTTAAAAAGCCCAGCGGGCGATAAAAGGTAAGGGTTATTTGCTGCGCCGAATGAAGCGGTAGCCCATACCGAAAAAGTCGCGGTCCCCAGCCGTTTTCGTCCCGCTGCCGGGGCTATACCACACATTGTTTGTCGTTGCCCTTTCCGCCGATTCCCATTCGGCCCTGGTCGGCAGGCGGTAGCCGCTTCTGCTAAAGTCCGCCGTTACCGCTTTGCCGTTAATCGTGTAGACCGGCGTAAGCCCCTCCTGCAGGCTCAGCTCGTTGCTGAACTCGATCAAATCAAACCATGTTACATCCGCCGTGCTGCTCAAACCAAAAAAGTCAGTTTCCGCCGGAGCCCAGATCGCATACAGAGTCATGGTTGTTGACACAGGTGTAGACGAATTGATATATATTCCGGTGCCGTCCGGTTCCATATTCCAGCCGGAAAAAATAAGGTCATCTTTTGATAAATCGCTGCCAGATGGGAAGTCGGGGATAGTGGAACCAGCCCTGACATTCCTCTGAGCGGGAGTAGGCCCTGTTGCTTCATTAATATCAAAAGTTACCGTATAGATCCTTACCCATCGGGCATACAACTTGGTGTTTCTCAAAATATAATAGGAAGAACCGGCAGGGTAAGTTGTTCCTGTACCAAAAGCGTTGGTATTCCAGCCATCAAACTCATAGTCAGGCCCTCTGGTAAGGTCGCCTTTGCCGGGAAGTGTTATTTCGGAATCGGTATACCCTGTCTGAGAAGGCGGCGGCGTTCCTAATTCATAATTTGCATCAAAAGTTATGGTGGCTTTCCACCTGGCATACAGGGTGATGTTGCCTGTTACACTCGTTGAAAAATTGTAAACAGCTGAAAAGGAATCATCGGTGTACCAGTTATCAAAATCGCAATTGGTCCTGGTGGGGTCTGTCGAAGGGCGGGTAGCCGTACCGCCGTCACTTACGGATTGGCTTCCTACAGCGCTTCCGCCGTTGCTGTTGAAGGTGACATTCCAGATCGTTATTACAATAGGTGTCCAATTAGCGTGCAGGATAGCATCGCCGGTAACCGGATAAGAATCGCCCCCTACATAATTGGCTCCGCCTCCGTCAACTTGGGTGTTCCAGCCGCCGAAAGTGTGTCCAGCAAAAGAGAGTCCGGTGGTATTGCCGGGAAGCGTTATGTAGGAATCGGCATACCCTGTCTGAGAAGGCGGCGGCGTTCCTGACCCGCCGTTTGCGCTAAAAGATATGGTGGCTCTCCACCTGGCGTACAGGGTGATGTCGCCTGTTACCGTATAGGAAGCACCGGCGCTGTAATTGGTTCCCGTGTCCGAGGGACTTGTGCTCCATCCGTCAAAGGTGAACCTGGTTCTTGATAAACCAGCCCCGCCAGGCAGCGTAATAGACGAGCCTGTATCTGCTGTTTGGGCAGGAGGTGCGGTTCCTGCCCCGCCGTTGGTGTTAAACGTCACGGTATACTGGATGATGTTCCATTTGGCGTACAGCTTAATATTACTGGTTACTGTATCGCTATTAAAATTCCATTTGGTGCTGAAAGACTCTTCCTTGTACCAGCCGTCAAAGGTATAATCTGCCTTTGTCATGTAAGACGGCTCAATAACCAGGTTCCCCTCGGCTACAAGCTGCGGGTTCGGATCAGGAATGGGAGTTCCGCCATATGCTTCGAAGGTAACGGTGTAGGTTGGTATCCACTTGGCGTACAGGGTGATATTGTCGGTTACTGTATCGCTATAAAAATACCACCTGGTGTTGAATAAATCGTCAGTATACCAGCCGTCAAGGACAAAATTTGCCTTGGTCATGTAAGGCTCATTAGCCAGATTCCCATAGGCAACAAGCTGCGGATCAGGAACGGGAGTTCCGCCATTTTCCACAAACGTTACCGTGAAGGGAGTTTCCCACTGTGCGTACAATGTGAAAACAGCCCCATTCGTTTCGGCAAGATTGTTGACGATTGCTTTATCGCTATACGAAGTGCCACTGCCGCCGGAATCGATAGTCCAGCGGGCGAAGATTGAATAACCGGGAGGGGAAAATATATTTTCGCTAAGGGCCTTCGGAACATCATAGGTGTGGCTGCTGTCTGCCATTGTTCCCGAGCCGCCGTTTGCATCGTACCTGACAGAATAGGTAATAGGATTCCACTTTGCGTACATAGTAAAGGTTCCCGGAGTATCACGCAGGTTAATTACACTTACTTCATCGGTATAGGGAGTACCGCCGCCATCGGCCTGAGATGCCCAGCCGTTAAAGGTATAGCCGGTGCGGGTAAAAGCGTTGGCATCCAGGTTTTTTGGCTCATCATACACATGATCTCTGGAAGACATGCTTCCTGTTCCGCCGTTCGAGTCGTATGCAACGGTATAGCTGATGGGCGACCAGCGGGCGTACAGGGTGATGTCCCCGGTCGGCATATAGGAAGAACCGGCGGTGTAGCTGGTTCCAGAGCCGTCAGCCTCGGTATTCCAACCATTAAAAGAATAGCCGGTTTTGTTAAGGCCGCCCTGGCCGGGAAGTATAACGGAAGATCCCTGCGGTGCCGTTTCGCTGGCAGGGGGCGTTCCGCCTGCGCCGTTCCCGTCAAAAGCTACGGCATAAACCAAAATCCATCTGGCGTACAGGGTGACGACGGCCCCTGCCGTTGAGGCAAGGTTGACAACTCTTTCTTCATCGTAATATTCAAATTCGGAACCGTCTTCTTCTAAGCCCCAGCCGGTAAAAGCGTGGCCCTCGCGGGTAAAGCCATTTCTGACAAGCGCCCTTTCGGTATCGAAAGTATGGCGGCTTTCAGCCGTGGATCCCCCGTTAGCGTCTTTTGCTGCATATTTAACCGTATAGGTAATGGGATCCCATTGGGCGTGCAGGGTAACGGTAGCGCCGTTTGTCGCGCTGAGGTTTCTGACATTTTCGCCGTCGGTATAGGTATTGTTATTGTCGTCTCTCCATCTCAGAAAGGTATAGCCCTCGCGGGTAAAGCCATTTGAGGTAAGGGTTTGATAAACATCAAAGACATGGATGCTTGGATTGGGAACCGTGATTCCCGACCCGCCGTTTTTTTCGTAGGCAACATTATAGGTATACGGTTCCCATTTTGCGTACAGAACGATATCTCTTGTCACGGTATCGGCGCTAAAATTCCATTGGGTGACAAACGTTTCCTCGGTAAACCAGCCGCCGAAATCACTCCCTTTCTTCGTCATGGGCGGCGGCGCGGCAGCCTTGCCGCCATCAGCTGCAACCTGCGGCCCTGGGGCGGGGGTTCCGTCGTCTGCGTTAAATGTAACAAGATGAGAATCCGGCGGCACATCCAGCCACTGCGCGTAAAGGGTAAAAGTATTGCCATCTGCCGCGCTGAGATTTTCTACATTTTGTTTGTTGGCATAATTGCTGCCTTTGCCGTCTGTGCGGGTATTCCAGCCGGAAAAGACAAAGCCGGTGCGGGTAAAGGCATTTTCAGTCAGGGCTTTTCTGACATCGTATGTGTGCTCGCTGGAAGCCATGCTCCCCGACCCGCCATTCGCGTTATAGGCAACGTAATAGGCAATAGGATCCCAGTCGGCGTACAGTGTCATGTCGCTGTTTACCGGCGCGGAAAAAGCATATTCCGTATTAAGGCCGGAATCACCGTACCAGCGATCGAAGGCGTAGCCTTTCCGCCCCGGATTATCCGGCCGGTGCGCCGTTTCGCCTTCATTCACGATCTGGCTTGCTGCCAGGCTCCCACCCCTGCTGTCAAAACTGACGGTGAAGGTTTTTACGCCGGGAGGGTTCCATTTGGCGTATAGGGTGATGTCCCTGGTAACCGGATACGAGTCATGGGCTTTGTAGGTGATTTCCGAACCGCTGGGGTCGATACTCCAGCCGGCGAAGTCAAACCCTTCTTTTGAAAAGTCGTTATAGCCGGGAAGGACGATGTTGGAATTGGCCCCCACGGTCTCTGAAGACGGCGGTTCCCCGGCGCCATCGTTGGTGCTGAATGTTACCGTAACGCTGTCCGCCCGCCACTGGGCCCACACGGTAAGGCTGCGGTTAACAACCGTATCCTCGGTGAACTCATCTCCCAAGCCATTGTGCATGGTGTTCCAGCCGGTAAACGCATGCAAAAGCCGCGTGGGTTCTTCGGGCAGCCTTCCTACGGTATCCGCCGGAGGTTTTACAATGATCTCTTTTGGTTCGGGTTCCTTATCGCCGCCGTTTTTGTCGAATCGTACATGGTAGCCGTCTCCGCCGACTACCATCACATATTTGCCGTCTGAGTCGCCGTTTGCAAGCAGATAAAAAACATTATTGCAGGATGCCAAAATGAAGCACAAAATCGGCAGAGCCAATAGCCTTCGGATCATGGTTTTCTCCTTCGAAAACGTCATTACTTTTTGCTGACAAAACCCCATTCGTAACCGGCGTTTACCCTGACTGAATTGCGGTAATTGACATGCCCGTTACCCTCAGTGAGCCAATTTCCATCGTAGTCGAACCGTGCGTCCAGAAACACGCAGCCCGTGCCGAGTTTCCACCCAACGCTCATGCCGAAGGTAAAACCGGGCTGGTCTGGCTTGTAGTCCAGATACCCATCCAGCGAGCCGGCGTTCGTCGTCGCCAGCGGCACATACAAATACACTCCGCCAAAAACGCCGGCCTTCAAATGGCTTCCCCGCAGGTTCAGCTTGATCAGAAACGGCACGGTAAGCGACCATGACGCGGCAATGTCGTCGCTCTGTATATCGTCACCATTGTCATACCCAACCACGCCGAAATCCGAATTGAAGTTAAATTCCGTCTGGATGTCAAGAAAGCGCAGCACATGGAACGAAGCCTGCAGCGCGATATTGGCGCTATAAAATTCGGTGACGTTGTGATTTCGCACAGCACTATCCGGATCCTGCTTTTGCAGCCACTGCGACGTGCCCATGCCGGCGCGCACTCCCAGGTGCAGCCATTTCTCCTGTTCCGGCCCCAGGTACACCCATTGATCCGGGTTTTCCAGGGCGGAGGTGTCTTCCCCGCCTTTGCCTTTCGGCCCGATAAACACCCAATGGCTGGAATCCCATGCTTCAGGGCGCGCATAGGGCGACGGGAACCTTTCAACCCAGACCCAGGGCGCTTCCGGATGCTGCCCGACCATTACATCATCGGGGGACTTGTCCCATTCGATCCAGGACAGGAGCCAGAGGAGCATGTAGGGCATTCGGTACTCGCAGGTTTCGCGATCTGCGGCGGTCATCTCATCATGAAATATCATGCGGCGCTCGGTCATATTCCACAGGTACAGGCTCACGCGGAAACTATCGTGATGATCGACATCGGGGCTGACTGTCCCGGTGATTGCGTACAATGCGCCCGCAGTAACGGAAGCGCTCGGACAAACGTTTGCAGGGAAACCGCCGGGGGGTACGTCGGGGGTAAAGCTATCCAGAGATATGGGGATCGCCCTGTATTGGCCGTGGGAATTCCTCAGCGTATCAAGCAGCACTTCAAAGAAAATATCGGCTATTTCTACCGGTTCGCCCTTAAAAGGATGCACGGCGATGGTTTCAGCCGACAGCGGCAGCGCCGCCGCCAACAGCAGGAGCAGTAGCAAGCCGGACAAAAAAGGTTTTTGCATAAGGCCTCCGATGCAAGACTCAAGGCTATACGCCATTATCCGTTATCTAAACGGTAAAAGCAAGAAGAAGATGCCTACCTTATTCCCAGGGGCATCAGCGGGATAATGTTGCGCCGCTCTGGCTCGGCTTCGGCGATTTCCGCATATTCATTAAGCTGCGGCATATTGCGGCCTTCCCATTCCAGAAAGCGGTTTTCGATTTCCCTGCGGTTTTCCAGAATGCGGCTGACATAATCAAGCGTCGTCTTGGGCGTGCCGGTATTCCGCACCCTGCCCGTTCCGGCGTTGTACATCGCCAGCGCGGCGATTTCCGTGCCGCCCGCGTCCAGGCAGTAGCGCAGGTGGCTCATGCCGTAATAGGCGTTCAGCTCGGGGTTGAAAAAGGCCTGTACGTCCAGGCGGGGGAACGAGCGGTTGTTGAGCTGGAAGATCCCCCGGTCGATGCTTCCGTCGCGGTTCCTGTCATTCACCGCAGCCGGATCGAGGCGGCTTTCTTCCCAGCCCAGGGCAAATGCCAGTGCCGGCGCGATGTTGAACATATCTGCGTGAAAGAGAATGGCCTTGGTTATTTCCTTCGAAGGGCAGACTCCCGTAAAAAATTCTACGACATACCCCTGGGTCTCGCTCTGCCGGTACAGTTCCAGAATGCGCTCGGGGCCCTGCGGCCTCGCTTCGGTAAAAAACTGCGAATACACCGCCGCCGGGGGAATATCCTCGGCCGCCTCCAAAGAAACAGCCGCGTCTTCCGCGTCAACGCCCTGAACAGGCGCCGGCCAGCCAATCGCCAGCAGGGCACAGAAAACCAAAGACCCCAGACAGCCAAAAAACACCGGGATTTTGAACTCTAATTTTTTATAATGCAAATGTTCCTCCAAACCTATAACTACAAAATACGAATATTATCCGCCATTTTCAACGTTCGCTATGACCCGAACCCGGATAATGCCCTCTACCTGCCTGAGCTGTTCCAGCGCCGGCTCGGGGATCTGCTGATCCGAATCGATGATGTTGTAGGCAAACCCGTCGCGGTGGTGGTTGATAAGGTCGGTAATGTTGATGTTGGCGGCGGCGAGGATCGTGGTAATCTGCCCCACCATGTTGGGAATGTTGCGGTTTGCAACGAGTAGCCGGTACGGCGCGTGCCGCTCCAGCCTGCACCGGGGATAATTTACCGAATTGCGGATAAATCCGTTTTCCAGAAAATCCATGAGCTGCTTCACCGCCATGATCGCGCAGTTGTCCTCGGCTTCGGGGGTGGACGCGCCCAGGTGGGGGATGCAGATCGCCTTTTTGCACGCCAGCAGTTCCGCCGAGGGGAAGTCGGTAACATAGACGGCGAGTTTTTCGCTGTTCAAAGCTTCGATGATGTCCGCCTCGTTGACCAAAGCGCCCCGCGCCAGGTTGACAAGGCGCGCCCCCTTTTTCATAAAGCGGAATTTTTCCGCGTTCAAAAGCCCCCTGGTAGCGTCGGCAAGGGGGATGTGCAGGGTGATGTAATCGGCCTTTGCCAAAAGCCCTTCAAGCGTATCGGCGCGGACCACTTCGCGGCTTAGGTTCCACGCGGCGTCAACGGAGATGTAGGGGTCGTAGCCGATGACGTCCATGCCGAGCGCCACCGCGTCGTTCGCCACCATTACGCCGACTGCCCCCAGCCCCACCACGCCCAGGAACTTTCCCCGCAGTTCGGGCCCCTCGAATTTGGCCTTTTCCTTTTCCACCAGATCGGGAACCTCGCTTGCCCTTTCGGCAATCGAGGCAGTCCAGCCAATCCCTGCGGTAATGTTCCTGGATGCGAGCAGCAGAGAGGCAAGGGCAAGCTCCTTTACCGCGTTGGCGTTTCCGCCGGGGGTGTTGAACACCACCACTCCGTTTTCGCTGCACTGGGCAACGGGGATGTTGTTGACCCCTGCGCCGGCGCGGGCAATCGCCAGCACTGAACCGGGGATTTCCGCGTTGTGCAGATCCGCGCTGCGTACCAGAATCGCGTGGGGGTTGGGCAGATCGCTCGCCACCTCATACCGGTCCCTTGGAAACATCTCCAGCCCCAGCGGGGAAATTTTATTCATCGTCCTGATGCGAAACATGTTTTACTCCTCAACTTTTTTCAAACTTTTCCATAAACTGAATGAGCGCCTGAACGCCCTCGATGGGCATGGCGTTGTAGATGCTGGCCCTCATGCCGCCGACCAGCCGGTGTCCGGCAAGGTTGATAAGGCCCGCCGCCGCCGCTTCCTTTACAAAACGGCTTTCCAGCTCCGCCCGTTTCTGCGGGTCATTTTCCCGCGCGATAAAGGGAATGTTCATCAGGCTGCGGAAGGGTTTTTCTACCGGCGAATAAAACAGCTTTGAGCCGTCCAGGTACCGGTAGAACAGGCCTGCCTTTTCCCGGTTGCGTTCGGCGATGGCGGGAACGCCGCCAAGGCCTTTCAGCCATTCAAGCACCAGGCCGATCATGTAAATGCCGTAGCAGGGCGGCGTGTTGTACAGCGAGCCTTCCTCCGCGTGAACGTCGTAGCGGAGCATCGCCGGGGTTTCCGGCGGCGCGTGGCCGATCAGATCCTCGCGGATGACGACGACGGTAACGCCCGCCGGCCCCAGGTTTTTCTGCGCCCCGGCATACACAAGGCCGAACCGGGAAACGTCCAGCGGCTCGGACAGTGCGCAGCTTGAAATGTCCGACACCAGGGGGACTGTGCCGCCTTTGGCGGTGCCGGTATCGGGGATATGCTCCCACCTGGTGCCGACGATGGTGTTGTTCAGCGTTATGTGGTAGTAGGCGTCTCCGTCCTGCGGGGCGGGCGCATCGGGAATGTAGGCATAGGAGCGGTCTTTGGAACTTGCCCGCACCTCGACGCTGGCGAATTTTGCCGCTTCCTTCGCCGCCTTTTCCGCCCAGATGCCGGTTTCGATGTATGCGGCCTTTTTACCGGCGGCGGCGTCGGCAGAACCGGCGAGGTTCATGGGAACCATCGAAAATTGCAGCGAAGCGCCGCCCTGCAAAAACAGCACCCGGTAATTGGCCGGTATCCCCATCAGTTCCCGCAGCAGCGCCTCGGTCTTTTCGATGACCGGCTTGAAGTCCTTTGAGCGGTGGCTCATCTCCATGATCGACTGACCGGAACCATTGGCGTCGCACATCTCTGCGGCGGCTCTTTCCAGAACCGGCAGCGGCAGCGCCGAAGGCCCCGGAGAAAAATTAAACACCCTTTTCATGAATATCTCCCCCTGGAATAACTCTCACAAAGGCACAAAGGCACAGAGGGCAACGCGCTATTTGCAAACTGCTCAATACACTCCGTGCCTCCGCGCCTCCGTGAGAGGAAATTTGAAATAAAATATACACTCGACATTTTTGCTTTCTCCTATCTCATCCTGACACACAGGCTTCTCAGTTCGTCGGCTACGTATACGTTGCGGACGGCGACTTCCGGCGGCAGGCTCAGCGCGGCGGGGGCAAAGTTCAGTATGCCCTGTATCCCTGCGGCGACGCATTTTTCCGCCACAGCCTGCGCCGCCTCTGCCGGAACGCAGATCAGGGCGATTTCGATGGCAAAGCGGCTGATTACCTCGCCGAGCTTGTACGCCGGGTACAGCGGCGCGGGCGAACGGAGCATCTCTACCCGGTTCACGTTGGCGTCAAAACCGGCGGCAAGCTCGAATTCCGCCAGATCCGGCGGCGTAAAGTTGAGGTATGCCGAACCCAGCCGCCCCAGCCCCACTACGCAGAATTTCCGCCGGCGATCCAGCCCCAGCGCTTTTTTTATCACCGGGATCAAAAGCTGCGGATCATAGCCGGCATTGTTGCCGGCGGCGTCGCCGTTCAGCGAGGAAATGTCCTTGCGGATAGTGTCCCTCGACCAGCCGGTCAAATGCTCCACCTGAGCGGAAGTAACCGGGCCGGAATTTCCCGCCAGCGCGTGGTTTTCCAGCAGGCGCATAAGATACAAGAGCCGCTCTTTTGTCCGTTCCGAAATGGAAATAGTCACCTTTTCTCCTGTGAATTATTTCACACCAAAAATAGACAATTTTTTCATTAATGTCAAGTCCCTATTTGAAATATTTACGAAATAATTGCATATTCAAGAATATAGTTGAAAATCTTGCGGTATCGTGTTATTTAATGACGGTATATAAAACAAGGGCTGCCCTCGATGTTCCATCTCGGACAGCCCTCTTGGTCAATGAACTATTATCAGGAAACTACTTGCCCTCTGCGGCGGATATGCCGGCAATGCGGCCAAACACCGTAAAGTCTACAAGGGCGTTGCCGCCCAGGCGGTTGCCGCCGTGGACGACCCCGGTAATTTCACCGGCACAGTACAGGCCGGGAACCGGCGAATTGTCCGCCTTAAGGGCGCGGCAATCCTTATCGATCATCACACCGCCCATCGTATGGTGTGCGGCGGGTTTGCGGGGGTAGGCGTACCAGGGGCCGGTTGTCTGCTTGATGGTATACAGAACCCTGCCAAACTCGTCGGGGGTTTTGGAATCATAATGGCTGTTGAAAGTGTTAACGGTAGCAGCCAGGTTGTCCGCGTTAACGCCCAGCGTCTTAGCCAGGTCTGCCAGGGTTGGCGCGGTAACAAAACCGGAGAGCTTGTTTTCCAGCATGTAGGTGACTGTCCTGCCGTCCAGGGTCAGTGAAGTATCGGGGTTTCCAATCGTGTCCGTACTCGCGACCAGATAGCACATGTTGTCGGTTTGGGCCATGATAGCCTTGGAAACCTCGTCCCTTCTGCCGTCTTCGCGCACAAACCGGTTTCCCTCTTTGTTGATAAAGAAGTACCCCTGCACCCCTTTGCCTCCCGAAGCAAGGTCGCCGGTGGCGCCGGTCTGAGGGTTGCACATCTGCAGCAGCTGAATCTGTTCCATATTAACCAGTTTGGCACCAGCGTCCCGCGCGAAGAAAATCCCGTCGCCCGTTACCCCCGGCATGTTCGACGTATTCAGCCTCCGCCCAAGATCGGGCCATTTTTCGCCTTCGCAATATTCCTGCCTGAGCTGGACGTTGCCGGCAAAACCGCCGGTAGCAAGGATGACGCCCTTGTTGGCCTTGAGCGTTATTTTATTGCCGGTTTTTCCCTCGGCATTGACGCCCACTACCCTGTCGCCCTGAGTGATCAAACCTGTGGCTTTGGTCTCCATTTGGAGGGAATAGTTCCGCCTGTTTGCCAGACCGTCCTGGAAGGCCTTCATATAGCCAATTCCGTTGGGGAGTACCGCAGACACCGTCCGGGGATACAGGGAGCCTGCGCCCTGAATACAATGGCCCTGAAATTCCATGCCCAGGCTTTGCAGCCATTCCAGCGCGGGCAGGGCATTGGACGTCATCTGATAGATGATGGAAAGATCGCCAACCTTGTCCCCGCCGTTCCAGGTCTGGAGTGCGTGCCATGAGGGGCTGTCATAAAGTGACTTGCCGGATCTTTTGGATGCTTCAAATTCGGCACGGACTGTGTCCTGTAGCGCCTTATGCTCGGCGTTTACAGGCGCTTCCGCCAGGGCGTCGTTAACGAGCTTTTCCTCGCCCGGGCCTCCCCTGAAAGTATCCTGCTGTCCGGAATTGGCAACATTGTAGATACCGCCAGCAACTATTGAATTGCCGCCCAAAAACCCGGCTTTTTCGACGAGGATAACCGACGCGCCCTTTTCGGCTGCCGAATTCGCCGCTGCGAGACCCGCGCCGCCGCCGCCGACAATAATCACATCTGCGGTCAGGGTCTGGTTTTTGGCTTTAGCGGCCCGTACCGGCCTGTTAAATTCCGCGATATTTGCCGCAGCCTGGATAAGGCAATTTTCGACTCCGCCCAAAATCGCCCGGCTGGTTACTGTTACACCGGTAACCACATCCACCGCCAGGGATTGTTTTTCGATAACCCGCTGGGGAATCAATTCCACTGCCCAGTCACTGATACCCGGGGTCTCCGCATGATTTGTCACCTTTACGCCGGTAATGGCGTTGGTACTCAGCTCAACCTGTACCGTAAGCGGACCATGCATACCACGCACCGTGGCGGCATAAGTACCGGCATCCATGGGCGTTTTTGCCCCGCCTGAAGTGCCGCAGGCCAATACAAGTACCAGCAGAAGCACAGTAAGACTAATTAAACCAGGAATCCTTCTCATATCAAACCTCCAAAAAATATTTTGCCCAACCGGGCATTGCGGATGAAAATTGCATGCAGAATCACACTTTTTTCGATATCCTCAAACAAAATATACGAATTTTTTTTTGAGAAAACACCTTTTTTTTACGAAAAATGCGCTAAAAGACGGATTTTTTACATTGGGGGCAGGCTAATGATAGGCATGAAAAAAGGGCTGTCCGGAATGTTACTTCCCGGACAGCCCCTGCTTACACCCATATACCTGGGTCAGGAAATTACTTGCCTTCTGCAGCGGATGCGCCTGCTATGCGGCCAAACACCGTAAAGTCTACAAGTGCGTTGCCGCCCAGGCGATTGCCGCCGTGGACAACGCCGGTAATTTCACCGGCGCAGTACAGGCCGGGAACCGGCGTACCGTCAGCCCTGAGGGCGCGGGTACTTTCATCGATCCGGACGCCGCCCATGGTATGGTGAGCCGCGGGTTTGCGGGGATACGCATACCAGGGTCCGTTGTTCAGTTTCATCGTATATAAAACCCTGCCAAATTCGTCGGGAGTCCGGGAATCGACATGGCTGTTAAAGTTGGCTACGCTTGCAGCCAGATTTTCCGCGTTAACCCCCAACACTTTTGCCAGATCAGCCAATGTAGGCGCGGTAACATATCCGGAAAGCTTGTTTTCCAGTATGTAAGAGACTGACCTGCCGTCCAGGGTAAAAGAATTATTGGGGTTTCCAATAGTGTCCGTACTCGTGACAAGGTAGCACATGTTATCGGTTTGGGCGATGATCGCCGTGGAAACCTCGTCCCTTCTGCCGTCCTCGCGCACAAAACGATTCCCCTCTTTGTTGATAAGGAAATATCCCTGTATTCCCTTACCCCCGTAGGCAAGGTCTCCTACTGCGCCGGTTTGGGGGTTACACACCTGGAGCAATTGGATCTGTTCCATGTTAACCAGTTGGGCGCCTGCGTCCCGCGCGAAGAAGATCCCGTCGCCCGTTACCCCCGGCATGTTTGACGTATTAAGTTTTTGCCCAAGATTAGGCCACTTTTCGCCTTCGCAATATTCCTGCCTGAGCTGGACATTGCCGGCAAAACCGCCGGTAGCAAGGATAACGCCCTTGTTGGCTTTAAGGGTTATTTTATTGCCGGTCTTTCCCTCGGCATTGACCCCCACAACTCTGCCGCCCTGGGTAATCAAACCCGTTGCTTTTGTTTCCATCAGAAGGGAATAGTTGCGCCTGTTTGCCAGGCCATCCTGGAAGGCCTTTATGTAACCAATCCCATTGGGAAGCACGGCGCTAAGAGTCCGCTGATAGAGCGAGCCCGCGCCCTGTATACATGTGTCCCTGAATTCCATACCCATGCTTTGCAGCCATTCCAGCGCGGGCAGGGCATTTGACGTCATCTGATAGATGATGGAAAGATCGCCGACTTTGTCTCCGCCGTTCCAGGTTTGGAGCGCATGCCATGAGGGGCTGTCATAAAAGGTACCGTTGGATCTTTTGAAAGCGTCATATTCGGCGCGGATTGTATCCTGCAATGCCTTATGTTCGGCGCTAACGGGCCTTTCCGCCAGGGCATCGTTGACCAATTTTTCGTCACCCGGCCCTCCTTTAAGATTAGCCTGCTGTCTGGAATTGGCAACATTGTAAATACTCCCCGCCATTATTGA
>Ga0082212_10007365_pt1 | contig 14563 bp, 12 predicted proteins | sample TergutNt197P3_FD_71548 | JGI IMG/M metagenome (GOLD analysis project Ga0082212, IMG submission 71548) | Neocapritermes taracua P3 segment gut microbial communities from Petit-Saut dam, French Guiana - Nt197 P3 | ecosystem: Host-associated > Arthropoda: Insects > Digestive system > Gut ... | reverse complement strand
TGCAATATACACTTTTTTGAGGCTGTCCACTTTGGATTCAAAAACCGGATCGATTTTTTGGACAATTTGCGCGTATGCGCCAACCAGATTCAGGCATAAAAACAGCAACAAACCATACGCCCGCAAATTTTTTAAAACACTGTTATTCAGTTCTTTTTTCATTATATTACCTTAAATTATTCATTATTCGGGTGCAAAGATAATCATAATTTGTAATGATTACAAATTTTTTCAAAAAATTTACCGATTCACGAAAAAACTTTTCTGTGACAATAACCAGGATTTCAGGTTTCGCCCTTTCTTGGCTACTATTAATTTTCTTTTTTCTTCTGTAAGTTGGTAATTTTTTATTGAATACGGTTGCAATTATAAAAAAATAATCTTACATTTGTAGCCGCAAGATTGAACAATATGCTGATACTAGCGCAAAACATCAACTATTAGCCAGCATTTTAATTAATTAACTAATTTGTTCCGAACTAATGATTACTAGTATTAATTATATTTTTTTTAAACATGAGAACATTTAATCACGTGGGTTTTATTACCACAGAACAGAAGGAAGGGGCCACTTACAATGAAGGCCTGAGTGTATGGTTGACGGATTACAGCAAGAGTCCGAACAAAATTGAGTTTCTGAAGTTTGAAGAAGGCAGTTGTATGCCTGAGCTGGTTCAAAAACAGTCGCACATTGCCTATACAGTACCCAGTCTGGATGAGGCTTTAAAAGATTGTAACGTCATTTTCGGACCTGCTGTGTGCGACGAACATCTGACGATCGCTTTTATTGAAGAAGAAGGCGTATCAATCGAGTTAATGGAAATCAAATAAATTGTAGAATCATGGCTGATACAAGAATTAAATTTATTAACGACCCGGCAAATCTTACAGGCGAATTGCTGGAAGGGTATGTGCTGGCTTATGCCGACAAGGTAAAATTGGGCGCGGAAAATATCATTGTCCGTACAACGCCTAAAAGTGAAGATAAAGTGGCCATCGTCACGCTTGGCGGCTCCGGACATGAACCGGCGTTAAGCGGTTTTGTGGGCAAAGGAATGCTGGATGCATCGGTAGTAGGCGATATTTTTGCCGCTCCGGGCGCGCAGCGTTTATTTCAGGCATTGCAGTTGTTTCAACGCGAAGCAGGTATCCTGCTGGTAGTCCTGAATCACTCCGGCGACGTGATGAGCGCCAACATGGCTTGCCAGATGGCGGAACGTGCGGGAATAAAGGTGAAACAGTTGTTGACCCACGACGATATCAGCGCCGGAATTGATGCGCCGATAGACGATCGCCGCGGATTGGCCGGTTGCGTACCTTTATATAAAGTGCTGGGCGCCGCTGCAGAGAAAGGAAAATCGCTGGACGAGCTGCTGGAAATCGGCGAACGTTTTAACGAAAACATCGCAACTTTGGCAGTTGCCACCCGTTCGTGTACCCATCCGCAAAACAATGCGGTCATCGCAGAGCTTCCGGAAGGCATTATGGAAATCGGTATGGGACAGCATGGCGAAGGCGGCGGTGGACGCCAGCCCATGGCTTCGGCCGACGAAACGGCAACCATCATGGTCAATTTGCTGCTGAAACAGCTCAAACCGGCTGTCGGTGCAAAAATGATGCTGATAATCAATGGGGTAGGGGCAACGACGCTCATGGAGTTGAACATTATCTTCCGTAAGGCCTACAAACTGTTGGTAGAGAAAGGATATAAAGTGGTGGCCAGCAGGATTCAGGAAATCCTGACCGTACAAGAACAGGCCGGATTCCAGATGATCATTGGATTAATGGACGACGACCATATTGCTTATTACTATCAATCGTCGGATGCACCCTACTGGACGACGGTATAGAGTTTAGAGTTTAGATGTTAAAATTAGTGATAGATGATTTTCGGTTGATGTTGCATAACGCATTAGCGCGTATCAGGGAACGGGAAGATGAATTTTCGCAACTCGATGCACTGACGGGCGACGGCGATCATGGAACAGCGATTGTGACTGCCTTATCGGCAGCTGTCCTTGTTGCTGAAAAGAGAATGGATTTTAAGACCATGTTCAACGACATGGGATTTGCTGTGATGATGGAGACGAGCGGATCGACGAGTACGCTGCTGGGTGCATTTTTTCTAGGAATGGGCGATGTCGCAAGCGGAACCGAGTTGGATGCAGATGACGTGAAAGCCATGTTTGCCGGAGGTCTTGCCAATGTTGGAAAACAAACAAAGGCCCGCGTAGGCGACAAAACGATGATGGATGCCCTGATACCGGCAGTAGAAGCGATGGAAGCATGTGCTTCGGACGAGATGGGCGATCTGTTTTCAGCTGCTGCCGTCGCTTCGCAAAAAGGAGCAGAAGCAACCGTCGACATGACCGCCAGGTTCGGTCGTGCCCGCAATTATGGCGAGCGTTCCAAAGGATTCATGGACAGCGGAGCAGCGTCATGGAGCGCCATGTTTGCCATGTTCGCGTCGTATATTGCAAACAAATGACGCAGATTATCAGTATTTACACAAAATTTATAAAACAAAAATGGCAGATTTAGATGATTTAAGAGATGGAGCCAATTTCGGATTAGGAGTTGCTTCAAGAGAAAAGAATTTTCATGTAAAAGGAGCGTCACAGCTTCCCTGGGGCATGAAAGACCGATTATCTCGGATATTTAACCCCCAGACAGGCCGTACCGTCATGCTGGCCTTCGATCACGGATTTATTATGGGTCCTACATCAGGCGTAGAACGCGTCGACTTGAATATTTTACCATTAGTAGCATACGCCGACTGTCTGATGTGTACGCGCGGCATTTTGCAGACAACCGTCCCTCCCATTTACAACAAGCCGATTTGTTTGCGCTCGGATGCAGGCACGACCATCCTGACCGAGCTGAACGACAATGTATTGATGGATATTGGGGACGCCATTCGCTTGAATGTGTCGGCCATGGCGCTGATGTTATCCATTGGCGATCCAGCATACGAAGCAAAGACAGTCGCTAATCTTTTCAAAGCAGCCGACCTGGGCAGCCGCTATGGTATCCCCGTTATGGGAGTTACGGCAGTCGGGAAAGACATGGCGCGCGACGCGCGTTATTTCGGTCTGGCATCACGCGTTTGCGCCGAGAACGGAGCGAATATAGTCAAGACCTACTATTGCGATGGATTTGAAAAAGTGGTGGCTGCCTGTCCGGTTCCAATCGTGATAGCTGGAGGTAAGAAACTGCCTGAAAACGAGGCTTTAGAACTATGTTATAATGCCGTAAACGAAGGAGCAGCAGGCGTCGATATGGGACGGAACGTGTTTCAGTCGGAATCGCCGATTGCCATGATACAAGCGGTACACGCCGTCGTACACGACGGATTGAAGCCAAACGAGGCGTATCAACTTTTCAGGGACCTGGCAGAATAATACGGCAAATAATGACACATACAAAAATTGAATGGGATGATTTGCAGGTAACTGTTTTGCTGGGAAGTTTCATTCCCGATAACGGCGGGACTGCTGAGTTCCATGCAATGATTGAACTTAATGCCATTAATGCAAACGCAGCAGAACAATACCGTTTACTTGAGGAAAGTGTACAGCGATTGGAATTGAAAGACGCAACCTTAATTTGGAAACATTTTTTTGTAAGCGACGCCATCAACCAGTCGCCGTACCTGACCGCCAGCGTCGACGAAGCCGTTTCGGTGGTGCAGCAACCGCCACTGAACGGCTCAAAAGCATCCCTATGGCTTTATTATGTAGAAAATGTACAAATATCCAGCGACCCGGACGGCATTACGATTATGCAACGGTCTCAGTACAAGCATCTTTTCCATACCCAACTTTACGAACGCGGCGCCGTCGAATTGCAATCGCCGTTGATAGAGTTACCATCGTCGATCGGACATCAGACGAACCGCTTATTTAACCGTTACACGCAAAGTCTTGCCCGTCACGGTTGTACGCTAGAACGAAATTGTATCCGTACATGGGTTTACGTACAGAATGTAGATGTACAATATGCCGGAATGGTGGCAGCGAGGCGTGAATATTTCGACAGTGAAGGAATGACCCCACAAACCCACTATATTGCGAGTACCGGCATCGAAGGTCGAACTGTTTACCCCGACGTATTGGTACATATGGACGCTTATGCCATTGCCGGCATCCAGTCGGCGCAGGTAAGGTATCTTCATGCGCCGACCCATTTAAACCCGACGCACGAATATGGCGTCACTTTCGAACGCGGCGCATCCGTCGACTACGGAGACCGCCGACATATTTTCATATCGGGAACAGCAAGCATCAATAACCGCGGACAAATAGAATATCCTTTGGATGTGGAGAAACAAACCGACCGCGCTTTCGATAATGTGCAGGCTCTATTGGCAGAAGCAGGTGCAGCTATGAAGGATGTCGGCAGTATGATTGTTTATTTGCGCGATACAGCCGATTTTGCAGTAGTTAATTGCTATCTGGAATGCCATTACCCCGCCATTCCTCGCTTGATCTTATTAGCTCCGGTGTGCCGTCCGGGATGGTTGGTTGAAGTAGAATGTATCGCTATCCGGTCGCTGGAAAATAAAAATTACGCCCCTTTTTAGTACTGCTCCACTAATAGCCCATATATTTACCGCCATCCGCCCCCCAGGGTGCGATAAAGTATAATCTTTTGTTGAATAATGGCGTTATGGGTTGTATAGAGGGCGAGTTCGCTTGATAATACGCTGTTTTGCGCTGATAAAACATCTAAATAGGTGGCATACCCGTTGACTAATAATTCCTGCGAAAAATCATAGGCTTTTTTCAAAGCATCTGCCTGTTCTTTCTGAAAATTAGCCTGTTGTATTGTGAAATAGATGGATGACAGGGCGTTGGATACTTCTGCTCCCGCGTTCAGTAGCGTTTGTTTGAATGATAGAAAGGCTTCTTCTTCCTGTAAGCGGGCTATTTCTTTTTGTGTTTTCAGGGTGCGTCCGTTCATGATCGGCTGCGTCAATCCACCAATCACATTCCAAAGTAGCGAACCGGGCATACTGAACCAGTTTTCCAGCCCTTTGGCGTCGGGGCCTGCCGATCCGGAAAGCATCAACTGGGGATATAATGCTGCACGCGCCGCATTGAACTGTTCGTGAGCTGCACAAAGGGCATATTCTGCTGCCTGTACATCTGGACGGTTAATCAATAGTTGGACAGGTATGCCAGTGGATAATGCTTGTGTTAACTCAAAATTACCACCGCGTGAAACAGGCGAAGGAGTCTTACCGAGAAGCATACAAATATAATTTTCCTCGATAGCGATAAAAGCATTAATTTGCGGGAGATACGCCTGTGCGGAAGATAATTGCGCATTAGCTTGCAGCACTGCAACTTCTGTAACCTGTGCCGATTGTTTCAAGGCTTTAACAGTATTTAAATAATGGGTATAACTTTCAATATTTTTTTCGGTGACAGCCCGCTGGCGATCGAACATAATCAGCTGATAATATGCTGAAGCGACATCAGCTACAAGTTGAGTTTGTATAGCACGCAGGGTTGCTTCCTGTTGGAAATAACGGGCTTGTTGCGACCGTTTCAGGCTACTCAGTTTTCCCCAAATATCGACTTCCCAGCCAGCTGTTGCAGCTATTTTTAATTCGGTAAACGGGTTGGGCGGCTTCGTGGCGTTACCGTACTTTGAGACATCGGATACAGAGGCGTTCAGTCCGACTGTCAGGGTGGGGTAAAATGCTGCTTTACGCTGCTGCAATAAGACTGATTGCTGCGATAAGCGGTTGATGGCCTTCCGAACATCTAAATTTGAATCAATGGCTTCGGTTATTAATTGCTGTAACAATGGGTCGCTATAAAAGTCGAGGAACAAAATGGTGGCAGAAGAAAGGGTTGTATCGATATTGGCAAAGGTGCGAAATAACCCGTCAAGCGGCAAGTGCGATGGCCGTTGATAGTGGGTCGTAACACCGCAAGCCGCCATGAAAACGACTGATACAATGAAAAGTGATAAATTTGAAATGCTTTGTTTTATCATATGTAAACTGATTATTTAAACTATGCAACGGTTTTCTTTTTCTTTCGTATGGCGATGTCTAACGAACCGAAAATTACATACAAGGTCGGGATCACAAGCACGCCAAACAGCGTGCCTATCAACATACCTCCGGCAGCTGCTACTCCGATTGAGCGATTGCCCGCGCTGCCGGCGCCTCCTTCCAAAATCAGTGGCAGCATACCGAAAATAAATGCAAAAGAAGTCATTAAGATGGGACGGAGTCTAACCGTTGCACCTTCGATCGCCGCCTCAATGATGTTCATGCCTTTCTCATACCTTTGCCGCGCAAATTGAACGATTAATATCCCGTTCTTACTCAACAGACCTATTAACATGATTAGCGAGACCTGTACATAAATGTTGTTGGTAAGTCCCCAAATCCTGACAAAGAAATAAACGCCGAATAGCCCGATAACCAGCGACAGCATGATAGACCATGGCAGTATATAACTTTCATAGAGTGCGCACAGGATCAGGTATACAAACAAGAAGCAAAGTACAAAAATATAGATGGCCTGACCACCCGATTTGATTTCTTCACGCGCCATACCCGAAAATTCAATTTCGTAACCGGCTTGCAGTTTAGTCGCTTCTTCGCGCACTGCTTCGATTGCATCTCCGGAACTGAATCCTGTTTTCTGTTTGCCTGAAATAGTAGCCGCTGTAAACAGATTATAACGGGTCATGGATTCGGGGCGCATGACCTTCTCGAAAGTAAGCAGGGTAGTTATCGGCACCATTTTCCCTGTATTATTCCGCACCATCACGCGCGATAATGAATTAAGGTCGGTACGGTCGGATGCAGGCGCCTGTATCATGACGCGGCTGTATTTTGTAAACCGGTTGAAATCGGATACCATCATTCCTCCGTAATAAGCCTGCAGTGAAGAAAAGATATCATTTACGGCGACGCCTTCCATCTTGCACTTATCGACAGCCACCTCAAATTCATAACAGGGGAAATTGATGTTAAAAGAGGTGGTCACGAAGTCGAGTTCGGGACGGGCAGAGAGCATCTGCAAAAAATCGGTCAATACTTGATAAAACTTATCGATATCGCCTCCCGTTTTATCCTGCAACTGCACTTCAAAGCCGTCGGAGAAGCCAAATCCACGAACCGGAGGGGGTGCAAAGAATAATATTTTCGCATCTTTGATGTGCGCTACCTTTTGGTTTAATGAGGCAATCACATCGAAGGTAGAAGTATCACCGCGTTGATGCCAGGGAATAAGCGACGAAGTCATCATGCCGTGCGAACTCCCAAAAGTGGAGGTCAACTGGCTTTGTCCCGTCGTAATGATGCGTGAAGCAAATATGGGCATGCTGCCTACAATACTGTCGATTTGCAACATCACTTTTCGGGTTTGTTCAAGGGACGTGCCGGGTGGTGTTGTCACGTCGCAACTGATCATCCCCTGGTCTTCATTGGGAATAAAACCTGAAGGCGTGATCTTGATCAATTGCCAGGCTGTCAGTCCGAAACATAGCAGTATGAGCGGCGGTATCCAGCGACAGCGGATAAAGAAGGATACTAATTTACGGTATTTGCTTAACAACGCATCGAATGCTGCATTAAAATTATGATGAAACCGTGCGATAAGCGAACGTTTTCCCTCATTTTCGTGCTCGGGAAAAATAAATAGCGTGCATAATACTGGGCTGAGTGTAAGCGAATTAACGGCAGAAATAACAATTGCAATGGCCATTGTAAGTCCAAATTGGCGATAAAACACGCCTGCCGGTCCGGTCAGAAAACCGACTGGGATAAATACGGCGGCCATAACGATTGTAATAGAGATGATGGCGGCTGTAATTTCGTCCATTACCGATGCGGTGGCGTCCATCACCGATAGTGCAGGGTTGTTTTTCAATTTGGCATGCACAGCCTCCGTGACGACAATGGCATCGTCGACCACAATGCCGATCGACAGCACCAGGGCAAACATGGTCATAATGTTAAGTGAGAAACCTATCAGATATAAAAAGAAAAAGGCGCCGACAATAGAAACTATCGCCGAGATGCCCGGAATTAGCGTGAACCGCCAGTTTTGCAGAAACAGGTACACAACCAGGAACACAAGAATGAACGCTTCCACTAAGGTGCGTTTCACTTTATCCATGGATGCGTCCAAAAATCTGTTGGCATCGTTTACAATGGTATAGTATACGCCGGGTGGAAAGGATTTGGATAGCGCTTCCATTTGATTTTTCAATTCGATGACCACCTCGCGGGCGTTTGAGCCGGTTGTCTGGTTGATAAAAAAGCCCGTTCCCTGTTTCCCATTCACAGTGGCTGTAACGGCGTAATCGAAAGCGCCAAGATCGATGGTTGCTATATCTTTTACGCGGAGAATCCTACCGTCGCTCAACGCTTTAATGACAATTTGCTCATAGTCGGGTGACTCGGTAAACTTACCCTTATAGGTTAATGTGTATTGAAACTGCTGGTCGCCGCTCAGGCCGAACTGTCCCGGAGCAGCCTCCACATTTTGCTCACGAATGGCGTTTATTACATCGTAGGGCATCAAATTATAAGAAGCCATCTTCGCTGGGTCGAGCCAGATGCGCATCGAATAATTTCGCTGACCAAAGATATTGACTTGCCCTACGCCCGGAACACGCGCTATTTGCGGCGTAATATTTATCAGTGCGTAGTTTTGAATAAAATTTTCATCAAACTGCGGATTATCGCTGTAGATAGCGGCGACCATCAGTTGGTTGTTCAGCATCTTTCGGGTAGAAACGCCAAATTCGGTTACCGCCGCAGGCAATTTACTCAAAACCATAGCTACCATATTTTGCACATTTACCTGCGCAATATTCGGATCAATGTCTAAATTAAAGTATATATGAATGTTGGCGCTGCCGTTATTCGTAGCGGTTGAGGTCATATAGGTCATCCCTTCCACGCCATTGATTTGCTCTTCGAGTGGCGCTATCACACTTTTCAGCACGGTTTGGGCATTCGCGCCAGGGTAGGTGGTTGAAACGGTCACGCGGGGCGGCGCTATGTTAGGAAATTGTTCGATGGGAAGGCTGGCATATCCGAGCGCTCCCAGTGCACAAATGACAATGGAAATGACGGTGGCGAATATCGGACGGGTTAGAAGTTGTTTTATCATATGTATTAATTACGAATCATTTATCATTAATCATTATTTTTTCGCCGTCTCTTACTTTTCCGATACCGTCGAGGACGATCCGGTCGCCTTCGTTTAATCCCGATTCGATAATAAAGCTGTCGCTTGTATTATTCAACACATAAATAATTGTGGAATGTACCGTATTGTCTTCATCTACAGTATAAACAACCTTCTTATCCTGAATATCATAAGTTGCCTTTTGAGGGATGACGATCGCATTTTTATAAATATTGGGTATTCGTACGACGCCGGTACCGCCAGAATGTAGAACCGCATCAGGGTTCGGAAAAATCCCTTTCATTTGCAAAGAACCGGTAGTAGGGTCGATCAGACTGCTTCCCAGTTCAATCTTCCCTTTGTGTTCGTAGATTTGTCCGTTTGCCAACATCAATTCAACAGGCGGTAATTGGGCAGTCAATTGTTTTAAGGTTGCGTGCGAGTTGTCGGCTAATTTCAGCAGCGTCTTTTCATCAAACGAAAAATAGGCAAACACATCGCCGATAGAAGCGATCGTAGTAATAGGCATGGATGTGCCGGCAGCGAGCAAACTGCCCTCTCGCAGCGACATTCGTCCGATCACACCGGAAACCGGACTTGTAACCAGTGTATAGTCAAAATTTATTTTTGCATTTTCATACGCAGCCAACGCCGCCTGCAGGTTACTTTCTGCGGTTTGCAGTTGAAGTGGACTGATGATGTCTTTTTCAACTAACGGTTTCAATTTTGTTACTTCTAGTTGAGCATTATCACAGGTCGCTTTGGCTGCATGAACCGCTTGGTAATATTCAGCTGTGTCAATTTGCAAAATAGGGCTTCCTTTTGTGATATTATCACCTTCCTTTACAAAAATTTTATGGATATACCCTGTGGCGCGGGGATAAATTTCAACGTCGTGATCGCTCTGAATTTGGACTGGAAACAGTGTAAAAACTGTTACATCGGCCCGGCCGACGGTTTCCACTTTGTACTTTTCCGGACTCTTTGGAATGGTTTGTCCTTTTTTATCAGTGCAACTGACAGCTAATAAGGTGTTTATTAATAATGCACCACAAAAAAAGCCGACTAAAAATTTCATATTTTTCATCTATAGGTCATATTATAAAAATGAGGGTGCAAAAATAAAAAAAAGAATTGATTTTCCCAACCTGTTTTATTATTTTCCGTATTCATCTTACCTAATACAATTTAGGATTGGAATAAACAAATATTTTATAAATGTTTTACATTTTCAAAAATTTATTCTACTTTTACCGTCAAAAATTCAAATAAATTATGAAAGATATTTTAGATTTTAACATTAACCCACTGGTTGCCTATATAGGCGCAGAACCAAAGGACTTTTTGAAAGCCGATATTATCAACTACGTGATAAATAGCGAAATAAGAATAATAGATTTCAGGTATGCCGCCCACGACGGACGCCTAAAGACGCTGAGTTTCCCTGTAAGCAATTATGCCCATTTAGACAGTATTTTGTCGTATGGCGAACGGATCGACGGATCAAATATATTTCCATTTATCGAACCCGGATCGAGCGATCTGTATGTGATTCCACGTTTTAGTACCGCTTATATCGACCCGTTTGCAGTCATTCCGACGCTTGGCCTATTGTGTTCGTATTACACAAAAGATGGAGTGCCTTTGCAATCTTCCCCGCAATATACCCTGCAAAAAGCGCATCAGGTATTTCATGAAAAGACCGGGTTAAGCTTTGAAGCGATGGGAGAGTTGGAGTTTTATGTGATAGATAAGGCGCAGGATTTGTTTGTTGCTGAAAATCAGCGGGGATATCATGAATCTTTGCCGTTTACCAAATTTTATGCGTTCAGAAATAAGGCGATGGAGTTGATTGCCCGTGCAGGCGGAAAGATAAAATATGCCCATTCGGAAGTAGGCAACTTTACATTAGACGGTAAAATATATGAACAGAACGAAATAGAATTTCTGGTCAATCCCGCGCAGACTGCCGCCGACCAGTTGCTTTTAGCCAAATGGATACTGCGGACGCTGGCATGGCAGCAGAACCTTGACATCACGTTTTCTCCTAAAATAACCGAAGGCAAGGCCGGCAGCGGCATGCACTTCCATACGGCATTGAAGAAAGACGGGAAAAGTGTGATGACCACCGAAGGCGAACTTTCCGTCGAAGCGCGAAAAGCCATTGCCGGCTATATGCGATGCGCTGCTTCCCTAACCGCTTTCGGCAATACGAACCCCGTTTCCTATTTCAGGCTGGTACCCCATCAGGAAGCGCCAACAAGCATTTGTTGGGGCGACAGGAATCGTTCGGTACTTGTCAGGGTGCCACTAGGGTGGCGCGCAAAAACAAATATGATGGCGATGGAAAATCCTTTGGAACCGCAAGCATTGCAGGACATGCCCGACAGGCAAACCGTCGAGATGCGCTCTCCCGACTGTTCGGCTGATGTATACCTCATGCTGGCAGGACTAATCAATGCAGCCAAACTTGGCTTTGAGACGGAAAACGCGCTTGAGATAGCCGAAAAGACATACGTCGACGTCAACATACACGACAGCCGGAACCGCGAGAAAATGCTGGCATTGGAACAGTTGCCCGCTTCCTGCTACGAATCCGCGCAGGTTCTGAAGAACAGCAGAGCCTTTTACGAAGCCGACGGCGTATTCAATCCGGTATTGATTGACGGCGTAATCTCAAAATTAGAATCGTACAACGACAAAAATATCCGGCAGGAAATTAAGGAAAACCCCACTAAAATGATGGAACTGGTGAGGAAGTTCTATCATTGCGGGTAGCCTATGAAGCCTATGAAGCCTTTGCGGTAATAATAAAAGATAAAATATTAATAATCAATAGTATGAGTTGTCAAAATAACAAAGCAATGGAATGTCCCTGTACATACCCGTGCGCAAAACACGGAAAATGCTGCGAGTGTGTGTCGTATCATCTTCGGGGCGGCGGGTTTCCGGCATGTTTTTTCACGAAGGAAGCCGAAGCAAGATATGACCGCAGTTTTGAGGCGTTGAAAAGAGACAGGGATTAGCTTTTCAGTATAAATTCGTTTGATGCGTAAGTTGAGGATTTCGCCGGTTGCAGGGTATGTTTACAAAGGAAAGCCCGGGCTGGTCACGACTTTTCTGTCGATAAACGCGGTGATTAGTTTTGGAAAAGGGTAATCACCCAAAGACGATTCCGGGACTTTTACATATTTTTTTAAGGCGGCGTTTTCATTTTGAATGTTGACCTGATAAAATGCGGCATGAAGGATTTGATGTGTTAAAACATGCTTTACACCGTTTACTGTAATGGAAATAACGGGTTGCCCTGTTGCTTCAAATAATTGACGGAATGAAGCTTCGTTTGTCAGGGCGGCTAAATCCGTCGAGGTTTGTGTCTCAATCAGCGGAAATTCGTACAGCCCTTCCCAGATATCTTTTTCTGAACGGCGATGGATATAGGTTTCTGAGCCGCATAAAATAAAAAAATAGTTCAGATAGCGGTTGCGGACTTTTGTTTTATTTTGTTTGACAGGGTATCGTTGCAGGTTTTCTGAAGCATATCCTATGCAACTGTCAGATAATGGACAGGTTATACAATCCGGATTCAGGGGAACGCATTGCAGCGCTCCAAATTCCATGAGCGCCTGATTGTGCATGCCGGCCTGTGTCGGCGGCATCAGCATGGTTGCCAGTTCGCTGTATTCCTTTTTGCCTTTTCCGGTATCAATCGGGGTTTCGATGGCGAACAGGCGCCCCAAAACACGGTATACATTACCGTCGACTACCGGATAGGGCTGATTCCATGCAAACGACAGAATCGCCGCGGCAGTGTATTCGCCGACGCCTTTCAACCTGATAACCTCGCTGTACCGGTCAGGAAAAATGCCTTTCAACCGTTGCCAGATGTCTTTTGCCGCCTCATGTAAATTCCGGGCGCGTGAATAATAGCCCAAGCCCTGCCAGTATTTCAGGACTTCGACCTGTGCAGCTTCCGCCAGACTTTGTATATCCGGAAAACGACTGGTAAAACGGGTATAGTAGTCCAACCCCTGCGCTACACGCGTCTGTTGCAGGATAATTTCAGAAATCCAAATCAGGTAAGGGTCTTTCGTATGGCGCCATGGCAAGTCCCGCCTGTTCAGCGCATACCATTCCTGAATGATTTTACTCTCTTTGTATCGTTCGTTCATGCGTGCAAAAGTAGTGAAAGTCGCGTGCATTGCAAAACTTATTTTGCAATGCACGCGACTTTCAGGTTGTCCTTCAATGATGTTACAGTAAAACGGCAATTTGATCTGCTCACTCTGAGCTTGTTACCCTTTGTATGGTAACCGGTTGATCGCCCGTGTTCGTAAATTCAAACGTATACGCCTGAACTCCGCCGTTTTCCATAATCGCGCCAAAATCGTGCACTAATTTGTTGAACACGACAGTTGTGTCGGTTTGCTGTGTATAAACCATATTTGCTATGGTACAAACGATGATAAACATAAAACTTTTTTCATTTCACTAAAAATTTAATTAATAAAGACCCCGTATTTTCTGAATTAAAAATAACTGCTTATATTTGCATTATGTTTTTAGACAATCGACATGTCTGTTCGCTACTGTTTGCCATTACATGCGCAGTTTGTCTGCCGGTATTACAGCCGGTATGGATATGTCATGCCTATTTGTCGGAACACCGGCAAATCATGAGTGATAGTGTTAAGGGAGTTGGCTATAAATTAATTAATAACAGATAAAAGATGGGAACAGCAATGATTACAGGCGCCACGTCGGGCATTGGACGAGCGATTGTACTGCGTTTGGCAAAGGAAAAGTATGATTTGATTCTGACCGGAAGGCGGAACGGGCGTCTGGAAGAATTGAAAAGGGAAATTGAGCGGGAAAATGAAGTTGCCGTTCAGACGCTTTGTTTTGATGTGAGGGTATACGAACAGGTCGAAAAGGCGATAAACTCGCTAACCGGCAAATGGCAAACAGTTGATGTCCTCGTAAATAATGCCGGATTGGCCGCCGGACTTGACCCGATACACACCGGCTTGCTGAGCGACTGGGAGCAGATGATCGATACGAATATCAAAGGTCTGCTGTATGTCACGCGGGTCGTTTCGCCCGGCATGGTTGCGCGTAAGTCGGGACATATCATCAACTTGGGCTCGATTGCCGGCAAAACGGTGTACCCGAACGGCGTTGTCTATTGTGCGACCAAACATGCGGTGAAAGCGCTGAGTGAAGGCATGCGCATGGACTTCTTGCCGTATGGAATACGCGTGACTGAAATTAGTCCGGGCGCTGTGGAAACAGAATTTTCGCTGGTTCGTTTTAAGGGCGACCAGCAGCAGGCCGACAAGGTGTATGCCGGATTCACGCCGCTTGTTGCGGAAGATGTTGCGGAAGCCGTTTGTTTT
>Ga0082212_10007364_pt1 | contig 14564 bp, 12 predicted proteins | sample TergutNt197P3_FD_71548 | JGI IMG/M metagenome (GOLD analysis project Ga0082212, IMG submission 71548) | Neocapritermes taracua P3 segment gut microbial communities from Petit-Saut dam, French Guiana - Nt197 P3 | ecosystem: Host-associated > Arthropoda: Insects > Digestive system > Gut ... | reverse complement strand
ATCGCTGTTATTTTAAATATTTTCAACTTCATATTGCTTTAGATTTTAGGTTATTATTTTTGTGGAAGTATTCAGATTTTTGGCTGCGAGCCGGCTGTAGTGTAAAAAATACACTTCCTGCGGATGGTTGAAATGTTCCTCTACCCTTCTGTTTTGCAATGCGCTTTTACCTGCAGGCGCTAAAGCGGCAACCGGTTCAAATTTTTCGCCGGAACTCCTGGCCTGCTGAATTCCGTCGTACAATACATTGTCCTGCGCATAGCCATAATGTATGCAGAGACACAAAAAAATAAATGATACTTGAATAATTTTCATGATGATATTGATTTAATGGTTAATTTTTTTAAAAATATAAGAATCTGAGTCGGAATAGGAATAGCAAGACATTTGCATCTCTTTTGAAGAGGAAAAATAGATAGTATATATATAAAAAAAAGTTCCGAACATTGTATTTTTTTCTACTGCAAACCACTCTGAATTTGGATCAGTAGAATAAAATGGGTCATTGTAGAGCTCTGTCATTTCAGCTCCGGTAAAGATTGAGTAAGGATACTCGCCTGGTGGTAAAAAAGATCCATACATTATTTCTTCAGTTGCTGCTGTAACCGTAAAAATTCCGTCCGGATGAAACTCATACACAATATATTCTGGAACATTCACAATTCCGCTTAAAAAAGGAAATACTGCTTTTTCCATTTTCCATTTTCCATAAATACATGTAGATATGGTGCATTTTTCTTCGTTTTCTTTTTCTTTTTCTTTCTTTGCGCAGGAAGAAAGAATTCCTGCCAAAAGTAGTGTCATCATTGTTATTTTAAACATTTTCAAATTCATATTGCTTTAGATTTTAAGGTTATTATTTTTATGGAAGCATTCAGATTTTTGGCTGCGAGCCGGCTGTAGTGCAAAAAATACACTTCCTGCGGGTTGATGAAATGTTCCTCTACCCTTCTGTTTTGCAAAGCGCTTTTACTTGCAGGCGCTAAAGCGGCAACCGGTTCAAATTTTTCGCCGGAACTTTTTGATTGTTGTATACTTTGATACAATTCGTTGTCTTGTGCATAGCCATGAAGTATGCAGAGACACAAAAAAATAAATGATACTTGAATAATTTTCATGTTGATATTGATTTAAGGGTTATTTTTTTATTTTTTTAAAGATTAAGTAATCTATATTAGTATATTGACTCATAAACTGCATACTCATCTCTTTACAAGAAATAGCATTAACGGTATTGAAAAAAACAATGTCATCTATTTTTATGTGCACACCATATTCTATTCCACAATAGGGATAATAACAACACACGTAACCATAATAGTCTTCAACATCAACATCTTCAACAATTGAGTAAAGATAGTCGCCTGATTTGAATCTTGCATCGTCGAGCGCTCCTGTAATGGTCAAAATTCCATTTGGATGAAACTCATACACAATATTATATTTGGATAAATCCGTAACAAACCCGTACCCACCTACACTTTTTACAAGTTTCCATTTTCCAATAAAACTTGCAGACTCTCCGTTGCAGTCATTATCTGTTTTTTGCGAACAGGCAGAAAAACTTCCTGCTAAAAGCAGCGCTATCGCTGTTATTTTAAATATTTTCAACTTCATATTGCTTTAGATTTTAGGTTATTATTTTTGTGGAAGTATTCAGATTTTTGGCTGCGAGCCGGCTGTAGTGTAAAAAATACACTTCCTGCGGGTTGATGAAATGTTCCTCAACCCTTCTGCTTTGCGATGCGCTTTTTCCTGCAAGCGTTAAAGTGGCAACCGGTTCAAATTTATCGCCGGAACTCTTTGATTGTTGTATACTTTGATACAATACGTTGTCTTGCGCATAGCCATGAAGTATGCAGAGACACAAAAAAATAAATGATACTTGAATAATTTTCATGATGATATTGATTTATTGGTTAATTTTTTTAAAAATATAAGCAATTGGGTCAGAATATGAATAGCAATACATACTTGCCTCTTTTGAAGAGTAAAAATGGAAATAATATATTGTTCTACCAAATACCAACCAATCCAAATCAGGGTATCCAGAAAAATAATCGGATTCGAATTCTGCCATTTCATCTCCATTAAGGATTGAGAAAGGATACTCGCCTGGTGTAAAAAAAAATCCACAATTTATTACGTCATTTGCTGCTGTAACCGTCATAATTCCGTCCGGATGGAACTCATACACAATGTGTTCGGAAATAACCTCAGTTCTGTTATTCCAAGCATAAAGTATTTTTTCTATTTTCCATTTTCCATAAAGACATGTAGAGATGGTGCAGTTTTCTTCGTTTTCTTTTTCTTTCTTTGCGCAGGAAAAAAGACTTCCTGCCAAAAATAGTGTCATCATTGTTATTTTAAACATTTTCAAATTCATATTGCTTTAGATTTTAAAGTTATTACTTATTACATTTGGTCATCCGGCGTGATATAAAATCTGTAATTTATACTGCCCACAGCAAGTTTTGTGCAAAATGGGATGTTATTAATACACAAAACTATACCGTGAGCAGTATCAAATGGTTCTAAACAAATTCCCAACCCTTGCGCGTATCGCGGTGAAGAAGTTTGTTCCCTTCTTCGTCGTTGGTAACAGTACGTGTGTTAGGATCGTAGAGCAATTTTTTGCCGTCGCGCATCATGGATACCGCCCCGAGGTTATAGGATTCGGTAAGTTCACGAACAAATTCAAACGATCCCGGACCTTTGCTGACTCCCTTCACATTATCTATCCAGCCTTGCAGCCAGCGCGGAGTCCCTTCGGCAACCTGTTCGCCCTGATTTGGTAAACCGGGAGCAGTGATGTTACCGTATTTTTTCATATCAGCATCGGAGAGTCCGATCAGTTTTGGATTTTGCCCGTTGAAACCGCCCACAATAGCGCCTTTTTCGCCAATGAACATCATTCCTTCCAGTGCAAGATCATCTTCAGGATAACCATAAGGTATATTCGGCTTCATTCCGCCATCGTGCCAGGTGAAGAATATCTTTCCGCTACCGTTCTTGTACGGTATTTCAAAACGGAATCCTCCTGACAAGGGATACGACCATGTGTTAACCACCTGCCGCGGAACCTGATCGGTGTCGATGGTATATACTCTGGAGAACCGCGACGACGCAGATATCGCTGATCCAAGTCCTAATCCCTTGAAAACGGGAATCATACTATAAATACCCATATCAGAGATGGAACCTGCGCCAAATTCAAACCAGCCACGGAAACAACAGTGGGTGTATTTGGGCGAATAATCGCGCATCTGAGCCGGACCAAGCCAGAGATCCCAGTTGAAACCTCTCGGAATTGGCGGTTTTTCGGTTGGGATATCGGCATATTGCGGCCAATAGGGACGTCCCGACCAGTTATGGATCTCCCTGAGTTTTCCGATAGCTCCCGCATCTATCCATGCTTTCGTCTGGTTAATGCCGTTGTTGCTCGACGAATTGTAAGCCATCAGGTGGGTGGCTAAATTTTGTTGCGCAGCGGCCATATCCACTACTTTCATCGCTTCGTGCAACTTATTGCCCAGCGGCTTGTGCATGATCTGATGTTTGCCGCGTTTGAAGCAATCTACCGAAATATAAGAGTGCAGGTGGTCGGCAGGTATGATTTTCACTGCATCAACGTCGCGCATTTTTGTGAGCAACTCCCTGTAATCTTCTTCTGCCTGGCACGAACCGGTGTAACCAGCGCGGTTCTTTTTGTAATAAGCATCAACGATGTATTTCATTACATCGCGACCGCCGGGACATCCTGTTGCGCCTTCCTGCCATGTTGGTTCGTCGATTAAGCGGCGCAGGCTGGTACGCATACCGTTGTAGCTCCACTCAAGGTAATCATTACTGTGTTTGTTAGGGTCGGCAACTCCCACAACCTCAATCTGAGGACAACGCAGCAGGGCGCCAATTTCTGACAGCCCCTGATAGCCGCAACCGATATTAACTACCGTAATCTTGTCGCTCGGCGGGATGAACCCTTTTCCAAGCACCGAACGGGGAACAACCGTTGCCATGCCAATGGCAGCAGTGGTTTTTGAAATAAATTTCCTTCTATTCATATTGCTAATTGTTTGATTAATAAATATTTGTTTGGAATAAAAATATCCGAAATATAATTATAATTTTAATTATTAGCATAAAAGTTCGACAAAAAACATTATTTTTGCGATCAATATGACTTTTTCGCAAACCATACAGCTTATTCCCCGCATGGTGAAGTACAACCTGAAAGTGATCTTTGCCGGAAAGTTCTTTTGGTTTCTGTTGGCTGCCTTTGGATTTTTCGGTTTTTTCATGTTTCAGAGTGCATGGAACCGCGCCGACATCAATGAATCGCTCATCTATAGTCTGCTGTCATTCCCCAGTTTACTGCTGATTTTTTATCCGACGGTTTTCGGCATCCAAAACGACGAAGATAGCCGCACCCTCGAAATTATTTTCGGTATACCCGACTATAGATACAAGGTTTGGGGCGTTCGGCTGATGATGATCTACGTGGCTGCGTTTTTTATTCTTGCTGCGTTTGCCGCTATAGCCTCTATTCTCATGTACCCTGTAAATCCGTTCGGCATGGCGTTGCAACTGATGTTTTCCGTGCTGTTTTTCGGAAACCTGGCTTTCATGTTCTCTACCATTACCCGGAGCGGCAACGGTACAGCCGTGATCGTGATTATCATCGGTATTCTGTTGCTCATTCTCGGAGATATTGGCTATATACGGCGTTCGTTCTGGAATATCCTCCTCAATCCTTACGAAATTCCACGCAACGTACTGCCGATCATCTGGGAGAGTACCATCATCAAAAATCGTATTTTCCTCATCACAGGCAGTTTGGTATGGATGATGGCCGGGCTGCTGAACTTGCAGAAGAGAGAGAAATTTGTGTGATTACAACAACTTTCCACCCAACAGTAGTGCGGCTATCGAGAAAAAGATGATTAATCCTGTTACGTCTACAAGCGTAGCAACGAACGGCGCCGAAGCGGTCGCGGGGTCTAAACCTATTTTTTTCAGTAAGAAAGGTATCATCGAACCCGACAAGGTTCCCCAAAGCACGACAAATAACAACGACAGTGTTACGCTTGCGCCTATCCATATCCAATAATCGCCATAATCGTAGAATCCGATCATTTGCCACACAAATATTCTGAAAAACCCGATTATTCCCAAAATAGAGCCTAATAACAGACCCGAAAAAATTTCTTTTCGCATCACGTACCACCAGTTTTTCAACTTCAATTCGCCCAAAGCGAGAGCACGGATGATAAGGCTGGCCGCCTGAGAACCTGAATTACCGCCGCTCGAAATAATCAGTGGAACAAACAAAGCCAGCACTACGGCTTTCGCAATTTCCTCCTCGAAAAATGCCATGGCAGAGGCAGTAAGCATTTCGCCCAGAAACAGGAGAACGAGCCATCCGGAACGTTTTTTGACCATTTCGGATAACGAAGTTTTGGTGTACGACAAATCCAGTCCTTCGGTACCCCCGAATTTCTGGAAGTCTTCGGTGGCTTCCTGTTCAATCACGTCCATCACGTCGTCCACCGTTACGATGCCCAGCAGTGTTCCGTCGGTATCGATTACCGGTAAAGCCACACGGTCGTTATCCTGAAATATTTCAATCGCCATTTCCTTATCGTCGTAGGCGTTCAGCGCAACATAGCGATTGTCGCTGATTTCGGCGATGGTTTGTTTGGGCGAGGCCAGTATAATTTCCTTGATGCGAATATCGTCGATAAGTTTCCATTGGTTATCCACGATATAAATGACATTCAGCGTTTCTGAATCACGCCCGAATTTTCTGATGTGTTCCAGCGCCTGTGGTACTGTGAAATGAGGCTTGACGGCCACGTATTCGGGCGTCATTAAACGGCCAATGGTGTCTCTCGGATAACCCAACAGCCGCGTTGCAATTGCGCGCTCCTCAGCCGACATCATCTGCATCAGCCGCTGACTGACTCCGCCCGGAAGTTCTTCAAAAAATGCAGTACGGTCGTCGGGGTCTAAGTCGTTGAGCAATTCCGTCAGTTGAGTAACATTGCCCGCGAGTCCCTCGATGATGTCTTCCTGTTCGTCGTGCGAGAGGTGCTGGAATATCTCCTTCGCCGACTGACGCGACAAGATACGGAACAACAGGATTTGCTCCTGTTTTGGAAGTGTTTCGATGAGTTCTGCAATTTGGAACGGCTCCAAATTGTTAAGCTCCTGTTTTAGAGCTTTCCAGCTTCTTTCTTCAATCAGCTGTCTGAAATGGGTTTTGATTTCATTCATTATTCGGTCTCCTTACTAATTTTAGTTCCATAAGGAAACCGTAAAAGGCTCCTTACGGAAAGTTTGACACTTTCGTTTGTTTGTTTTTACTGCAACTCGGATAAGGGCCTTCGTCCATGATAATTATTTTTAATGACTATAAGAACCATCTCATGATGATTCGGAAATTTTTTGCAAAAGTACATTTTATTTTGAAAACAACAAAAAAGTTTTTTAAGGGTACTTCTAAAAACCCCGTATGTAACGCTCCCGTCATTGCGGGCATGACCCGCAATCTACTGAAACCGAGGAGATGCTGAAACAAGTTCAGCATGACGTTGAGAGTTTTTAGAAGTCCCCTTAAAGCATAAGACTACCAGATGATAGATAAAAATTAAGAGAAATCAACTTGTTGCCAAATCATTACCTTATTTCTATACAATCAATCCCCTTGTATCACAGTTGATATGATGAACGCGTTATTTTGTGCGGGTTCAATTATTATTCATTTCTATTCGGTTACTCCCCCCACTAAATTTTCCCCATAAAACAATACTTTCAACGAAAAAGCGTTATCTGTTTTGATGAAATTATTGTAGCGGAAAGTATTGAGAATATTATAAAGAAGTACTGTAAACATATCATTTTATTATTCTGTTGCGGGATATTTTTCTGCAATGGCGTTGTTATTGCCCAGGATGAACCTGCCGGCGATGTAGGGGTTGGCCATGCCCAACCCCTACCATTGACGCCGCTCGAATACCGTTTCCCGAAACCGCCGACAAATCCGTATGATTTTACAACGCCCGGCGGAGGGCTTTTCCTGAAACCGCCATCGAACCTGACAAAGGAAATTGTGTTCGACCCCGTTACCAAGCGGTATGTTTTCAAGGATAAAGTGGGAACCACGCCAACCGGAGTACCCTATTCGATGGATGCGCCCGATTTCATGAAATACAACATGGAGCAAAAGAAAAAACTCAACTGGGAAGCCAATTCAAAACAGTCGCGCACAGGCGGCGTTGGCGGGAGTACCGGTTTCATGCCGCAATTCAACTTTGGGGGCGAAACTTTTGACCGTATTTTCGGAACCGACGTGATCAGTATCGTGCCGCAAGGTTCGGCCGAACTTATTTTCGGGTTGAACCACACGCGCACCGAAAATCCCAACCTGAGCGAAAGCGCGCGTAAAAACACTACTTTCAATTTCGATACCAAACTACAGGTGAACGTGGCGGGAACGATTGGCGACAAGATGCGGCTGGGCATCAACTACAATACCGAAGCGTCGTTCGACTTTGAGAATCAGGCTAAACTGCTGTATGAAGGCAAAGAAGACGAAATCATTCAGAAGATTGAGGCGGGCAACATCACCATGCCGCTGCCGGGGTCGCTCATCACGGGAAGCCAAAGCCTTTTCGGGCTGAAAACCGAATTACAGTTCGGTAAACTGTCGGTAATGGCGGTGGCTTCGCAACAGAAAGGGCAAACGCAGAGCATGGAAATCAGGGGCGGATCTCAAATCAATGAATTTAGCCTGCGCGGCGACGAGTACGACGCCAACAAACACTTTTTCCTCTCGCAGTATTTTCGCGACCATTTCGAGGAAGCGCACAGAACCGTACCCACCATCACTTCTGGCGTCACCATAACAAAGATTGAAGTGTGGGTGACCAACAAAACCAACACCACGCAAGGAAACCGCAATTTGGTGGCTTTCATGGATTTGGGAGAAAGAGATGACGTTCATATCTATAATGACAAATATCGCACGGGAATTAATCAACTTCTGCCCGACAATGACTCCATCGACAGATTTATACACAATCCTTTGTACGGAAAGGTGATTAACATCGTTCGCAATTTTAATGCCAATATCAACGGACAACTGCAACAGCAGGGGCTGGCTCCGGGTATTGATTTCGAGAAATTAGACCGCGCCCGCCTGCTTACCGAACGCGAATATACCTTTAACGCCGCATTGGGCTACATTTCGCTCAATACGGCGCTGAATGCGGACGAAGTGCTGGGCGTTGCCTACGAATATACCTATCGGGGAAAAACCTACCGTGTGGGCGAACTCTCGCGGGGAGGTATCGCCGGCGAGAAAGGTCTTGTGGTGAAGCTGCTGAAAGGCACCAAACTCGTACCCCGCTATCCGACCTGGAAACTGATGATGAAGAACATCTATTCCCTCTACATGTTCAATATTGAAAAGAAGGATTTCATCATGAATGTGCTCTATTCCGACGACCGGACGGGTAACGAAATCGACTACATCCCCGAGGACGCCGTGAGCAAGGACAAACTTTTGAGCGTCGTGGGTTTAGACAAGGTCAATTCGCAGTTGGACGCTTTCCCCGACGGGGTGTTTGACTTTATCGAAGGCGTTACCATCAATTCATCTACCGGAAAAATCATCTTTCCCGTGCTGGAGCCTTTCGGCGGAACGCTTCGCAAGCATCTCGAAAGAAAGGGTTTGCCCGACGACAAAATCGACAAATATGTATATCAGGCGCTCTACGATTCCACGCTCACTAAGGCGCGCGAATTAGCCGAGCTGAACAAATTCGTGCTGCGCGGACGGTATAGTTCCGAAGGCGGTTCGGAAATCCCGCTCAATGCCATGAATATTCCGCAAGGCTCGGTTGTGGTGACGGCGGGCGGAGTACGCCTGATGGAAAATCTGGACTATACGGTGGATTACAATATGGGGCGCGTCAAGATACTGAATCAGGGATTACTCGAGTCGGGAACGCCCATCAGAGTGAGTGTGGAAAGCAACGCTCTGTTTGCCATTCAGCAGAAAACCATGCTCGGAACACACCTCAATTACAGGTTTTCGGATAATTTCAATGTCGGGGCGACCGTACTCCGGCTCACCGAACGTCCATTGACGCAAAAGGTGAATATCGGCGACGAACCGTTGGCCAACACCATGCTGGGTTTCAACACAAACTACAATACTGAACTGCCTTTCCTCACCACGCTGGTGGATAAACTGCCGCTGATACAGACCAAAGCGCCGTCGAGCCTTGATTTTTCGGGCGAGTTTGCCCAACTGTTGCCCGGCGAATCGAAAGCGGTGATGAACAGAGGATCGGCATATATTGACGATTTCGAGGCAAGCAAAACATCATATGACATGCGTGCGTTCGCATCATGGCGGCTGGCAAGTATCCCGCAGAACAGTCGCCTTGCCAATGAGAAGTTTAAAGAACATAAACTCAACGACGATCTGCAAATCGGGATGAACCGTGCGCGGTTGGCGTGGTATGTTATCGACCCGTTGTTCATCAACAAACAATACATGAATTCGTCGATAACGCCGGATTATATCCGCAACAACCCCGAAAGATGGACGTCGAGCAACTTTGTGAGAACCATTTACGAAGAGGAACTTTTCCCCAACAGGCAGCATGTCACGGGGATGCCTACGAATATAGCGGTGCTCAACGTGGCCTATTACCCGTTGGAGCGCGGCCCGTACAATTACGATGCAAAAGGAACGGGCACTTCGGCAGGGGTGGATGCCAGCGGTTTGCTCAGAAATCCAAAAACGCGCTGGGGCGGGATGATGCGCGAAGTACATCCCAGCGATTTTGAGGGCAACAACATTCAGTTTATCGAGTTTTGGATGATGGATCCCTTTGTGGAAAACATGGAAAATGCCGGCGGCGCAGATTTGTATTTTAATCTTGGCGACGTGTCGGAAGATATTCTGAAAGACGCCCGTAAATCGGCCGAGCAGGGTTTGCCAGTTGACGGCGATTTAAGCATGGTCGATTCCACGGCATGGGGATATGTTCCTAAAGTACAGCCTATTGTACACTCGTTCGACAACAACAACCGTACCCATCAGGATGTAGGCCTCGACGGGATGAACAGCACCCGCGAACAGCGATATTTTAAGCCCTTTCTCGATGATTTGGAAAGCATTGTTCCTGTCGGTTCTAAGGCATTTCAGGATGTGTGGAACGACCCCTCGACCGACGACTTTGTCTATTCGCGCGATTCCCGTTGGGACGCCATACAGGCCGACATCCTCACCCGCTACAAATATTACAACGGAACGGAAGGCAACTCGTCGCAAAACGATTACTCGAACAATACCTTTCCTGACGAGGAGGATATTAACCGCGACAACACAATGAGTGAAACGGAAAGTTATTACCAGTACAAGGTGAGCATCCGCAAAACCGACCTGCAGGTGGGCCGGAATTATATCGTTGACAAGGTAGAAGGCAAGGGAAACACCACCGATAACGGAAACATCCCCAAGGCCGACTGGTATCAGTTCCGTATCCCTATTAATGAATTTGAGCAGGCTGTGGGCGGGATACAGGATTTCAAGACCATCCGTTTCATGCGTATGTTCCTCACGGATTGCCCCGACTCATTGATTCTCCGCTTTGCCAGATTGGAACTGGTTCGCGGCGAATGGCGCCAGTACAACCAGTCGTTCCTGCCGGCCACAGCGGGAACATCCACGCCGCAATCCACACAGGCGACATTTGAGATAGCGGCGGTGAACATTGAAGAAAATGCAGGCAAAACGCCCATACCTTATATGGTTCCTCCGGGTTTCGACCGCGCCGTTGACCAAACCACCCGCGAAATGCAGCAACTCAACGAGCAGTCGATGCTTCTGCGCGTAAAAGACCTCACCAACGGAGACGCCCGCGCGGTGTACAGAAACGTGAACTATGACATGCGGCGCTACAGAAGTCTCGAAATGGAAGTTCATGCCGAAGAAATTGCAGGTTATCCTTTGCGGGATGATGAAATGAGCGTATTCATCAGGATTGGAACGGATTATCGCAATAATTTCTATGAATATGAAATACCGGTGAAACTGACGCCGTGGAACATGGACCCTTACCACGACTATGATGTATGGCCGGAAGCCAACCACATGGCCATTGACCTTGATTTTCTGCCCGACCTCAAACAAAAACGCAACGACGATATGCGCCGGAGCGGTTCCTCAGCCACGCTCACCCAGCCATTCTATCACTACGATGCCGACGGGGGAAAATACGCCGTTTGCGGCAATCCGAACTTGGCCAACATACGGGTGGTGATGATTGGTATCCGTTATCCGCGGCGCGAAGGTCTTACCACAAATTCGAGCGGGGTGGAAGTATGGGTGAACGAGCTGCGGTTGACGAACGTCAGCAAAAAAGGCGGATGGGCGGCCAACGGACGGCTGGCGCTCCGCGTGGCCGACCTCGCTACCTTTGCTATTTCGGGCGAGAGCGTTCAACCGGGTTTTGGGGGCGTTGATTCGAAAATTACCGACCGCTCCACCGAAATGCGCAATTCGTATGACCTGTCGGCTAATTTTGAATTGGGCAAGCTGTTCCGCGAGGATAAGAATGTGCAGATACCCCTGTATCTGGGCTTTGCCGAAAGTTTTGTGACGCCCGAATTTGACCCCACCAACCCCGACGTGAAGATGCAGGACGCTCTGAACGCATTGCATACCCGTGCAGAACGCGATTCGCTCAAAGCGCTTGCGCAGGATTACACCCAGCGTAAAAGCATCAATCTGACCAACGTCAGGGTCAATACGATGCACGAAAAGCCGCGGTTCTGGAATTTCTCAAACTTTACGTTCAATTATGCCTATTACGAAACCTACCGGCGCAATGTGACTACCGAAAAAGACTTAGAAAAGAGTTATACCGGCGGGATTATCTACGATTACAGCACGATGCCGCTGAACATTACGCCGCTTCAGAAAGTCAAGTTCCTGAATAAACCGGCATTCCGTATTCTCCGCGATTTCAACTTCAACCCCAAGCCCAGCCGCATATCGCTCAGGACGGACATGGCGCGGACTTACTCGGAAAGGAAAATGCGCAACATCGACAACCCCAACTTGAAACAGGATGCGCATGTAAACAAAAATTTGGATTGGGGGCGGCATTTCGACCTGCAATGGGATTTGACGCGTTCGCTGAAATTCGATTTTTCGGCGGGCAACAATGCGCGTATTGACGAGCCGGTGGGTGTAGTTGACCGTCACATGAAAGACGAATACGAGCTGTGGAGGGATTCCGTATGGACTAACATCCGTAAGGGCGGACGCATCACGGATTATCATCACCATTTCAATGTCAGTTACACCATCCCCATCAACAAATTGCCTTTCCTGGACTGGACGTCGGCCACAGCCAGCTACTCGGGCGAATACATGTGGGGCGTGGCGCCGATTTATGCCGATACGGTGTCGTTCAATCCCGGAAATACCATCGGCAACCGCAATACCATCAACCTCGGCGGGCAACTCAACTTTTCGACGCTGTACAACAAGGTGCCTTATTTCAGAAACATTACTCAGCCGCCGCGAAACCGGCAGGAACAACCCAAGCAGTACAAAACAGTAACCTACACGCGGGGCGGTATTAACATGACGGCCAACGAACCTCGCAGCGTTTCGCACGGCCTCAACACGCGCGAGGTGGAAGTGAAACTGACCGACGCAGAAGGGAAAGCCGTAGCGGCGGACGTGCAAATCATCAATGATAACCGGATAACGGTTACCACTGCCATTGACGTGCCGCGCGCCTCGGTGGAAGTGATAGGATCCATTGAGAAACGGGGTGGCGATCCGGCAAGTTTCATCTCCCAAAACCTTTTACGTGTGATATTGGGCGTGAAAAATATCGGCATCAACTTTACCCAGAACGGAAGCACCACGTTGCCCGGATATGCCATGTCGAGCAATATGTTCGGCGTGAGCGGTTCGGCGCCCGGATGGCCGTTCCTGCTGGGCTGGCAGGACAAGAATTTCCCTGAAAAGGCAGCGGTTAACAACTGGTTAGTGCACGAGGCGCAGTTGAACAGCGCTGTGGCGATGACCCATACCAACAGCGTCAATGTGCGCGGTATGTTCGAGCCGTTCCAGGGAATACGCATCACCCTCACCGCTTTGCGAGCGTACACCGAAAACCGGACTTCGTACTATATCTGGGACCCAATTGCAGGCGGCTATCCCAATGAGATGCGTTCGCCGCTCAATTCGGGCACTTACAGCATCTCAGTAATCGCGCTGCGTTCATCTTTCGAAAAATACGACCCGAAAAAGAATTATTATTCGCCAACTTTCGAGAAATTTAAGGAAAATCGTACCGAGATTGCTTACCGCCGCGCTATGGAACTTCAGAAAAAGAACCCTTCGTATACCCCCGTTTCCGATGGTAATGGCGGATATGACGGATTTAACCTTGAATCGCAGGATGTTATGATTAGCTCATTCTATGCCGCCTACACGGGTAAAGACCCCAAGAAAACTTCGCTTGATGATTTTCCGTCGTTCCGGAACATGCTGCCCAATTGGGAATTGAACTTCGACGGGTTGAGCAATCTGCCGTTCATCAAAAAGTATTTCCGGTCGGTGGGTCTGCGTCATACTTACAGGGCTGTGTATCAGGTGGGCAGTTATGTCTCCAATTACGATTATAATGCAGATATAGCCTCGGCAACCTCCATCGCACGCGACTTGCAGAACAATTTCATCCCGAAAAATGATATTATGTCGGCCAATATTACCGAAAGTTTCAATCCGCTGGTAGGTTTCGATATGATGTTCCTCAACAGCCTGTCCACCCGTTTTGAGATTCGTAAAGGCCGCAACATCACTTTGGGATTAGGCAATCTGCAACTGTCCGAGAACAATACCCACGACTATGTTATCGGGTTGGGTTATGTGTTCAATCAGGTGTCGATCATCATCAAAACGCTTGACGGCGACAGAAAACAACTGCAAAGCGACCTGAAAGTAAACGCCGACTTCTCTATCCGCGACAGCAAAACCATCATTCGGCGCATCGGCGAAATTGAAGACAACGCTTACGAACAGAGCGCATTGCCGGTACAGGCCTCCGCAGGTCAGAACGTGATGTCGCTTAAAATCTCAGCCGACTACAGACTGAGCAGCAGTTTCACACTCACCGTATTCTTCGACCGTATTGTGAATACCCCGTTCGTTTCAACATCCTACAAAAATTATAATACCAATTTCGGGTTCAGTATGAGGTTTACGTTGATGCAGTGAAAGATCAGTACTAAAACTGACACTGTTAGGGGTGAGGTGTAAAAAATATCATATTTTGTAATGGATTTTACTTCTCTATTTTTCAGAGCATCAGTCACATGAGCCATATTTATGCGATAATGTAGCGATTAATGATTTTGAATTATGTATATACAGCGCAACAAGATAAAAAATAAGAAAACCGGCAAGATATATTCATCGGTTTTCCTGTGTACCAAGTATCGCGAAGGCAAAAAGGTTAACCCAC
>Ga0082212_10007363_pt1 | contig 14564 bp, 12 predicted proteins | sample TergutNt197P3_FD_71548 | JGI IMG/M metagenome (GOLD analysis project Ga0082212, IMG submission 71548) | Neocapritermes taracua P3 segment gut microbial communities from Petit-Saut dam, French Guiana - Nt197 P3 | ecosystem: Host-associated > Arthropoda: Insects > Digestive system > Gut ... | reverse complement strand
CAAGCCTTTCTTTCCCGGATTCATGCCGGGAAGCGAAGCTCTGGTGCAGGGTCTTTTCGGCGGCGGTTCCGGCAGCGGCTGGATGAATGTGATTGTCAGCGCCCAGCCCGGCGGCAAACCCGCAGACTTCAGTCTTGCGGAAGAGACGATGCGCTATCTGGTCTCCAAACCGCCTCAGCCTGATTACGACTACCGGACATTTGATTATGATCGTGATATTGCCAAGCTGGACGATTGGGGCAAGCTTGTGAACGCCGATAATCCCGATCTGTCCAGTTTCCAGAAGCGCGGCGGAAAGCTGCTGATGACATATGGCTGGGCGGACTCGATTTTACAGCCGCTGATGGGGATCAATTATTACGAGCAGGTTTTTGCCAAAAACGGGCCGGCGACTACGGATTTCTTCCGCCTGTTTATGATGCCCGGCATGGCGCATTGCAGCGGCGGCAACGGGCCTGACCAGCACGATCCGATGACCGCCGTTATTAATTGGGTGGAAAAGGGGAAAGCGCCTGATTCAATCCTCGCAAAACAGATTATTGACGGCAAGGTAACGCGCTCGCGCCCTTTGTGCCCCTATCCGCAGGTCGCCCGCTATACCGGCGAAGGCAGCATAGACGATGCCGCTAATTTCCGTTGCGTGGTTCCGTAAAATTGACCAAGAGAGGTAATTGAAAATGAATAAAGAAAAGCAATTTGAAGGGAGTATGCATAGAAACCTTGATTTTAGTAGTCTTAATACGACGTGATTTTTATTGGAAGATATTCTCTACCACATCGTTCATGTTTTCATTCAAATACATTCCTGTTCACATCGAATATTCTCAACTCATAAAATTCACACACTCGCTGGCTCGGCCATTTTGCTGCTTCTTAATCCTGTAAACCATTCCCAAATACCCTTTAAACCTTTCTTTAATGCACCGTCTTCTATTCGAGCGTCCAAATAAGTTTTTATTTCCTCAGTGCTGTTTTGATACCTTGGCGGCAACGCACAAACGGCAACGCCGTTGTTATGGATTGTGGAATATAAAAAACCTTTTTTAACAACAATTTCCGAACGATCAATTGCCACAGTATTTCGAAATAAAAAGTAACGCCTGAAGGAAAACGATAAATCCCCATCTCTTTCCGTCAATCTGCCGATACTTTTATTTTTAACGCCCTTCTTTGAACCCCAAAAAGCGAGAAGTCCTATTTTGCCGACAGGCGCGTTCTTATTTCTAAAAATAAAATCGTTTAAAAACACAAGTCCCATAATTGCTCTGCGCACAGACCAGCCAAACAACAATATGGAAACAATCGCTACAGGAATAACTAAAATATATATCAATTGCGGGAAATAAACAGCCGTAATCAGTAGTAATGCATAAAATATTCCCCTCAAAATTTTAAGGAATAAATCAATCCATCCAAACGGGCAGAGAACTATAAGCACATCAAAAACATAATTCAGAAGCCACATTGCAAAAAATACAAAAAGCAGCATGGGAACAATGGCTATGAACAATAAAACCTGAGGTATTCCGGAAAGCCTTTCCCAAGGAACTACAGAGGCATACACAAATTGCCTGTCAACGGTAAATGCGGAAGGCGCAGTTTCAGCAAGTTGTTTGGCAAGACTCGTTACGGTATCAAATAGTAATGGTGAGGCCAGCAATAATCCGATTTTTTTATTACATAATTCAATGAACTTGGAAAAAGCTGGGGGAAGATTTAAGAAATCGGCCGGAATTGCTGGAATATAAGCCAACGTAGCCAAAACCAAACATATTCCAAAAAACCAGGGTTGATAAAACCAGGGAAGTAAATTTCTTGCTTCATTGGGCGTAGTATAATATTTGTACGCTCCTATGGTGCCTGGTATTAGCAATGGATTTATAGCTGTCCCGGTTAGTGTTGCGATTGTATTGTTAATATTTTTATGTTCCGCCAGATATTCCTCGATTTCCTGACTTTGCAGTTGTTCCAAATTCTCTTGCGAAAAAGCGGAAATAGACATCGCAAACAAGATTAAAAAGAGAACAATATGAAACGTAAATCCACCTTTACAAACCAGCATAATCTTTCCTGTATAAACCACTAAACCTAATAATATGCATATTATTAGGCTAAAACAACGGGTCAAAAAATCTAAGGTTTCAGGTTCAGCCATAAAGCTGGGCTAGCACCGCCGCCATCATTATTGATCATGTCGCCAGCAAAGTATACCGCCGTCATCGCTAACGTACGCGACACAGCTACTACCATTTAGCCTCCGGTTTTACTGGTAGCGCGGACAACCTGTCCGCATTTTTGAAGATTTGCGAGCTTGGAAGCCCGCGCTCCCAGTGGTTTTGCAAGAACCTCGTGTGCGTCCTATTTCAATATTTTGCTGAACAAACCTTTGATAATTTTTTGTCCTTCACTACTTCCCGCCGCTTTCAAAACGGTATCGACAAGATTTGAACCCGAGTCTGCGTCCTGCTTTGGATCGGTTGCTTCCGGCGTACTCGCTTCGGGTTGCTCCTGCGGCTTTGCAGGAGCAGGTTCAGGTGCGCTTTGCCCTACCTGTTCCTGCTGCTGAAATGCTTTGTATTCGGCGCTGACTTTGTCCTTTTCGGCAACAGCCCAGATTCTTACATCGTCAAGCCTGGCAAGAACGTCCTCGTCTGTTTCGTAGTACACGCTACACAACCGGTCTATCGCGTCGCACAACTGTCCAAGCAACATCTTTTTTTCATCCATCATTTCGACTTCTCCCAATTTCAGGCGTTCAACTCAAGCAACATTTGCATAGGTGTATTTCGCCAATAACTCCTTGTTGCTTTCGACGAGTTTTAAGACACCGTCAAGGTATTCGACTACATCCTCAACGCGAGTGTTTTCGTCAAGGGCTATCTGCCGGGCATTATGAATCGCTTCTTCCGAGGCAGCAACCTGTTGACGATAGATCTCATCAAGTGCGTTAAGAGCATTCTTTTTAAGTTTGGCGTAGATCTCATCAAGGTTTTTAACGGCATCTCCAACAATGGAATCGAAACCATCCAAAACTGGAGCGATGAAATCAGTTTGCTTCTTTGCGACAGTCTTCTGGCGCGTAAAACCGGCGACAACAGGCCCAACCTCTCCCGCCTTACTCAAAACCTTCCCAACTTTTCCCAATAGAAACAACGCAGGAACCATTCTTCCCAATTGAGACAACACAGGAGAAAACTGCCCCAGCATGGACAGCCATTGCGCGGTTGTATCGCTGCCAGTCCAGCTTACATTACGGATACTTTCGGCTATCCGTGTGTTCACGCTGCCGAAAACCGCATGTGATATTTCTTCGCTTATGGTGCTGGCTTTTTCCGACAGCATGTTCTGAATTTCATTTTGATGCTGCTGCATACATGTCGTAAGCGCGCTTTTAAGTAAATCCAGCAAGTAAAACTGAAAGTAACGTTCCAGATCGCTCATTTCGTTCGACGCGCCGATAGTCGCAATTTCACTTTTCAATCTCTCCATGAAGTTTCTAAACCAGTTTTGCGCTTCAGCCGTCATCAGGTCAATACTTTCAGATAATGACGTTTTGTGCCGTTCAATGCTCGACAGCAACTCCGCGTTTTGTCCTTGAAAAACCTTCTCGGTCTTTGTCAACTCTTCCACATTGACCTTGAGTGAATTTTTAACCATGCCGACTCGCGCCGCCATGTCGTCAAGCATGAGATGTGTCAACGCCGCTCCGCGCATGGATTTGATAATGTTCTTTTGCAGTATGATGTCGTCACGCAACGCCGTTTCAAACGCAAGGAAGCTGTTTTCCAGATACTTTTCGAGCTGCGGTTCCGGGCGTTCAAGATTTTGCTTCCGGCAAACCTCGTCCAAAGCGCTCAGTGTATAAACAAAGATTTTTTCACTGACCGCGTGCGCTCTTTGTATAGTCAAATCCCTGATTTTTACGATATTCTCTTCTGTTTCCAGCGTATCCGCCATATTGACTGCCAGAAAGAGCCGGTAGAAACTCTGCGGCATGATGACTGACGATAAAAATGCCTGCTCTGAAAGCGAGAGTGGAGAACGTGCGGAAATAACGTAAATCAATGCGTCGGCGTTGACCAGATATTCGGTAACCTGCTTGTCGAAAGCTTTCATCAGGTCGCCAATACCGGGTGTGTCAACAATGGAAATGTCTCGCAATATCTCATTGTCTGCCCGGATGTCTATGTAGTCTATTTCCGTCGGCAACTCCTTCATGACCGTTTCAATTGAATCCCGCTTGAGTTCATCCCATGTCAACGCCGCGCGCATGCCGTTTTTCAATACGGCTTCAACCTTTGACGTTTCAGCGTAAGAAATTTTGTTGATTGTTACCGTTTCCGTTGTAACAGCCGTCGTGACTATGTTTGCTCCCAGCAGGGCGTTGATCAGCGTAGATTTACCCCGCTTAAAATCGCCTACGACGACAAGGCTGAAAGCATCACGGAGTCGTTTGCGGATGGCGACGTCGTAATCCTTGAACTTCTGTATTGCCAAGTCGCCCATTGCCTGATTGAAATACCTGTCTGTGTTGATTGTCCTAACGCTGTCCAATACATTGTTTATATCGTCGCATATACTGTCGTAATCGGGAATCAATCTGCTGTTCATTTCACTTCCTGACATTATGCCTGCCCCCTTTTATTGCTTTTAACAACACCGATATACTTTTGACAGCGGGCGTCAAGCTCCATCTTGTCAAACAACTGCATACCGGGCGTTTTCCATTCAGGACGCCAACGGTACAGTACCTCGCTGTTCATAAACTCTTTCATGGCAAGCATACGTCTTACGGACATAGGATGAGTGGAACCCAGCTCTAGAAACCTGACTGGAGTCGAGCGGAGCATATCGTACTGCTCATGTATGGAGTCAAGATTGACGTCAGAGTGGTTAAAAGCCGCGCCGTACATAAATTTTGCTTGCACTTTGACGGCATCGTCCATGTCATTCGCGCAAATAACGCCGGCCCTGTCGGCTGTAACTTCTGAGGCGCGCGACCACGCCTGTAATGCAAGTTGGAGCGGATATGAAGCAAGTGATAAGGCCGTGTTCGCTACAGTCTTAGCTACGGAGCCGAGTACCGCGCCCGCAGATCCCAGTGTTAAACCAGCGTAATTAAGTATTAAATTAGCTGCTATCGTATATATCACATGGTTATTGTGGATATGTCCGCACTCATGCCCAACGACCGTCCTTAACTCGCCGGGCGTAAGCCGCTCCAATAAAGCCGACGTTATTACGCTTAACGGCGCGTTATCCTCTGTCGCATAGGCACTAGCGTTGATCTCCGACGGATTCGGCTCGATATAAACCGTCGGAATGCCGATTCCGAGGATTCTCGCGCAGTCGGCATACATTTGATACACTTCGGGGAATTGATTTGGGCCTACTTTAAGTCCGTTCATGTTTAGTTCTTTTATTTTACGCGGAACCACTGTGTTAGTAATGGCTTTAGCCAGCGCGTAAAACCCAGGTATAGCCCGTATTTTCTGTTGCATCGCATAGTCGGCGCTGTAGGCGTAATCAGGCACGCCGCCCTCCATATGCGACTCGGTTTTAGACTTTCTGCCCTGCAAATAAGTGGAAAAACTGACGTCAATAGCATCTGTCGGGTTTGTTCGCATCATAAAGACAAACTTCCTTATCTTGAAAAAACAGCGGTCAACTGCCTGCCGAGTTCGTTGGCGCGGACGCATATTTCGTCGGTTTCCTTAAGCATCTGCTCCATTTCGGCTTTTTCCTGTTCATTGCGGCTGCCGGCCTGCGCCAGCTCAACCTTAAGATGGCTGAGCTGATTTTGCATGTCAGTCAGCATGTTCTCCGTCTCGGTTTTTATCTTGGTTTTCAGAGCGTCAAATGCAGACTCCACCTGCTTGCGGACGTTTTCACTGAAATTGTCTTCGGCTTTCATTCGCATCAGTTCTTTTTGGACGGCTTCTTTGAAGGATGCCTTAAATTTCTCGGTTTTATCACCCAAAAACACTTTGCCTAAAACCCATTTGCCCGTGAAAGTACCGACGATTGCCGCTCCGGCGGCGGCAATAAGAATCACAGGCCATGTCACCGGTATTGCCAACGCAGATATCAAGGCGCCTGCGCCAATATTGGCGGCAACAGTCGTAGCCAGGCTGGTGCTGCCCCCAAGCAGCATGCCTTTCCAGCCGGCCTGCTTATATCCCATAAATACGCCTCCGAGACCGGTAAAAAACTGTAACGCGACGGCTGCGCCTAAATCGCCCTTATCTCCTTTTTCCGTCTTTACACTGGTGAACAAGTTACGGATATTTTCGATGGCTTCAAAAAATTTAGTCTCAAAACTCGATATACGTTCGGCTTCGTTTTCCAACGATGTGTTAATAATATCCTGTATGCGTTCAGCGGTGCTTTGCCCGACTTTGGAAAGCGCATTTTTCACAGCTTTTGTCATCGCCTCCTGCGTACCATTGACAGCCGGCTCTTTTAGCACGTCTGATGAAGAGATGACAAAGGCGTCTATAGCACAATCAGCCGCCTTTTCCAAAGACGGCCAATAATTCTGTATTATTGGCGAAAGATCACGGAAAGTCCTTTCCGAAGTCTCGCCTATGCTGCTTAATTCAGCCTGGCGCTCATTGCGAATACGTTCGATTTCAACCATAGCCTTTTCGTATTTGTCATCGAACTCATCTTTTTGCATTGCCAATGCGTTTTCACGCAAGCGGACGGCATTTGCAAGTTCAATCGACGAAGTCTTGATGCGGTTGACTGGCACATTAAGCATGATTGCGCCCCTGTCTTCGGTGAGGAATTTTTCAAGAGCCTTTTCAAAATTCGGGAAAAAACTCTGTTCAATCATTGCATGATCGCCTTTTAGCTTTGCCTTCAGGGCGTTTTTGGCAGACACGCCATAGACGCGTACCGAGCCGAGTTTGCGCCGGTAATTCTCATATTCTGCGGAATCCTCGCCATATACGTTCTTTGCCTTGATCAGCACCGCATCGTTAATCCGCCCGGTAATGTTTTCCAATATTTTCTTCGCGTCCTCTTCTTCTTTATAGAGGTCAATGCAGGTCACCACAAACAGGACGTGGCCCAGGTTGCTGGCGATAATTTTATTTTCCAAAAACTCGTACTCGTATTGCGAAAATGGGGAGCCGGCCATTATTACCATGATGGCGGCGTCTATCTGCGGCAGTACGGACAGCGTAACCTCGTTCATTGCATCATCATCGTTAAGACCGGGGGTATCGATTATAGTTACGCCGTTCCTGCAATAATTATTCGGATAATATACTGTCGCTACTTTGACTGTTTTTGCAATCTGCTCGCTCTCAGGGGTCAGTTTAGTGATATAGTCATTCAGTTTGTCTACGTCAATTTCTTCAGTTTTGCCGTCATGGTACTCTATCTTTACCATGGGGGTCACACTGTATGTGATTTTATTGAGCGTTGCCGTTGTAGGAATAACGTGTGTCGGCAGTACGTCTTTTCCTAACATAGCATTTATGAGTGTACTCTTGCCGCGTTTGAATTCGCCGACGACGGCGACATTGAAAGTGTCATCCGTCAGGCGTTTCAAAACATCTTCAATGTCTGACGCATTACCCGAAAGCCCCATGCGCCCGCTGAAATCTTTCAGCTTTTTCAGATCGCTTACGATGTCAATTACTGTCTGCTTGTATTTGGTAAAGCTGCAAAAACTGGTTTTTGACATGGGGCGCTTTTCTCCTTCATTATTATACTTTCATGGTTTTTTGAACCCGATTAAGCACGATGATATACACGCAAAACCTATGCAATAAAAACGGAACAAGCATTGCTTTTTGTTTCACAAAAGCGTTCCGAAACACCATTTTTCCAAAGAATGGCAATGTCATTTTCTATTCCAGCCGTGTACACATTTTCGCCTGATACAAAAACGGACAATGCATTACCATAGCCGTGGCAAAGAGGAACGCCATTTTTCCAAAGAGCGGCTATGCCATTTTCTATTCCGGCCACATATACGGCGTCGCCGGAGACAAAAACGGAATTGGCACAGCTATCTTTACTGCTAAGGAGTTGAGGCGACTCGTTTTTCCAGAGTATGGCACGTTGCCCTAATACCCATTCACTAACCACTCCAGCCACATACACATCGTTTCCAGAAACAAAAACAGAGCAGGCTTCGCTCCAGGCTTTTTGGCTAAGACGTTGAGGAATGCCGTTTTTCCAGAGCGTTGCATTCCCATTTTTTTTTCCTGCTATATACACATCATTGCCAGAGACAAAAACGGATTTAGCGTAGCTTTTCTCATCAGAACTAAGAAATTGTGGGACGCCGTTTTTCCAGAGCGCAGCATTGTTGTTTACTTCTCCAACCACATACACAACGCCTTCAACGACAAAAACGGAAGCGGCATAACTCTCCTCATTAGAGTTAAGAAATTGAGGTACGCCGTTTTTCCAAAGCATGGCACGAGAATTCTCCTCATTACCAACCCATCCCGTTACATACACGTCACTGTCGGATACAAAAACGGATTTAGCAAAACTCTTCGTACCAGAACTAAGAAGTTGGGGAACGCCATTTCTCCAGATTGTAGCAGAAGGTTCATTTCCATCTATGGAATCACCTGCAACATAAACGGACAACTCATTTGATGAATGCATGTATTTCGTTCCGCACTCATCGCAAAAAATCTGATCCAAATCAAGCTCATTTTGACACTTTTCATTTGAACAAACCTTCTGCGATCGGGCTTGTACGTCTTTAGCGCCACACGTTTCACAGAACTCGGTTCCATCCCTCAATTGGAGTCCGCAGTTTGTACAGTTCATAAGTATCTAACTCCTTTTGCGTACGCTTGTTTTCCCATGCCTCGACGGTAAATCTTAGGCAACCAAGGCTTCGCATTGATTCTGTATGCCCTTTGCTTCTTCATATAGTCTTTGATAATTGTCTCTATATGCATTGTATTGCGCATTGTTGACGTTTTGCCGACGCTCAATTACCTCCGGCAAGGTACGGGATAAAATATCTTTGTATGCTCTTAAATGCCCAAACAATTCTTTTCGAATTGCGGTAAAAGAACTGCATAGATCGCTTTTACATTTTTCCACTGAAGCATCGGCTGCGGTTGTAACGGTTTCTATTACATTGCAGCTTGTCAGGTCGCTGACTGATGGCACAGGCGAGAGACACCATTCAAATTGAAGCATGTCAAGGCTTGCTTCAACATAATTTGACATTAAAGCTAATTGGGCGGTGAAGTCTTCGGCTATGCCTAAAAAACTTGTGGCTTCCAATAATTTGCCAGAATATCGCGCGTCAAGTTGTGACAAGACTTCTGAAAAAATCAGTCTGGTTTTCTCTTTTCTATCATCAAGCCGCTGATTGACAGTTTCCATGACGCTTTTAGAAGCATGATCCAGTGTCCTGGCGATGCTTTCGTGCGTATCAGTTTTAATGACCGAAAGTTCTTTGATAAACTGGTTTACTATATATTCTTTATCCGCACCGATGCTGTTTTCGATGGCTTGCAATTCGTCAAAGTAACGTGAAAAAGCCTTATCCAAAACACGCTTTGATTCAGCACAAAAATTTCGTACAGTTTCAACTTCTTCGCAGGTGTCAATGTTCCGTAAGCTGGTTTCTAAGACGTCAAGGCGTTTACTGTTTTGTGCTTCGAACTGCAAAATGGTATATCCAATAATTTCCCTTGTTTTTCTAACGGCATTTTCCATTTGTTTTGCAGTAACATTATGAAGCAGCGACTCGTAAAACGCATCAAAGCCGCTGTTTTTACGCTGTTGAGCGTTGTTTGTCACAAAAGATTCCAACGCCATCCGGGAAGAAATGCCGTTTACGTTTAACTTGTCAAGCAATAGATGCGCCTTTTCTATAACATGTGGATTGCCGCGTTTTTCAAGTTCGGCAAAGACCTCAGTCTGAATACGGCGCTTAATATAGTCAATGAATTCATCATATACATAATCGTCAGGGTCAAGTTGATCAATGAAGGTAACGACAAAAATGATGCTGCTTATACTGTCGCTTTCAATGAGTTTGCAGATAAATTTCATCTCGATTTCACTAAATGGCGAACGCGCGTGGATAGGCACGATAACTGCGTCAACATCCGCAATCATATCAATCGTGATTTGCGTCATGTCGGCCTCGTCATTGAGACCCGGCGTATCAATAATATCTACATGATTTTGGCAGATTACGGTCGGGAAGTACACCGTAGCTTCTTTTACAAGTTCCGCACGCGCTTTGCCGTCGGACGTCAGTTTGGTGACATGGTTGTTTAGTTCATCAATACAAATTTCTTCGGTACCGCCATCCTTGTATTTTATGATGGTTTTCGGTTCTATTCCATATGTGACCCGATTGATGGTTGCTGTTGTTGGTACCACATCCGCAGGCAGGATTTTCGAACCAAGCAGTGCGTTGATAAGCGAACTTTTACCGCGCCTGAATTCGCCCATGACGGCGATGTTATATCGCTTGGTCTTTATAAGGTTTTTACAATCGTCCAGCAATTCGAGAAGATCACTATCAAACTCAAGAATCGTCAATGACTGATGGAGTTTTACGAGGCCCTCATGTAACTTATATTCCAAATTCCTGTATTCAGCGGGCATCAGCCAGCTCCATATAGAATTATTGCATCAGTTCATTTACAACAAAAATATCTATGCTCGTTGATTGTGAAAATTTTTCTAATAAATCAACGTCTCTTTTCGAGCCATTTGCCATGAATATATCCCCCAATAGGAGTTGTCAGAAGGCTTACTGCCAGGTTGGAAATGAATATGCCAAAAAAATCTCCACCATTATTTCGCGCAACTACCCCATGATCTCTTCTACTTTTTATTACGCTAAGCGCATTAAGCAATGCGAAAATTACGCATATTATTATGTATACAATAGCTACAACAACAAGCCCTCGTCTCACAAAGAACATAAACACCTCCCTTTTTCCATTAAAGACTCAAGAAAACGCTGAACAATTCAGCGTTTCATCGTTGAAGTTTTGAAAACCGTTTAACTAAATTTTAATAGGAACTTATTAAAATTTAGTTAAACGGTTTTCAAATTATCTATGCTACCAATTGCCCCAATCACCCCAGTCATTACCCTTTGGCTCTGGCTGCTGTTTTGCGCCACCTTCTGCGTTTGCCCCAGACGACTTCGGGGCGCTTTTAGAAACATTAACCGAAACTATAGCCCTGATACTTTCATTGTTCTTCACAAGAACTTCGATAGTTGTAGCGCCTTCAGATACAGCAATAATTTCTCCGTTGGGACTGACAGTGGCGACTTGAGGGGTGGTCGAAATCCACGTCACATCTCTGTTTGTAGAATTGCTGGGCAAAACGGTCGCCACAATAGTTCTCTTACCGCCCACAAGAAGCCTCAGCGAGGTTTCGTTTAGCGTTATACCGGTAGTAGGAACGAAAGCCAACACTTTCTTTACAATATCTTCTGTGACAGGTAATAGTTCGCTTCCAAATTGAGGATGTCTCCCTTGCGAATTAAAAAAATCAATGCTCGAATCCGTTTCGTAATAATAAAGAAGCGGCGCGCCCTTAACTGGATCAAAAAAAACAGTGTTTGCATTAACATCTACCTTCTTCATATCAAACAACAGAAAATTATCTGGGGTTATCGGGATGATAGGTGTGCCATATGTGGGATGCACTTGACGCGTACAGTCATTAACATCTTCATAATAACCGTCAATGCTATTCCACGCCTTACACCCACGGCTTTCTCCATCCCTGCTAAAACCGGGACCTTTTACCGTAGACATAATAAGGCAAAACAACACTGCTATTCCAAAAGGGATTAGCATATAAAATGCTTTTGACTTTTTGAAATCAGAACGAGACTCTCCAAATGAAAGCCATTTCGGAAGCTTAAGCCAGCTAAAAGGGTTAAAGTATTTTACAATGTAGGGTGTAAACAAAAATAAAGCGATATAAAATGATACAATGCATATGGCTCTAATCAGCCATATATTAAGATCAAGATTTTCATGAAAAAAAGCGTAAATAGGCGACCAAACCGATGATACTAACCAGATATTCGATGCGGCGCCAAGCAACCCTATTACTCCTATTATTACTACTAGTACCAATACAGTAAAGACTATTACTTTAATTGTTTTCATATAATTACCCACCTTGTCATTTGATTTATTTAGAAAGGCAACTTAGAAGTCGCGTCGTCAAGCTCATCGTCGTCCTCTATGTTGTTCGCCTTTGAGTATTCTTTCACCATACCGATAACAGTTTTCAGATTTTTTATGTCGCCGGGCAGTTTTTTCCCTATATTGATGGCAAGCCTCCCCGTGGTATTTATGGAACGTATACCGGGCTTATAGTTTTTGGCATCCAGCGCCGTATCTGTGTAGGCAAGAGAGGCCTGGGCCAGATTCACTCTGCCCTCGTTGTACTCTTTCCTTCCTTCTTCGTCCAACACGGTCTTTTCGTCGGCAAACTTTTCTTGAAGAGCCTTCGTACTTTCCGTAATTACTTTCTCGGTTTCCTCTATTTCTTTACCGGAGAGCGTACCTTCCGTCAGATGACGCGCTTTTGCGTCGATCGTTTCCGACATTTCTTTCAGACCAAACGCGCTCAACAGCCTGGCGTGTGCGTTAAGCGTATGTCCCGCAGACACGGTATATTTTTTGACTAATTGTTCCGATGACACGGAGCTATTTGGACCACCGGGTAAATTTTCTTTTACTTTGTCAAAAAACCCGCCAAACTGGGCATAGGCGGCAGAAGACATAGTTAAGCAGACCATAACGACAAAAATCTTTTTCATAGCAATCCTTTCCGTTTTATATTTTTGACGTCACATTTTACGAACTGCGTCATCGCACATCCAAGACGTTCAACCTCTGTACGACTTCTCTGGCCGCGCGCTGAGAGCTATCGCTTAAGGCCTTGTTTTGCGCTTCACTGTCGGTTGCGCCAAGGCCGATAATTTGATAGGCGGGAACGGACGCGACTTCCCTTGGAAATCTGGAACTGATATCTAAAACCCGAACCGCTGCGCGTACGACAACACGATTCATCCCTGTAGCCGAATCAATAGTCGGCGGATCCACATCCAGTGTCGCCAGCGCCAGATAGGGAATTCCTTCCCCTTGCAATGTGTTAGCCACGCTGGCGTACGTCTCGGTCTTAATGTCATCGCCATTCTCGTAATCATTGTTCACGGAATTGACATCTTCTTTCGAGAGTACAAACCTTGAATCGACCACACTGAAACCTGCTTGCGAAAACACACTGGTGATTGCGGAATCGTAATTGCTCATAGGCAGGAGGCGATAAGCCACTTGGTCTCTCGTAAGTTCCACTTTTGAGCCAGTTGTGGTTTGGGACATCTCGCCTGCATAACCTCCCATTTCCACCGACGCGTTTGTCTTGCCGCGTGTTTCGGTAGTTTTTCCTTTGGATTTAGCTTCCACCTGCGCCACAGTCTTACTGGTAGTTATTGGACCGCGTTGCGTGACGCTGCCGACTTCCCGTCCCATGAATAGATAGACAATTTCCGATTTTTGGGACTTTCCGTCACCACCGGCAGAAGTTTGCTCTTTTATGTAATTCTGCAATCTTCCCTGGTTAAGTTCGACCCTGACCGTCACTTCATATCTTCCCAATCTGTCTTGTTCGTTCAGTATGGTTTCATTGAGGATAAACCTGTCCATCATATCCAGTATCTCGTCTTCATTGCGTTCATAGAGCGCGTCTGCCGCAGCACCCTGGCTCGCAAAATATCTTCCGATAGCGTTCATCTTCGCTTTCTCAAGAGCATCATCCATGTTGTTGGGACTAGGCGCGCAGACATCATTGACCATGGGATTCGGCGGGCAGGAGTACCTCACATTACCTATTCCTCTTTCCTGTACCGTTTGCGCCGATACGAACGAACAGAGGAACAGGCCGGAAATCATCGTTAGAAACAATAGTTTTTTCATGAAGTTACCTCGTTGAATCAATAATTTTTCGTGTTTTTTGCAGTTTTTCCGCAACATCCGGGTCGGATGCCGCAGTTTTTATCCAATCTGAATCCTCACCATTGACCGCATCGGAAAATTTCAGAAACAACCGGCGCAGGGTATCCGAATAAGCCGGGAAATCGTCGCCGGACAACTGTTTCAATGGAGAAATTTTAATTTCCCCGTTTTTCAGTTCGCTATCAAAAAAATGTTCGTTGGAGAGAGGTTCATAAAAATCCAGGTACATTTGAACCCCATAAAGATGAGCTACTTCGGCCTTGGTCTTTTTCTGCTCCTGTTTGGCGTATCTTTTCAGGCTGATATCGAATAAATAATCCCCCTCGCCGGGTCGTATCTCTATTTGGTCGTCGCTGTTTTCCAGTTTCATGTACATCACACCACCGACTGCCTGACCAACTTTGGCGGGCAAAATAGAAACTCTTGCCCTGGCTGACAACACCGAAGTCATCCACGACACAAGTGTCGCCAACACGACACGAAACCGGTAGACATACAGTCGCGAGTGTGTTTTTACTATATTGGCGCAAAGGTCGATTTAACATAGTGTTTCGAGCCTGTTCC
>Ga0082212_10007362_pt1 | contig 14565 bp, 10 predicted proteins | sample TergutNt197P3_FD_71548 | JGI IMG/M metagenome (GOLD analysis project Ga0082212, IMG submission 71548) | Neocapritermes taracua P3 segment gut microbial communities from Petit-Saut dam, French Guiana - Nt197 P3 | ecosystem: Host-associated > Arthropoda: Insects > Digestive system > Gut ... | reverse complement strand
TTTACTGAAAATTTTTAAAAATCAACCTCTAAAGTTGTCTTGAACCTAAAATTATTTACTGTTCGGTTAATGTATTCAATTAATTTTGCAATCGAAAAATCTACCTAATGATTATTAACAAAGGATATGAAAATACATCTTTGCGAAGCCCGATCGTTGCAATGGGCATCTTCGATGGTGTGCATCGCGGGCATACGGCGCTGTTGAATTATTTTGTTGACACAGCAAAAAAATCGGGCAGAGAAACGGTTGTAATAACGTTTATTTATCCTCACAATCACAATTCCTGCCTTACAACGCCTGACGAAAAACGTGAAATTCTTAGTAAAAAAGGCATCGACCATCTTATTGAAATAGAACTCGATGAGGAATTTAAAAAAATGGAAGCCGTTGATTTTATCAAAAATATTTTAGTCGGAAAAATAAACGCAAGCCATATTATAATAGGATACGACCAGAATTTTGGTCGCCACTGCAAAGGTAATTTCGAAATGCTTCGACAATATTCGGCAGATTTTGGATTTACCGTAGAACAGGCTTCCGAATTTCAGTTAGACGGAAATAAAATAAGTTCTTCGATAATAAAAAAACTGTTGCACGAAGGCGATTTGGATAAAGCAAATTTGCTGCTCGGATACGATTATAAAATGTCGGGAGTTGTTATTGAAGGGAAAAAAATTGGCACGAAATTAGGTTTTCCTACCGCAAACATATTGCCCGCTACGGATAAACTTATCCCCGCCGGTGGAGTGTATGCCGTTGAGGTTGAGACCAAATCCGGATATTTTAAGGGAATGCTCAACATAGGAATAAGTCCTACGATTAATCCGGCGAACAGTAAAATAAGCATGGAAGTACATATAATTGATTTTAATCAAAATATTTATAATCAGAACATTTCGGTTGTTTTCAAAAAAAGGCTAAGAAATGAACGGCAATTTGATAATATCGAACAACTTGTTTCGCAAATGAAACTTGACAGGGAAGAAACGATTAAGGTATTTTCCTGAAAATCAAATCATAATTAATTTGTAATTTTTAAAAATATAAATATAATGAATGCAACACAATATAAAATAAAAGACATTTCGCTTGCCGATTTTGGCAGAAAAGAGATTGAAATTGCCGAAAAAGAGATGCCCGGTCTTTTGGCAATACGGAAAAAATATTCATCGCAAAAGCCGCTGAAAGGTGCGCGGATAACCGGCTCGCTGCACATGACTGTGCAAACCGCCGTACTTATAGAAACGCTTGTGGAACTTGGCGCAGATGTGAGATGGGCAAGTTGCAATATATTTTCTACACAAGACCACGCGGCGGCGGCAATTGCAGCGGCAGGAATACCCGTATTTGCATGGAAAGGCGAAACGCTTGAGGATTACTGGCTTTGCACGGTTTTAGCGCTTTCGTTTCCCGATGGAAAAGGTCCAAATCTTATTGTCGATGACGGTGGCGATGCTTCGCTGTTGGTGCATTTGGGTTATAAGGCGGAAAAAAATCCGGAAGCATTAAATAAAAAACCGGAGTCGCGGGAAGAAGAGATTATTTTAAACACATTGAAAAAACTGCTTGAAACAGAACCGAGTAAATGGACGCACACAGTTAACGATTTAAAAGGAATTTCGGAGGAAACAACAACAGGAGTGCATCGTTTGAATCAAATGATGAAAAACGGCGAACTGCTTGTTCCTGCGATAAATGTAAACGACTCGGTAACAAAGTCGAAGTTCGATAACCTTTACGGGTGTCGCGAATCGTTAGCCGATGGCATAAAAAGAGCCACCGATGTTATGCTCGCAGGCAAAGTGGTTGTGGTGTGTGGCTACGGCGATGTGGGAAAAGGTTGCGCCAAATCGATGAAAGCGTATGGCGCAAGGGTTATTGTTACCGAAATCGACCCGATATGCGCATTGCAGGCATCTATGGAAGGCTTTGAGGTTAAGAGAGTTGAAGACGTACTCAACGAAGGGAACGTTTTTGTTACCGCAACAGGCAATAGAGATATTATAACCCTTGACCACATGAAAAACATGAAAGACCAGTCAATTGTCTGTAATATAGGTCATTTTGACAACGAAATACAGGTTGATAAATTGAACGAAGCGCCGGAAATAGAAAAAATCAACATTAAACCGCAAGTTGATAAATATCTTTTCCCCGATGGACACGCTATTTTTATATTAGCCGAAGGACGTATTGTAAACTTGGGTTGCGCAACCGGACACCCTTCATTTGTAATGAGTAACTCGTTCAGCAACCAGACTTTGGCACAGATTGACCTTTGGCAAAACAGTTACGAAGTTGGCGTTTACAGGCTTCCTAAAAACCTCGACGAAGAAGTTGCAAGGCTGCATCTCAAGCAGTTGGGTGTTAATCTTACAACACTGACCAAAGAGCAGGCAGAATATATAAACGTTCCTGTTGCGGGACCATACAAGCCGGAGCATTACAGGTATTGAAGCAAACTGTTTCTATTTATTTATCGTTCTGAGTTTCTGGTCTTTTTGGTTCCTATTGCTTGCATCCCAGTCTTGTTCTATTTCAAAATTTGCTTTCACTTCAATCTCGTTTGGGTAATATGTAATCGATTCGGGTTGTCGTTTTTCTTCAAAATCGCCAGATGTCCATTTTCCGTCATTGTCGGCATCAAAAATTATTTTGGCTCTGTATGTTCCCGGGTCAAGCAAGGCGAATTCAACTTTTCCGCTTTCGGTTATCCGTTTTTCCATGATTACCTTTGTTTCGTCTTTATCAAGAAGTTGTACAACGATTGCTTCTTCAACATTTTGTATGTTGAACAATAATTTGCCATAAGAATCTATCGGCTTTTGCGAAAAAGCAATTCCAATTGAGTCGGAATACGTGTTATATACATCTCTGAATGCTCCCGAATCGGCAACGAAAAGGTATCGTTTGTCTTGAAGTAATTCGGTTTCAATGATATATCTTGTTGCTGTCAGACTGTCTCTTTGCAATGAGAACGGTATTTTCAACGTATCCTGTTCGCTAATTTCAAACAGTCTCATCTGCAATATATCAGACTCAATAAGAGGCGTTTCAGAGGTTAAAACAAGTTTTTCTTCCGGTTTTATTCCCGACGAAAAATTGTTGTGAACAGTTAAAGATGTTTTTACTTCTTCGGCACCGGCTCCTCGCTGCGCAGTGGTTTCAACATATCTCATATTTATTGTATCTGTCTTATACACAATGGCTCCGGTGGAGTCAGCAAAAGGGTATCTTATTCTTGCGGATAACGGATTGGTTTCTATGAGCGTTGAATCGACCAGCCAAACCAATAATGTATCTCTATTGGCGTTTTGCTCGACGATAAACGAATTTTCGGTGCTGTCGGACAACAAAAATTCAACAGGCATATCTGCCGTTGTTGGCAATGCAAAAACAAACTCCAACTTATTTCTTAATCTTCTTTGGGTCGATTTAAGGTATTGAATAGCAGTATTTTTCTTGAACATAAAAAGGTTGTATCTTCCTGATAGGGCAACTGTATCGGCAGATTGCGGCGAGGGTGGTCTTGTCGCCGACCTTATCGGCAGAGGCGGCGGCTTCGGAATTACTGTCGTATCTTTCGGTATCCACGAACTATCGGCAGATACTTCAATGTGATAATCTAAAAATGCAAATTCCTCATCGGGAAGATTATACCGTCTATTATTGTCAAGGTCTTTTAGAGCATACAGATTGTAACTGCCTGCTCTTACGTTATTTATTCTGAAATAACCAAACCGGTCAATCATGCCTATATAATCGGGAATTTCTTTTTTAACCGCTGTGTCGGAAAGATTAGCGTGCATAAACACAATAATTTTTTCGGGTATTTCAAGATTTTCGGCATAATAAACATTGCCTGTTACCGAAAGCGAGTCAATTTTAGCGCCGGTTGCAACAACAAACTGGTAGTTTTCAAGCACATTCCCTTCGTTGATGTCTTTTATGGCATTTTGAAAATTGAACGTGTATGTAAAATCTTCTTTTAAATCTTCTGCAAGGTCAACAATAACGCTTTTGCCTCTTAACCAAACTCTTGGTCTTGATGCCAGCGGCGGCGACACAATAAGATTGTCGTTTATGTTATCAAGAGCAACATACTTGTTAAGTGTTATTACAATCCTTTGTCCTTTGAAGTTTACAGAACCTTCTGCCGGAGTAGTTGCCACAACCACAGGAGGTTGCCAATCTTTTGGTCCGCCCGAAGGCGAGCCTACTTTAGCGCATTTGCTTGTTAAAAAAAGAAGCAATAATAAAACGCATGTTTTTATGTAAATCGAAAGTTTCATCAAAAAATTATCTAAAAAGAGGTACAAACTTATCAAAATTTTAGTTGTTTGGTGTAAAGTATTTATTTTTTTCTACCTTTGACTGCAAAATAATAATTATGAACTTGCAAATAATAACATGGGACGCTGACCCTGAAATATTCCGAATAGGCTCATTAGCAATAAGATGGTATGGGCTTCTGTTCGCTTCTTCGTTCTTTTTCGGATATATAATGATGAATAAAATTTTCAAAAATGAGAAGATTGGCGAAGATGTTCTCGACAGGCTTACATATTATATGTTGTTGGGCACGGTTGTTGGTGCGCGTTTGGGGCATTGTTTTTTTTATGAACCAAGTTATTATCTTCAAAATCCGGCAGAAATATTGTTTGTATGGCAGGGTGGACTTGCCAGTCACGGCGCAGCCATAGGCATTCTTTTAGTGTTATGGCTTTTTGCAAAAAAAGAGAAAAAAAGTTACATTTGGATACTCGACAGGATAGTTATTACTGTAGCCTTATCGGGTTTTTTCATCAGAATGGGAAACCTTATGAATTCTGAAATTTACGGCGTTGAAACTGCTGCATCATGGGGTTTTATATTTCTAAGGAACTATGAAACAATTCCGAAACACCCAACTCAAATATATGAAGCGCTGACATATCTGGCAATTTTTGTTCTGCTCTACAAATTATACTGGGCAAAAAAAGGCGAATATTATGAAGGTCTTTTAATAAGTCTTTTTCTGATTTTGGTTTTTACGGCAAGGTTTTTTATCGAATTTCTCAAAGAAGACCAAGTTGCTTTCGAAGCCGGAATGAAATTGAATATGGGGCAATTGCTTAGTATTCCTTTTGTAATAATGGGTATTTGGGGGCTTTACAAAACACTGAAAGTAAAGAAAATATCTGTAATAAAAAAGAAGTAACGACTACTTTTTCAGTATCCCGTTAAACAAAACTTCAAGAATTGCATTGAGCCTGTTTTCGATATTAACCTCTTTCTTTTTCCAAAACAAGGGAACCTCAAGCCCTTTCAGCGTTGTTTGAATTACAAGCGCCGTATATTCGCTGTTTTCAATGGCAAAAACATTTCTTCGCGACCCGATATATAAAATAAGCCTGAGCGTAGCCAATTCTTCACGGTCGTGTTTTTCTCTAATCATTTCAATAAAATCGAAATGATTAAGGTCTTTATCAAAAATTGAATTATAATAATTCGAAAGATTTTCGAAAGATTTCATTCTGACAAAAACATATTTTTTTATTTTTTCAACAGGCGAATCAACCGACTTAATTGCCGTAGTCAGATTATTTCTAAGCACATTTGCTTCGTGAAGCACCACCGCCTCGAAAATGCTCTCTTTGCTTTTAAAGTAATAATATATAGAACTTTTGCCCATATTGAGCGACTTGGCAATTTCGTCCATAGTAGTCTTGCGAAACCCGTAACGGCTGAAAATTCTGCCGGCAGCCTGAATAATTTTTTCCCTGTATTCTTCCTTATTAACCATAAAAAAACGAATTTGCTTTGAATGCGTAAAGATAGAAATTTTTATTTGAATTCAAAAATTCGACGGATTTAGTCGATAATTCTATAACCGGATATTATTGAAAAAATAAATTATTATTGAAAAGTATTGCATAATAGAAGCATATTGTATATATTTGCAATCCATATTTTTTGGACCCATAGCTCAGATGGTTAGCAGCACCTGACTCATAATCAGGGGGTCGCTGGTTCGATCCCAGCTGGGTCCACGAGAAAATCAAAGCCTTGCAGATTATTGCAAGGCTTTTTTATTTTGGTTTGTTTGTAATTTGCATACAACTCTTTATTTTTATCCACATGGTTGTTTGTTTTTTATGAAATTTTTCTTAATTTGCTTTTTGTTGCTAATTTTTACATAAAAATAGGGTGTCTCAAATTTGAGACACCCTATTTTACTAAGAATGGAATATGTTTTTATTACTTCTCTCTCACAAACACCGGATTGGAGTAGAACCAAAGGTCTTCGAAAGCCGATTGTGCTGCTGCCATTACGTTGGCGGTTGGTGTATCGACTGTCGGGTTGCCGTAGATGTCGGTTTTGCCGGCAACGTCTAATCCGTGGTTGGTACCGCGCAGACGGAAATATGTGTCGCCGGTGATATTGACGTTATATTCAATCAGTTTCAAGCCGCCGCCCAAGTCAATCCACTTAGTACTTACCAAGCCGTTGCCGTCAACTACGCCGCCGTTGGCATCGAAACGGGCAATAACTTCTACATTGCTATAAGTTCCCACCGAATATTCGGGTGTTCCTTTGGCAACTTTCGGACGCATTTCGCCGGCAATCAAATCAATATGGTCAAGCACGGGATTTGTCAACGAAGTGTAAGTGTTGTTGTTGGCTGTTTCGGGGTCGCGCACCAGAATACGAACTTTCACCGAAGATTTGTCGGTACTGAAAGTCTGTCCCATTGTTGCATTTCCTACCGAAAATTCCAGACGGTCAATCAGGTCGCCGTGTACGGTATAGATATTTCCGGAGCGAAGTCCGTTTACAAACGATTGCGCTGTTTTATCCTTCATCGAGATGTAAGTCTTCTGATATTCACCCGGATAGAAATCGTCAGAGCCTTTTGTAACGTGGTTGTGGAAGTCGGAGTTGGCAACCAACCAGAAGCGGCGACCTTCCGAAAGCATAGCGTCCCACAGTCCGCCGATTTTAGCAGCCATAATACCCACGCCGCCAAAGGTATAAGATCTTTCGTATGATGACGAGTTGCCGATACCGCCGCGATTTGGCGAAGCCTGATGTCCGGGTATGCTTTCAAAAGCAACGAAAACATCGGGAGCAATATCGTTAAGAGTGCGGTAATCGCTGATGTTCCAAGCGTTTTGACGTTCGGGGTGAGCGGGAACTAACCAACTGGTATAGCGATGGTTGGCTTGGAGCCATTCGGCAGCCTCCTCTGTTTTTGCTTTTCCACTTTTGGTCGATTTCACCCAGCCGAATTCGGCTCCGCCAATTTGGTCATTGTCGCTTGCGTCAAACATATATTCAAATTGCGCCATGGCATTTGCATTGGGGTTCGCGCCAAACTGTCCTGTAATAACGCCCGAAGAACTGTGTTCGTGTCCCGGAGGATTCCACTCCAAACCTTGAATGGCAAGCGTTGTTGTTCCTCTTTGGTTAAAATCATACACTTTGTAAAAACTGTAATCCATAATGGATTGCCAGCGCCACATGTTTGAGCCGTTCGGTGTACCCTTAAAATTAGTTACTCCGCTTTCTGTCCATGTAGGAGGAAGGGTTTCCGTATCGCCAATACCTGCATTTCTGCCTGACGCACCGCCGTGTTCGGAGTTCACCATTATGTCCACGCCGTATTTTAGTCCTTGATTCAAAACGAAATCAATGGGGTTGCTTCCATCGGTATATCCTGTATGTTGATGGAAATCAACAATCATATATGATCCAAAGTTGGGAATGAAATTATCGTCAGCCACTATATCGTTCCATTCGGGAATGGAAACATCAACAATACATTCCAAATTAGAGATAGGAGTAATTGTTACCTCGTATGCAGTGTTGCGCACGATGTCAATCAGTTGTGAGTTTTGCGCCAGCGTGATGGTATATGCTGTCAAAGAGCCATCGTAAGTGCCTTTTACCAACAAACGAGTGGGTGTATCTTTGCTGTTTTCGCCAACATACACTACCGAGCCGTTCTGTTCGGTATATGCAGTATATTGCGATGTGGCAAATGAAGGAATTTCCGATTGAGCAAAAACATAACCAACTGATGGTGTGTTGAGTACGGCAACAGAGGCAACGTTAAATCCGTTTGCGCCTTTTACGTCAATTTTGGCAATGCTTCTCACTAATTCTACGTTAATAACGCTGCTGTTCACTTCTGTTTCCCCGCCCATAACAAAAGGCGATGCAGGAGCATTCTCTAATTCTAACAATGCTGCGTTCAGTTCTGCCAGCGAGCTGTATTCCAATGTCATATCAGCGCTTGGATTGGCAATTACTTTGAGAGTTTTAACACTTTCGAGAATAGACAGGGTATTGCCTGTGAGCATGGGATTGTTAATCACAGGAAACGTCTGTTCCACCTGACCAATTTCGTTGATGCCGAAAACAGCCAGTTTAATGATTGCGTTTTCAGCCGCCGACCCAGCCGAACGCGTGGTAATGTCAGACATAGCCTTAGTAGTGAAATTAATTACTACATCTTTAGATGCAAGACAAGGTGCTAAATTCTTGTCTTTTAAGCACGAGTTTAATAAAGTTCCGCATACAAGCAGAGAGATAAAAATTTTCTTCATTTTAAATTGAATTTAGTTAAACATTAAAAATATGCTGCAAAAGTCATTTTCTGATGTTACATGTAAATTACAGATGAATTAATAAATTGTTAGAGTTTTGTTACTGAACTGTTTTCTTACCAATCAACGAAATTATAATTTAACATCGCTGTAATATCGTTGTAATATTTAGTAGGTTGTTTTGCATCAAAATTTATTCAAAAAATTATGATCGCCAAAATTCGACTCTTAACAGTTATTTCACTTATTATAATAACAAATAATTTGCTTGCACAAACGGGCAGCATATCAGGAGTTATTACCGATAAAAAAACCAAAGAAACTCTTACTGGAGCAAGCGCAATAATAGAAACGCTTAACAAAGGAGCCTTTGCCGATTTAAATGGACGCTTTACAATAAGCGGTTTATCGCCGGGAACTTATAACTTGAAAATAAGTTACATCTCTTATAAAACCGAAGAAATAATCGGTATCAGAGTGGTTGCCGGACAAACTGTTTCTGTTGATGTTGAACTGTCGTTAGAAGAAAATTTGTTGCAGGAAGTAGTTGTAACAGCGGAACGAAGAATGAATAATGAGATTGCAATGATACAGGTTCAAAAAGCCTCTTTGGGCTTGCTAAGCAGCGTTTCGGCGCAACAAATTACAAAAACACAAGCTCGCGATGCTTCGGAAGTTATAAAACGCATTCCCGGCATTTCAATTATTGAAAATCGCTTTATAGTAGCGCGTGGTTTGGCTCAACGTTATAATAATGTGTGGGTTAATAATAATGCCGTACCGAGTTCGGAAGCCGACTCGCGTGCGTTTTCTTTCGATATGATTCCGAGCGCACAGATTGAAAACATTATTATTATAAAGTCGCCGGCGCCGGAATTGCCCGCCGATTTTACAGGCGGTTTTGTTAAAATTGCTACGAAAAGCGTGCCGGAAGAAAATTCCCTGCAAATAAGTTACGGTACCAATTTCAATACGATGACGCATTTTCGCGATTTCAAATATTCCAAAGGAAGCCCGACCGATTTTTTGGGATTTGATAACGGATTTCGCGCCTTGAAAAGCGTGGTTCCATCGCAAATGATTGACGGCAGAGACCGCGAATTGGTAACCAACGTTACCCGAAACGGCTTCAACAACGACTGGCTGGTTCATTCTATGAAACCTTTTGCCGACCATCGTTTATCCGTAATGCTCAATCGTTCAGCCAAATTATCGGGCGGAGGACGATTAGGAATGATAGCGGCGTTCAATTACAGTTACAGTTATCTTACATTTATGAATATGACCAATTCGCGTTTCGGCATATACAATAAAACGGAAGATATCCCCGTGTATTCGTATAAATATGAAGATGACCAATATACAATAACAGCAAAAACAGGAGGAATGTTGAATATGGTTTGGGTATTGTCGAACAATCACAGGCTGGAATTTCGCAACATCTTCAATCAGCAGGGACACAGTCGCTACACTTATCGCGATGGCTGGCAGGAAGTAAGCGGATTTTACGAACAGCAAAAAGAAGAATATCTGTACAGCAGTCGCGGTACATACACCGGTCAGTTTAGCGGCATTCACAATTTTTCGGAAGCAAGTAAATTGGACTGGACAATAGGGTATTCATACACCAACAAAAATCAGCCCGACCGCCGCGAAATAAACCGTCAGAAAACTATTGACGAATTTGAAATGGAAAATATTAAACGTGAATTTATACGCTTGGACGAGGATATGTGGTCTGCCGGAGCGAATTACAATCATATTTTACCTTTCGCAACTCTTAAAACGGGCGCTTATGTAGAAAACCGCTCGCGAGATTACAACACGCGTTATTTCATCTACAGAACAAACAGTATGAATCTTCCTGACGATTTCCTTAACAGAGATGTGGCTACGGAAATGATGCTTCCCGAATATTTTTCGGCAGATAAGTTTTACGTTTCCGATGCAACCAGAAAAACCAACGATTATAAAGGAGATAATTTGCTGGCAAGCGGATATTTGGGATTGAACATTCCGCTCGGAAAATTCAACATATATGCCGGAGCGCGCTACGAAAATAACTTGATGAAACTTACCAATTATGTAACACTCGCTACCGATGAAACTGAAATTTATGAGTATCCGTCATCGGATATTTTTCCTACGATAAATGCCTCCTATAATATTAACAATAACAATCTTGTGCGTTTGGCTTACGGAAAATCAATCAATCGTCAGGAGTTCCGCGAGGTATCGCCTTCTGCTTTTTACGATTTCGATTTATTCAGTTTTGTACGCGGTAATCAAAATTTGAAACAGGCATATATTCAGAATTTTGACTTACGTTACGAAATATATCCTTCGAGCGGCGAAATGATTTCTTTAGCCTTGTTTTATAAGAAATTCGATAATCCTATTGAATGGACTTTCAGAGATAGCGGCGGTTCATATACCTATACTTTCGAGAATGCCGAACAAGCCAACAGTTACGGTGTGGAATTAGATGTTAAGAAAAGTATGGATTTCATTGGATTGCCCGATATATCGCTGTCGTTCAACGGAGCGTTAATTCGAAGCGAAGTTATGTTCAGCGAAGAAAGTATGGAGCACGACCGACCAATGCAGGGACAGTCGCCATATTTAATAAATGCAGGTCTGTTTTATCAGCGCGACAAACTTGGCGCCGGACTTATGTACAACATTATTGGTAAGCGTATTGTGGGAATTGGACGTAACGACAACAGTCAGGGCGGAAGCATTGATAACGATGTGCCCGATATGTATGAGATGCCCCGCCATGCAATAGATTTGTCGCTAAGTTACAGACTCGGAAAACGTATTGAACTTAGTGCCGGAGTTCGCGACATACTTGCCGCTCCAATGGTTTACAAGCAGTTCCCGAAATTTATTGACGGCAATGGTAAAATTCAACAGCGAGAACAGATTACCAAAGAGTATAAGCCCGGACAAAATATATCCGTAACGTTTAAACTGAATTTATAAATAACTTAATATTAAACAAATCATTTTTAGTAAATTAAAACACATTTCAATTATGGAAAACATTTTTCAAAAGTTTGTATTACCGGTATCAATTGCCATGGTAATATTTTCAGCGGGTTGTAAAAAAGATAAAGAAGATGACCCAACTCCTCCTGTTGTTGAGACAGAACAAATTTTATTTGGTCCAAACAACACGCAAATCGGCGATGGAAAAAAAGAATTTTACATCACAGAGTCGCACACAATCAAGAAAGGCGTTTACACACTGGTAGGCTGGGTTTATGTAGAAGACGGCGCAACCCTGACCATTGAGCCCGGAACCATCATCAAAGGAACCGACTACAACTGGAACGGCGAAAAATCGGCAACAGGTTCTTCGTTAATTATTAAGCGCGGCGCAAAAATTATGGCAGAAGGAACCCGCACTCAACCCATAGTGTTTACCTCCAACGCACCAAAAGGGCAGCGTCAGGGAACCGACTGGGGCGGCGTAATCATCTGTGGAAAAGCCAGAAACAATCAGGGCGAGATGCTTATTGAAGGTGGCGTTGATGCTTATCACGGCGGTACTGACGATAACGATAACTCAGGAATAATGCGCTTTTGCCGTCTTGAGTTTGGCGGTTATCCATACGAACTTGATACTGAAATCAACGGACTTACATTAGGCTCCGTAGGTCGCGGCACAACTCTCGAATATATTCAGGTATCATACGCCGCAGACGATTCGTTTGAATGGTTCGGCGGAAGCGTAAATGCCAAGTATTTGGTTGCTTATCACGGCTGGGACGATGATTTCGACACCGACAACGGTTTCTCGGGAAAATTGCAGTTTTTACTTGGCGTTAGAGACCCTAAAATTGGCGACCAGTCAAACTCCAACGGTTTTGAATCGGACAATAATTCAGGTGGTACCACACAAGAGCCTTTCACTACTGCCGTATTCAGCAATGTAACCATGATTGGTCCGATGGGACAAGACCCAAACTTTGAAAACGTGGCAGGTTCAGGCTACATCAGCGGATATAACTGGGGAAATACAACTACTGCCGATTTCCCAATTCGCACAGGTATCTTTCAGGCTGCAATGCAACTTCGCCGCAATTCGCGCATAAGTTGTTTCAACTCAGTATTTACCGGTTATCCGTTAGGCATAATGCTTTCTAACGATGGCAGAGGTAACACACAAGAGGCTGCTGCCGAAGGTTTACTGAAAATTAAAAACGTGTTCTTTGCAGGAATGGGCAGAACAGGCGCCGATGCCGACAATAAAAATCCGGCAAACTGGGCAGGCGATATTTCGGCAAACTATTTCAGACAAGCGGAATTAAACAACACCGAATTTGTTCCGGCAAACCAAACTTATGCTTCAATTTTGGCTTCTATTAATGAACTTAAACTGAAACAATTCCAGAGTAAGGCTTTACCAATACCTGCAACAGGCTTTGCTAATAATGATAAGACAGCCAACTGGGGACCAATGGCAGGCAGTCCGCTTTTGGGAGCCGCTGATTTTACAGACCCATTATTAGGCGATACTTTCTTCACCAGAGTAAATTACGCAGGCGCTTTTGCCAGCGACACAGACAACTGGCTTGAAGGTTGGACAAACTTTGACCCACAGAATACTGATTATTAATATATACCTTGTAAATTACAAAAGGAAGGTATTGGCGATTATTTTCTTTTGTATAAGGACTCAGGGATTAGGATAACTTTCAATCCCTGTTTTTATTATTGTGTTAAAATAATTGCTATGAAAAAGAGTTAAAGATATTTTTTAACTCTTTTTTGTCGTTGCCCGTAAGTACCGGATTTAGTGTTTAATAAACTTATTCCGCGATGTTTTTAGCACATTAAGTGCTTCGCGTTTAATTTTTACAGTAATTCTGCCGTCAGTTTTAATCGGTTCGCCGTCTATGTGCATCTTTGTTTCGCAGGTTTCTATCTCAATTTCTTTGTCTATTTTAATCTGTTTTACATATTTCGATTTATTTATTCGTTTGGTGAACAGCCTGATAGCAAAAACAAGACCAAGTATTTTCGGAAAAGGTTTAATGAGTACAATATTAATAATGCCGTCATTGGGTTTGGCATCGGGAGCGATAAATGCGTTATTGCCAAATTGACGGGTATTGGCTACTGTTATCATAAAAATATTTTCGGATACAATTTTTTTATCCTCGCACCATATAGTAACCGGAAATGGTTTTAGTTGATTAAATGTCTTCAGGGTAAGCCAGATATATGGAAAAAATCCTCTGAGTTTAAGGTCGTTAAATGAATGGGCTACAAAACTGTCGAGACCAATACCTGCTGCGTTAAGGCACAATTTTCTGTTTATTTCTATAACGTCTATCGGCATAACTTCGGCTTTTTTCATATCGGATATTAACGAGTTCATATTGATATTAAATCCGAACTCTTTTGCAAATCCGTTTCCTGAACCTAATGGTAAAACGCCGAAAATCTTGTCGGTGTTAACTAATTGAGCGGCTACCGAATGAACCGTTCCATCGCCGCCTGCAGCAATGAAAATATCGTGATTTTCGGAATTTTGACTGATAATATTTTTAGTATCATCTTTCGATAGCGATTTAACAACCGAAAGGTCGTCTTTCAAAAAATCGAGACCAAGCGAAACGATATAATTTACCGGCATAACGCCCGAATCGGGATTTATTATTATAAGAGGTTTTTTATCGGTTTTTTCTTTCGGATTCACAGAGGCAAATGTATGCAAATTTCTTAACAATTTCGTTACAATTACGAAACATTTTGTTTAGTTATTCGGTTTGCCTAAGTCTATTTCAATCAGTTCCAATAACTTGTCAACAGCGTTCTCTGCCGGAACATTTTTAAAAATCAAATCTGTTCCTTTGTATATATGCACTTTGTCGGCGCCGGCTCCCACGTAGCCATAATCTGCTCCTGCCATTTCGCCCGGACCGTTTACAATGCAACCCATAACGGCTATTTTTAATC
>Ga0082212_10007361_pt1 | contig 14572 bp, 13 predicted proteins | sample TergutNt197P3_FD_71548 | JGI IMG/M metagenome (GOLD analysis project Ga0082212, IMG submission 71548) | Neocapritermes taracua P3 segment gut microbial communities from Petit-Saut dam, French Guiana - Nt197 P3 | ecosystem: Host-associated > Arthropoda: Insects > Digestive system > Gut ... | reverse complement strand
CAAACTCCACTCCGCTCCGCCCTCACAAGTTCGGGCATACGCTCCGTTTCGTTGCTCCTCCTCTTCAAACACGACCCACTTCGTTGGGCTCGTGTTTGATTTTTTGTTATTTCTTCTTCATAGATTACTTGAAACTACCACTAGTAGTCTGTCATCCGGCGGGATTCGCACAGTCGCGCGCATATAGTCTGCGCTATCAGAGCCAACCCGGCCTCATATACATTCCAAGCGGCATCAGTTCTCCCGGATCCAGCGGGATCTCCGCCGGGTCGACTATGCCCACAGGGTAACAGTTGCATAAAAGCCTTCTCCCGGAAGTCTCGCATATCTGCCTGCAAAGCATATGCCCCTTCATTATCTCGCCGGCAGTCGTCTCCCGCACCAGATGGCAGTTGTTTACTATACCTGTTATGCGCAGGCCGGCCGCCGCTTCGATTGCGTCCAGATGCGCTGCCGCGCCCCTAATGTCGCGCGTATCCGGCCTGTTGGCGTTTATCACCGCGAGTACGGTCGTATCGCCGCCACGCAGATACTTCAAGTACTGGACAAGTACCAGCGATCCGCTGTCATTCCCGCCTGCGTCAATTATAACTTTGCATCCTGCATCCTCAAGGGGAGCCCTGATATCCGCCCCCAGAGCCGGCATTTCCGCCGTCACTTCTTTCCTGAATGCGCTTCCATATACTGCGACTCCCGCTGCTTCAAGCATTTCGCGGCGCTCGCGTGAGCGGAAGTATGGGTTCACGATATCGAGATCGACAAGGGCAAGCTTGCCGCTGTTCTCATTCGCGCAGCTCATCGCGAGCGAAACCGCGAACTCGGTCTTCCCGCTGCCATAGTGGCCTGTGACGACAATCTTCCTGCCGGACTGCGCGTAGGTAGAGAATAAGTCGTCTGACACTTTACTCTCCTCACCTTGGGAGCCTTGGACAAAAACCTTGGGGTCTGTCCAGGTACCACATTAAGTACTCACACATTAATTTATTAGTAAACCAGCATTCTACGCGTTTGTCAACAATTTCGTGAAATTTCATGTATAATTTTGCGCTGTCCGGTTATGGAAAAGTTAGTTAGAAAGTACAATACTTGTCCTTTATTATTGCTGTATTGTCATTGACAAGCCCTTACTCGATGACTTATGCTGTTATCAATAAAAATAAATGGAGACTGGGAGACTGCATGATGAGTATAGGAATCGGAATCGATACGGGCGGCACATGCACCGACGCGGTGGCATACGATTTTTCAACCGGCACGCTCCTGGCAAAAGGAAAAGCGCTCACAACGAGGGAGAACCTCTCGATTGGGATAGGTCAGGCCCTCGACATGATCCCTCCTGAGCTGATACGCGACGCGGAAGTCGTTTCCCTGTCGACCACGCTGGCCACGAACGCATGCCTGGAAGACAAGGGCGGGCGCGCGAAACTGCTGCTGTTCGGCCTGACAGATGAGTTGATCGAGAGATTCGACGCGAGCGTAAAGTATGGCTTCAAGAGCGACAATGTCCGCTGCATTGATACCAGCGGAAGCGCAGACGGCCTCGTCACGGACGAGCCGGATTGGGACGAAGTGGTCGCGAAGCACGGCGAATGGCTGCGCGACGCAGATGCCCTGTCCGCTGCGGAACTATACTCTATGAACAACGGCGCCCCTTGCGAAAACCGTTTCAAGGCGATGTCGGAGGAGATTTTTGACCTCCCATGCGTCTGTGCGAGCGAGTTCACAAATGAGCTGGATGTACTTGTGAGGGGCGCTACGGCCATGTTGAATGCCAGGATGTTCCCGATAGTGCGCGAGTTTGTCGAAGCCGCAAGCGCTGATTTTGCCGCCAGGCAGTTCAAGGCGCCCGTCATGGTCGTCCGGAGCGACAGCAGCATGATGTCCTCGGAGCTCTCCCTGTACCGTCCTGTGGAAACGATCCTCTCCGGACCGGCGGCGAGCGTGCTGGCCGGGAAGGCTTTTTGCGGCAGCAGGGACTTCGTGGTCATAGACATGGGCGGCACATCTACCGACATCTCCGTCGTACTCGACGGCAAGCCTGTCATGGCGGATAAAGGCATACAGCTTGGCGGTTGGCGAACGGCGATCAAAGGGGTGCTGGTCTCGCCCTTTGCCCTCGGCGGCGACAGCACAATACGGCTGCTGGACGGCAGGCCGCAGCTTTTCGCCCGCAGGGCTGTCCCGATGTGCGTAGCCGCGAGCAGGTGGCCGCAAATAAAGGGCATGCTCTCCGCGCTGATAAAGAGTAAGCATGTGAATAACTTCCCGCTCCATGAAGTCTTCTATCTGGTCCGCGAGCCTGCGGAGCAAAAAACATACAACGACAGCGAGCGCGCGCTGATCAAGCTGCTGCGCGACGGCCCGTGCATAATCGACAACCTTATGGCAAAAGCCGGTATCGATCTATATCACTTCGATAGCGAAAGGCTGGAGGCTGAAGGCATCGTCATGCGCTGCGGATTGACTCCAACTGACTTTATGCACCTCAACGGCGACTACACGCAATACGACGCCGAAGCCTCCGAGCTGGCTGCGAAGTATCTTCTTTTTTCCATGAAGCGAGGGAGCTCGAAAGAGGCTCTTGACAATCTCACGCATGAGGCATACGAACTCGTTGAGGGGCGCATGTACGAAAACCTGCTGCGCGTCATGCTTGCCAGGCAATACCCTTCCGCGTTTGGTAACGGGCTCGACGCGCAGACGGAGTTCCTGGTCCGCGAGTCTTGGGCAAACAGAAAAAGCGAGAAAAACTCGCTCTTTAGCCATGCGTTCGGAACAGGCGCCGCTCTGGTCGGCATTGGCGCGCCAACCCACGTTTTCCTGCCTGCGGTAGCGGAAGCTATTGGGGCTGAGTGCATACTTCCCGAACACGCTGCAGTCGCGAACGCCCTCGGCGCCCTTATGGCGGATATAAACGTCGTATCACGCATTGAAATCTCGCAAAGGCTGTCTTCAAGCGGCGGCGTGTACTACATTACGCACACTCCCGCAGGGAGCACGCGCTTTGATAACCTGAACGACGCGATAAGCGAAGCGAAAGAAGCCTCTGCGGAAGCTGCGCTGAAAGAAGCGCGCTCCCGCGGCGCTGCCGGGGAGCTTACTGTCGATACGAGCATTGCGCGAAACAAAATGGTTAGCAACTGGGGTTCCGGGGTTAGCATGGGCTGCACTGTCGTTTCTGAGGTCACCGTCCGCGCTGTCGGCTGACTACTGCAAGACCGTGTAGCCTTCAGTTGATAGGTAATAGTAAATCTCCCCCAGCTCTTCGTAACAATCGAATAGACCGATGAGCTCTATATCTGCCGTCTCCTCCGGATAATCCGAAGGAGACGCTCCTTCGCCGCTGATCACGAACTCCAGCCCCTGCGCACAGCAAGCGGTCGCGTCCTCAATGACTATGAAATGGTAGAACAAGCCTGTCGGTTCATAGAACGTTGTGCGATACGGCCCTTTGACTTTTATAGTTTTGCCCATGTACTCATCCGGGTGCGACATCATGCTGTACACCTCGGCGTAAACCATAGTGCTGCCCAGGACAGTCAGGTCGACGTCGACTGCCTCTGACTCGCGCCCCGGCGACTTATCTCCGCCATCGTCGGGACTCGAGCAACTTGTAAAGCCTGCGACTGCCGAGAAGACCAGGAAGAGCGCCAGCAGTAGGCGGGATACCTTTCCCTTCACGCTGCAACCCTCCTTACTACATACCCTGATGCGCTGAAACACAGGAAGCATGCGATGTCGACGGCGACTATCGTAGAACCCACCGGCGTGCTGGCGACAATAGATATGAGTATTCCCAGCGCAGCGCAGCTGACTGACACCGCGACAGCGCAGATAGTTACTGCTTTGAAGCTTTTGAAAACCCGCATCGCGGAGATTGCGGGGAAAATGACCAGGGCCGATATCAGCAGCGCACCGACAAGGTTCATCGCAAGGACAATTACAACGGCGATTATCACCGCGAGGATCAGGTTGTACATTTTCGCGCTGACCCCTGTCGCCGTCGAAAAATCCTCGTCGAAGGTTATCGTGAATATTTTATTATAAAACAGCATGAACACCGCAGTTACGAGAACCGACAACGTGGCGCACAGCCAGACCTCAAGCTTTGAGAGCGTAAGTATGGCGGTAGACCCGAAAAGCGTAGCGCAAACGTCGCCCGCGAGATTGGATGACTTCGCAAACTGATTCATTAGGAGGTAACCGATCGCAAGCGCGCCTACGGAAATCATCGCAATCGCCGCGTCGCCCTTGATCTTGGTATTTTGCCCCGTGCGCAAAAGAAGTATCGCGCAAATCACAGTTACCGGCAGCACAAGCAGGAAGCTGTCCGACAGCTTTACCGCCGCCGCTATCGCAGTAGCGCCGAACGCGACATGCGAGAGCCCGTCGCCAATAAAGGAAAAGCGCTTGAGGACAAGCGTTACCCCCAGCAAAGAAGAGCATAACGCTATCAGCACGCCGACGATCATTGCATAGCGTACGAAAGGGAACATATTAAAATAGTCTGCGATCTTCCCTGCGGCCTCAATCATACGTTGCACCATATTCCGCGTAAACGCGACCTGTCTCGCTCTTGATATAATCCTCTTTCGTGCCCATGAACAATGGCGAGCCTTCGCCTATGTGCAGTATGTGCGACGCGTACTTGACGCTCGCGCAAATGTCGTGGGAAATGATAATAATCGTTATCCCTTCATCGTTAAGCTCGCCAATCAGGGCATAAAGTTCAGCGGTTACTTTTGGGTCGAGCCCGGCAGCCGGTTCGTCAAGCAGCAGTATCCTGCCTGCCGCGCAGAGCGCGCGCGCAAGAAGCGCCCGTTGCTGCTGCCCTCCGGACAGGTCGCGGTAGCATCGCTTCGCCAGGCGGGCTATTCCCAGCCTCTCCATGTTCTTTTCTGCGAGCTGCTTATCCGCTCTGCTGTAAAACGGCCGCATACCGTTCCGGCTTAGGTTCCCGGAACGCACGACTTCCCTGACAGAAGCCGGAAAGTCCTTTTGCACAACCGTTTGCTGCGGAAGGTAGCCGACTTGATTTTGCTCCAGTCCGTCGCTAAAGACTATCTCACCCGCAATCGGCGCGCGCAGGCGCAGTATTGTCTTTATAAGCGTGGTTTTTCCGGTTCCGTTTTCACCCACGATGCACAGGTAGTCGCCCGGACACACCTCAAAAGTGAGCCCGGCAACGACAGTTTTCCCCTCGTACCCGACAGTAAGTTCATGGCAGGATAATAACGGCATCTTGCTCTCCTTGTCCTGTATGTTTTAACGAGGAGCTGCGCCCCACACCCACTCAATATGGTTGACGATCAGCAGTTCCCCTGCTTCCCAATCAGTTCAGAGCTACCCTAAGTGTCGCCAGGTTCTCTTCCATGATTGACAGATATGTAGTAATCCTGTCGCGCGCGTCACCGGCAGTCACCGACTGCATAGCATCCAAGACGAGTATGCGCTGGTTTTTTGCCGGCGTATTGTCAATCACGGCCTGCGCCAGAGCTCGATCCGCGCTCTCGGTTACAATGATGTATTCCAGCCCAAGCTCGTCAGCCTTCCGCGCCAGGAATACAATTGTGTCAAAGCCGGCTTCGGTTTCTGCGGAACAGCCGGAAAACGCGGCGTATGCTGTCAGGCCGTAGTCGTCCGCAAGGTATCGGAACGGGTAACGATCCGCGAAGAGCAGCGTCCTTGTCGAAGCTGAGCCGACGAGCTCCGTATATATCGAGTCCAGCGCCGCAAGCTTCGCAACGTACTCATTTAGGTTGGCGGCGTATGCTCCGGCATTGTCCGGATCGATCGACGACAGCGCATCCGCAATCAGCTTGCAGAACAGTTGGGCGTTTCTCAGCGACAGCCATATATGTTCATCATACTCAGCTTCGTCTGCCTCGCCGTCTTCGAGCTCCTGCTCCATGCCTTCTAGCAGCTCTTCTTCTTTTGCTGCGCTGCCCAGTGACTCCAGCAGGTTTATGACGACCATGTTTTTGTTCTTTGCCTCTTTCAGCGCGCTGCTGACCCACTTATCCGACTCTCCGCCAATGTAAATAAACAGGTCGCATGTCGAAATCCCGGCTATGTCGTCGACGGTCGGCTGGTAGCTGTGAAGATCGATACGGTTGCCCAACAGGAGGGTCAGCTCCGCATCGGTCTCTTTGTCCCCCAGGATTTGCCTTACCCAGTCATATTGAGGGAACACCGTGCAGACAATCCTGAGCTTTCCGTCGTTTCCCTCTTCAGTTGCCTTGCACCCGTTGAGCGATGCAATTGCAATAAGCATTGATAGCGCTATTGCAACAATCCTGATCGCGCTTTTTACTCCCCTGCTGTGAGGTTTTCTCTCATCTGCATGCATGTGTTGCACTTTCCGTAAAATACTGTTTTGCTGTCGTTGATCTTGAAGGCATGTTCTTCCAGTATGTGCCGCGATACATGATCGACTTCGTCGCATCGCATATTGAACACCCCTTCGCAGTTTTCGCACTTGAAGCGGTAATAGTCGTTGCCGCCTTCATCTCCACCCGCATATTGGTAGCTGGACACGGAGTCCCCATCGAATAAGTACTTGCGCACTCTGCCTTCACGGATCAGCTTTTCGAGCTGCCTGTATACCGTTGGTCTCGATATTGCGATCTGTCTGTCGTGGAGGCGCTCAATAATCCGCGCAGCAGTCATGTATGCCTCTTTTTCGGATGCAAGGCATTCCAGTACTGCTGCTCCCTGTCTCGTATTATATATTTCCGGTCTGCGCAAACCGCGCCACCCCCGTCCGCAAATAATTCGGAAACCGCCTGCGAATATGATACGCAGTATCATTTTAACACAAATACCGGGGATGTCAACAAGAAAAAAGCATGTAATTGTATGGTTCGCCCGATAGTAAAGCTATTTGAGCGAATGCGAAAAAATGCACAATAAGCTACACTTCCGCTGTCCGATACAGTAGACAATAACTATAATCTCTGCTAGACTATGCACATCCTGAAAACAAGGGTGTGCATACTAATAAATGAGCATTAGGAGTTGGCGTGAAGAACCTGGCGCTAATAGCAGCGCGGTACCGGAATACAGCACAAACATAGTGCAGCAGCATATCAAGGGCGTGGCTGATTTTGACAGCGCCGCGGACTTAATCCGGGATCATCTTGTCCAAAAATCCATTTTTGATTACTTCCGCCAGCTCTTTTCCGAGTATGGCATATCCTCTGCTGAAGCTGTGAACAGAGCCGATCTGGACAAGGATTTCGGGCGGCAGATCATAAACGGCGAGCGCCGGACTCGCAGGGATAACTATATAAAAATCGGCATAGGCATAGGGCTTGACTTCCATAAGACTCAGAGTATGCTGAAGTTCGTGCAGACAGGGCAACTATATGTTCTGCGGCAGCGCGACGCAGCAATCATGTTCTGTATCGAGAGGAAGTTGAGCCTAATCGATACGCAACTGATGCTGGACTCCTACGGATACGAGCCTTTAGGTGACGGCGGGTTCCATACTGAGGATGATATACCTGTTAAGGACATGGAGCAAGCTGTCGAGACAGCGCATATCGAGCAGATCATAAAAGGCGCTTCGAGTTTTACGGAAGTGCTTGATGAAACTGAAGGCAAGCTGTTCAAAGGAACAATTGAGCAGTATTTCGACGCTTTGCTCGCTTCCGGGAGCATTGACAGGAAAGAACTGTTCGAAAAGGCCGGGATTAGCCCGAATACCGGCTATCAGCTTCTGCGCGGGGTCAGGCGAAGCAAAAACCGCGACGTCTATCTGAGGATAGCAATCGTCGCCGGAATCGGGTTTGACGAAACGCAGCGGATGCTAAAACTGCTGGACGCAGGGGCGATATACCCGCTGGTCGAACGCGACGCCGTAGTCTATTTCGGCATGGTTAACGGATATAGCCTCGCAAAGATTCAGGAACTGCTGACAGATAAAGGCTTTTCGCCGTTGTAGGATTTAAACTGTGCATTTTGCTCGCGTAATACGGCGAGTGATATATTAAACTGACAGCGCAGAAACCATATGATCAAGAAACGGGTAATTGACAAATGCCGGACGACTTTAAATCATTTTACGATGATATATTGCAGGCGAGCGTAGCGGCGAGCATCCCGGAAGCGATACGCAGGGATTTTGAGTTCCTTAGCTGCCTTGCTTTTGACGATAGGAAAGAGCTATATCTCGTCAGCGGCAGGCGTGATGGGCGAAAAGGGGTCTTGCGCGTTACGAAAGCCGAGGCGCTCTATGACGCGCTTGCCGAAGCGGGTATACTCAGCGGGCTGAACCATCCTGCTATCCCGAAAATCATATGGCAGTGGAGCACGCCTGACAGGAGCTATCTGCTGCGTGAATACGTCGACGGTATGACAATCGGCGACCTGGTCAAGCGGCAGGGCGTGCTCAAAGCCGACCGCATATTTGAGATAGCGACGGAACTGTGCGACGTGCTGAGCTATCTCCACAGCCGTAATCCGGCAGTCATCCATCGGGATATAAAGCCGGAGAATATCATACTCACAAAAGACAGCGGCGCGAAGCTAATAGATTTTGGCATTGCGAGGCAGTATTCAGCATCGGCGACCAAAGATACGATGATAATGGGCACCGAGCCATATATGGCGCCTGAACAGTTCGGAAGCGAGCAGACCGACGGCAGGGCCGACGTCTACTCGCTGGGCGTGCTAATGGTTTTCATGGCAACCGGAGGGACGGGTAAAACGGATTTAAAGGGAGTATACCCGTATAAACAGCTGATCCCGGTCATCCAAAAGAGCGTAAAAAAAGATCGCGACCAACGTTTCGCGTCGGCGTCGCAACTGAAAAAGAAACTTATCAGGGTACACAGGAAAGCAAGACAAAAGGCATTGATAGGCGCAGCGGCAATTTTGCTCGTAGTCGCCGCGCTGCTGATAGGGTATTATTCCGGCCATGAGCGGGGTTTTGAGGGCGGTTATGATAGCGGGCTGGACGCAGGGCGCGAGCAGGGCTATGGGCTGGGGTCGGAGCACGGCTATGAGAGCGGTTTCGGTACGGGGAGAGACCAAGGTTACGAAGACGGGTACGATCAGGGGCTGGCGCAGGGCTTTCGCGACGGCGTCGACTCGATCATGGACAGCCCGACTGAGCGAAACCAGCCATTTACGCAGGAGGAACTGTACGAACCAATCACATTCGATAGCTGGTATCTAGACATGGCAGTTCGCACTGCGCTCAATAAGGATGTCGGCGACATTATCTATCGAACGGAGGTCACAAGCCGCATCGACGCGATAAGGATATACGGGACTTTCATTCTCCACCCCTCACTCGACGACGTACTTATAAAGACGCATATTGGGAAGGGCACGGTCGCCTACTCTACTGACAGAGGCTTTTGGATAGACGACCGCGGCGATATCAGCACGCTCGCCGAGATCCCGAATATGTACTACCTGCGCGAACTCACGCTAACCTCCCAATCCATAGCCGACCTGACGCCTATCGAGGGCATGAAACTCGAAAGGATCTGCCTTGCGGATAATTTCGTCGGGAACCTGCTGGCGCTCAAGGACATGGTGACGCTGCGCGACCTTGATTTTTGCCAAAACCCGCTGCGCGACCTGACGCCTATTTCCAGGTTACTTACGCTGGAGGCGCTGGATATCAGCCAGACTCAGGTTACGGACTTGGCCCCGCTATCCGACCTTACAATGCTTAAAAGCCTGTCGCTCGCCTATTGCGACGTCAGCGATATCAGCGTACTGGCGAATATGACTTATTTACAGATGCTTGATATAAGCAACACCCTCGTAACCGACCTGACGCCGCTGTTGGGGCGCACCGAACCGTTGACAGTCATCTGCGCCGGCTTCCCGGGCGACGTAATAGCGCAATTAGCAGGAGCGGAGAACATAACGGTTGTTACCGGGTGACGATCGGTGTTAATACTTATGTTCTCATATGTTTGTGCATTTTGCTCGCTCAACCGGTTCTTGTGTCGAGTATCATCAGGCCAGTCATTGAACATGAGACTCGCTTCTAAGTGCGCAAAATGCGTAAAGCAGTGACTGAAGCGATGGCCGCGTTCTCTGGCAGAAACAATTGGCGTCATGCCTGGAGGTTATCTTATGTACTGTGAAAAATGTGGAGCAACTCTCCCTGTGAGTTCAAAATTCTGCACGATGTGCGGGACGACAGTGACGCCCGCTTACACGGCGCCTGTCGAAAAACCGATACCCACACCGCTATCCAACATACCGGCAGCGTATCAACAACCGGCAGCATATCAACCACCTGCAGCGTACCAATCTCCGGCAACGTACCAACCGCCGGCAGCGTATCAATCTCCGCTATCAATAACGCCCCCGGAAGCACAGGAAGATGCCGGCAGCAGCAAGGGAAAAAGAAAGATATGGATACCGATTGCCGCCGGCATTGCAGTATTGGCTCTGACTTTTGGAGCTTTGTCTCTGTTCACGGAGATTTTCCCGCCAGGCAGAAAGAGCGGAGAAGCCCAGACGGAAGCATCTTCGCAAAGTCGTGATGATAACAACCAAGCAGCGGCGTCGATAGCTCCCAGCGTTTCGCCGTCGGTTACACCCACGCTGCAGGAGGTATCTCCGTCGCAAGGCTCTCCTTCGACTCTTGAGCATATACCGGAGCCGAATGAACCCGACTCCATGAAAGCCAGAGCGCTCGCGTATCTTGACGAGCTGGATTGCCCTGTTATGGAAGATAACGAGAACCGAGTCGGTATTCGCATCCGGAGTATCGAAAAAGTGGACGATGGATACAAAATCTGTTGGGACAGCGACATGGGGGACTCAAACGCAGCATATATGTTTTCGCTTATGCGGTTCTTCGATCCTGACGACTATTCGAATAATTATCAACCATTTACGATATCAGACGGGAGCCTTACATACACATTCGGTGAAGGTGATTGGATTAGTTATAAGGAGTTCCGCGTAAGGGATTTCGAGCCGGATTGCATGATGTTCTATTTATACTTTGAAGGGGCTCTTGAGAGCATGGGGGCGCCGCCTGACATTCAAACTGATCCGTTGTTTTTCACATTCGTGCTAGGCGATGAACCAGAGCTCGTGGAAGAGTCTCCGCGATTCGCAAACGGGATTTTTGCAGACAGCGCTGCGTCTGATGATAAACCGGAAGCTCCTTCAAGCATACCGGCGGAATATATCGGGCAATGGATAGGATTCTCAGACGGAGCATATCTTGAGTTTGCAATTGAAGCAGACGGTTCCGGGGTATACACATATACGGACGGCCGCTATTCAGAAAACTATGATATTACCCTTGAGATTGGTACAGAGACATTTGCTGTCCATGTCCCAAGTAACAACACTTCCGGAATCGTTGCTATCGACGGGACTTATGAATACTTGGAAGGGATGCTGATCCTCAATATCACTACTACTGTCAACAGCGGCAAGCTGCCATCATCAACTGTGCCTTGCGTAAGGGTATCCGACAACGTCGCAGGAGGCGCGGATTATGTCTCCGGCTATGACTACGAGATACGGACAGCAGTTTATGATATGGTAGTCCTTTACATGGGTCAATGGAAAGACGGAAAGCCGAACGGAGGCGGTATTGCAATCGTTTTGGAAAACATACCCGGACGGTTTGAGCGCGGGGACACGCTAGCAGGCTTTTGGGTCGACGGGTTGCTCCAAGGTCCGGGTGTGTATACATCTTATGATGGGGTATACTCCCTTAGAGGCACTTTCATAAACGGTCTTAAGGAAGGTACGGTGAAAGCGTACCAGAACGGCAGTTACCTAAACGACATTGAGTTCGTAAACGGTAGTCCGGCATAAGCAGTCGGGGATCGAACCCTAGGCAGCCCCAACATCTGTAGGGGGATGAATAGTACGCCTTGTTCCCCCGTTATAGACTATATGGTAATATTGCTCGCTAGTGCTCATCTTCGTATCACTACTGAGACGCATGCGAATGGGATAAAACTGTCGGAGTTTGTCTTGCAACAATTGAGAGGCGCTCGAATAACCCGGCATCTTGTTGGATGAGTTCCAGCATCCTATTTGCCATACCTGACGGTTTATTTGTACCGGCTTCCCATGATTCGATGGTCTTTACTGATACACCCAATGCTTCAGCGAATATTCTCTGTGTCATACCTTGCGTAGTTCTAATTTGCCTTATTTCTACGGGTGTGTAGGTGTGAATCGGAGCAACCATAACTTTATCAACCTTAACGCCTTGAAGTTTCCCACGTTCATACTCTACGGCTTCAGTTAAACCTTGCTTAATCGAATCAAATAATCTGCTCATACTAAAGTCCATTCCTTTCGTTTTACTTCTGGCACAAATCATCCATGAAACGGAATGGACTTTTTGTGCTTCAACTCGCGGTTCCCGCATGTCGCGGATTTCCCCGCAGGGGGAGCGATTGGCACATTCCCTCGAATAGCGTGATCTTTCACGCTATCCCTTCTTATCTAACTCGGATTCCAGGATTTTGACTAAAATCCTTAGTTCGTTGCGTTCAGCTTGGGTTAAATCCTCAGTAACGCTTTTATCATATGCAGTAATCAGATAGGTTTTCTCTTGCTTAGTGAAATCAACATAAATCACCCTTGCACCGCCGCTTTTTCCCCGGTTTGGTAACGCAATGCGAAATTTCCGTACCCTGCCGGTTCCTTTTATAACATTGCCGGCTTTCGGATTTTCCAGAAGTGCATTTTCAATTGCTCTTATGTCATCTTCATTGAGATTGATGTGTTTACATTGCTTCTCGAACTCTGGTAAGCGATTGAACCTCCCATGACTAAAGTCACGGGATTCTTGGATCGACGAGCGACTGCTCCCATTACCGGAGTCTTACATGCTCTTCTCAAGCGTTTGGGTAGGTTCGGGCCGTTCCTGCCCTACCTTGCTGTGATTGATTATTCGCTGCTTGCCAAACTAAGTAGGCGCAGCCCTTCATAGAGGGTGTTGACAGCGGCGTTTTCATCCCTGTCATGCTGCGCACCGCATTCCGGGCATGTCCACGTCCTGACGCCTAGGTCTTTCGTTTCGGCGTTCTTGTATGAGCAGCCCGGAGTAGAGCATAGCTGAGTGCTCGCGAAGAAGGGGTCTGTGCGGACTACCGATTTGCCGTACCTGTCGCCTTTGTACTGGAGCATTCGGGCGAACTCTCCCCAGCCTGCGTCATGGATTGACTTCGCTAGCCTGCGGTCCTTAACCATGCTCTTGACACGCAGGCCCTCGATGCCTATTACGTCGTGCTCCCTGATGAGGCTTGTCGACAGTTTGTGCAGATAGTCCATCCTGCAGTTGGCTATGTACTCATGCAGGAGCGCAACTTTCCTTCTTGCCTTGTCCTTGTTTCTCGACCCGCTTTGTTTTCGCGAGTGCCTGCGCTGCAGCTTGGCAAGCTTTTTCTCATGATTCTTGTAGAACCTGTGGTTTGGGTACCTTTCCCCGTTACTGCATATTGCGAACTCCTTTAGCCCCAGGTCCAGAGCTATTGCGGAGCCTGTCTTGGGGAGCGGCTGTGCAGCCACCCCGGTGCAGCACAAGGAGATATAGTATTTGCCGCTCGGAGCCTGCGACAGCGTCGCGGACAGCAGCCTGCCCTTGACTTCTTTGGATATCCTGCAATCGACCTCCCCGAGCTTCGGCAGCCTTATCTTGTTGCCGAGCAGCTTGATATTCCCGTTGACGCTCTTGGTCTTGTATGACTGCCTGTCTTTCTTGCTCTTGAATGAAGGGAGCCCCCAATTCTTGTCCCCGCGCTCGCGCGCGTCGAAGTAGCAGTCGTACGCGTGCTGCAGGTGCTCAAGCGCAGATTGGAGCGCGATGCTGTCCGGCTCCTTCAGCCATACCAGCTCCTGCTTCAGCTGCGTCAGGTCTTTAGAGCACTCCTTGTAGCCCATGGTCTGCCCGCTGGTCCTGTAGAGCTCCTGCCGCTTGGCGAGGTAGCTGTTATACACATAGCGGACGCAGCCGAAGGTCTTGCGGAGCAGCACCTCCTGCGACTTAGTCGGGTATATCCTGAACTTGTAGCCCTTCTCCATGATCACTCGCCCTTGCCTTGCTTCCGAATGTACTCCTTGACCTGAGCCTCAGTATTCTCGCTGACGGTAGCAATGAAATATGACGGGTTCCACAGATGCCCGCCATAGAGCCGGCTCAGGAGCCCATCCCCGTACTCTTTCAAGAGCCGCTTTCCGGAGACCCCTTTTAGAGCCTTTATCATATTCGGTATGTAGTGCTGGGGCTTGCAGTTGAGCAGTAGGTGCACATGGTCTGCGTCCGAGTTGTACTCCTCGATCTGGAACCCGTTATCCTCCGCTATTTTGAAAAGGATACCGCGTAAGGACTCCTCAACGTCCCCGGCAAGCACTTTGCGCCTGTACTTTACGCACCAGACGACATGGTATTTTATTGAGTAAACGTACCCTCTGCCGTGAGTAACATCTGACATATCACCACCCCGGAAGACAGTACCATATGATATGCGATTAGTCAAGCTATATTATTGATAATACAGCGTTATGTGTGAACATATGTAGAAAATGCAACTTTGATTACAACTATGTGGGTAAGACAAGC
>Ga0082212_10007360_pt1 | contig 14572 bp, 16 predicted proteins | sample TergutNt197P3_FD_71548 | JGI IMG/M metagenome (GOLD analysis project Ga0082212, IMG submission 71548) | Neocapritermes taracua P3 segment gut microbial communities from Petit-Saut dam, French Guiana - Nt197 P3 | ecosystem: Host-associated > Arthropoda: Insects > Digestive system > Gut ... | reverse complement strand
TCTCTCCGGGTGGCGGCGGCATTCGATCACCGCGCCGCAGCCGCCCATGGAGGTGCCCATGAGATAAATCCGCGAGCGATCCACGCCGGGAAGGCCCGCGATCACCCCGGACAGCTCCTCGCCGACCTCGTCGCAATAGGGATCGCCCAGGCCCGTCTGCGGCACCAGCACGCGGCATTTTTTGAACAGCAGCTGCGGCAGCAGGCCGATCTCCAGCACGGCCTTCACCCCGTTGACGCCGAAGCCCCCGGCGCTGTGCAGATACACCACAAGGGGAAGCTCCTTCTTGCCGCGCGGGCCGCGCAGGCTGTAACGATACGGGCGTTCCTTCCCCGGCCTGACCTGGACAAATCTTTTGTATCGCCAGAAGAAAGGCACGCGCCCGTCGGGTATCACGGCAGGCTCGGTCACGCCCTCGCACAGGGACTTATCCGAGGCGGCCCATTTGGCGCGGCGCCGCAGATCGCGCAGCACACGCCCGTTCTCGCCCGGCTTCATTCTGTTCTTCTGCGGCTCCAGGTCCGTGGCGGTCACCTTGTAAATCCTGCGCTTCCTGTCCCTGATATACCAACAGGGCCTGCCCAGCTCGGCGAATATATCCCGCAGGACAGGCAGGGCGTCCTCGCCGAACTCGATCAGCGCGCCTATCCCCGGGATATGCCCGATTGCCCGGAAGGGCGGCTCCAGAAACCGCGCGAGCTGCCGCCCGGCCTCCGAATCGGGAGCCAGGAAATACGTGTGCAAGCCCATGTAGTATGTCATACCGTATCAATCCCCATCAAACATAATGGCAGCGGAAACCAGCTCTGCGCGAGGGTGTCGCCGTCCCGCAGGGCTGTATAAGGCGCGAGGAAGTATCGCATGGCCTGTAGGTGGTCAAGCGTACGGGCGGCTGGCACGCCGCCCCTACAGTCATCTGCGCTAACCGATGGCACGCCGTCCTTCACGGCGATGCGCAGGGTCTCTCCGTCAACGCAAATTGAGATTTCACCGTCCGGCAGAGGCTTGCACCGCGCCTGCAATTTCAGCAGCGCGCCGAGCATGCTCTCCCAGCGGAGAATGGTGTACATCCCGGTGTCGTCGATGTCGCAGCCCTCGGAGATCTCCTCCGCCAGGCGCAGCAGCCCGGTCTGCCACAGGGGGATGGTCATTCCCACGCTTTTGCCGCCGTCTCCCGGCAGCGCGGTATAGGCCGCCCGCACGGCCATCTCCAGGTTGTCCGCACTGCGCAGACGTAATTGGCCGATGTATTTCCCGTTGCGCGAGCGGGTGAAGAAGCCCTCCAGGGCCTCGCCCTTCCAGATGGCGAAGGGCCGCTCGTTCCAGCTGCACAGGTGGTCGTAAAACGCGGCGGGGCTGTGCTTGTAGTGGATGGCCTGGGATTCGATGAACGCCTGCACCCGCGCGAGGGCTTCGCTGTCCTCCGGCTTGATCTCCTCGGCGCGCCATGCGGGATCGAGGGCGTTTTCCCCGTAGGCGTGGCGCAGGTTCTTCTCCGAGAACGAGGCGTCCACGGCCGCGCCGCCCCGCTCGAAGCCCCAGAACTGGTAGCGCTGGCGCTGGCCGCCCAGCTCGCCGAAGCCGCAGCCCGCGGCCTTCATGGCCTCCATGGCGGCGTCCATGGCAAGGCGCATGTAACCCTTGCGGCGGCAGTCCCGCGCCACGGCAACATTTCCGACCCCACCCACGCGTAAAACCTGCCCGGCGATCTCCACGTCATAGACGTACATCCCCACCGCGGCCTTGAGCACGCCGTCCTCCCACACGCAGTAGTTGTTCTCCCAGGGCCTGTACCTTTTTTTGTAGAGCTTGGGCAGGAGCGTCAGGAAGTCGCGCTTGGGCTCCTCCTCGTCCTCCAGGAAAAAGACGTTGTCCAGCAGGGCCATGAGCTCCTCGTAATCCTGTTCCTTCGCGGGGCCAACGGTGATTTCGGGCATAGTCGTTTCCTCCAATATAATCATTTCTCTATTCTACCTGATTTCGCGGGCGATTGCAACTGTTCCCTTGACATTTCGTAAAAAAGTTCGTATGATTGAAACAAAGAGGGGCGATGCACGGTCTTACACAGTAAAGGAGGCTTGTCCCATGAAGAAAATTCCGTATTTCATATCCCTCGGCACCGTTTTGCTGCTGTCGTCCTATCCCCTGTGGATGGGCGTGAAAATCCTTTCCGCGTATTTTCGCGACGGCTACATCGTCGCCACCGCCTACCCGAAATATGTCATCCCCTACACGCCCATCGCCATTGCGCTGATACTCTGCGCCGCGCTGCTGCCACTTGCAATCAAGTATGGCAAGCGCTTCGCGCTGTTGATTGTTTCAGTTCTGGGCGTGGGAATTTTCCTGCTGGCCGAAACCGGGTTTGAGCGAGTGGTGGTGTTCGACACGGAAACCGTATTGGAAACAAGGGTGGTTGAACCGGAAGCTGAAATGCCCGATGTGCTTTTCTGGCAGTACTCCTTGTGCAGGGGGTTAACAGAAGAAGAGATGCAAGCCAGAGAGGAAGCCGTGCAACAGTGGAGAGAGTCTGTGACCGAGGTCGTCGAGGTTGAAAAAGTCACAATGGAGGCCCTCGCCGCGCGCTACACCCCGGCCTTTAAGATTCATTTTTACCTGATTGCTGTTTTGATTGTCCTGGCGGTGCTGGGCGTTATTTATGGATTTTCAAAAAACAGCAGAATAGATAAGCCGCTGATTTTACAGACAATCTCCGTGGCGGCGTTTATCGGCCTGTGCGTGTTCGCCTGCTTCACGGCCTTTTATCGCACCGGCGAAATACGAATTGCCCCTGTGTCAAGCTGGTTGATGAGCCTGTTCTTCATCGTCTTCGGCGTGACGGCCGGGGCCTGTGCCGGCGCGATACTCTATATGCGCAAACCAATTCTATCACGGATTTTCCCGGCGCTGGTCGCCGCCGCGACCACCGTGGCGATGTATATCGGCGAGTTGATCGTTATGGGTGGCACGCTGTTCCGCTTCGGCGATGGCTTTTTCTTCGCGCAAGTGGGCGCTTGCCCCCTCGCGCCGGTGGATTTCGCGGTCATCGCGCTGTCCGGGGCAATCACGTATATGCTGCTATTCTTGATACGACACAGGGAAAACAAACATGACTGATCTCCTCCACCTCCTCAATACCCGCTACCCCCTGCGCTTCGGCTCCATCGAGTTCGCGCGGGACAGCGTCAGCACCGCCTACATCGCGTTTGCGGGCGGGCAAAGATATTTTCTGCGCTGCGTCAAGCCCTTTGGGGTTGAACAGGCGCGCGCGGGCGTTGAGGTCCAGGTGTTTCTGCAGGGGGAGGGCTTTCCCGTGCCGCCCGTCATCCTGACAAATGAAGGCGTGCCCTGCTTTGAGGCAGGCGAGCGCCTGTACATCCTCTACGAATACATCGAGGGCGGCGAGGTTGATCCGAAAAAAGACGCGGAAGCCCTCGGCGCGCTGGTGGGGCAACTGCACCGCGTGATGCGGGGCTACCCCGGTGTGCTGGCGGAGCATGACAGGGATTTTTATATCGACAGATACATCGGCATCCTGCGGGAGAAGCAATACCCAGGGGCGGATGCGTTCGCGGCCTATGGCGAGGCCCTGTGGGAGCGGATGAAGGGCCTGCCGCGCGGCTACTGCCACGGGGACATGTACCGCGGCAATTTCCACAAGACGCCCGGCGGCAAGATATACGCGCTGGATTTCGACACCTCCTGCCTGGGGCTCCCTATGGTCGACCCCGCGCTGATCTGCAACAGAACCCACTACTTTGAGTTTCAGCCAAGCGGCTATGAAACATCCCGGCGGGTGTTCGAGCGCTTCCTGCCGGAATACCGAAAGCACAGCCCGCTGAGCCGGGCGGAAATCGATGCGTTCTATGACATGATCGCCGTATATCACTTCGCCCTGCAGGCGACTATCCTGGAGCTCCACGGCCCCGGCTGCGTGGACGATAATTTTTTGGACAACCAGCTGGACTGGCTGTATCGCTGGCGGGAACAATGTGAAAGGAAGAGGTGACTTCATGCCAATCCGCCGCCTGGACCAGACCCTGGCAGCCCGCGGCTTCGGCTCCCGCAAGGACTTACACGCGCTTGTCCGCGCGGGCTTGGTGCGTGTAAACGGCGTCCTTGCGCACAGCGCCGCCCAAAAGATCGACCTGGAGCTTGATCAAGTATCGGTCCGGGGCGAGCCCGTCTGCCTGCAAGAGTTCATTTATATTATGCTTAACAAGCCGCAGGGCGTCATCAGCGCCGCGAATGATCCTAAAGCCAAAACCGTGGTCGACCTGCTGCCCGCGCAGCTGCGCCGCCGGGGGCTGTTCCCCGTGGGGCGTTTGGACAAGGACACCACCGGCCTGCTGCTGCTCACCGACGACGGCGCGCTGGCCCACGCGCTGCTCTCCCCCCGCCGCCATGTGCCCAAGAGCTATCTTGCGACCCTGCAGCACCCCGCGGGTGAAGACGATATACAGTCCTTTGCCGCCGGGCTGCGCCTGCCCGCCGCCGAGGGCCATTCCCCGGAGGATTGCCTGCCCGCCGGGCTGATCATCCTGGAGGGCAACATGGCCCGTGTGATTCTGCGCGAAGGGAAATATCACCAGGTCAAGCGCATGTTCGCCGCCCGGAGCAACGAGGTGCTGGCGCTGCATCGCGAGAGCATGGGCAGCCTGCCATTGGACGAGACGCTGCGGCCCGGGGAATGCCGGGAATTGACGGCAGCTGAAATAGAGAAAATAAAACTTTCCTGAAGCAATATCCCCCTTGGCTTCGTTATAGTGAATGCATGCGGGAAGGAGGCGGCAGCCATTGCGATTGACAAAGACAGCGAACTGACGCGGCTGATGAGCGAGCACGGCGCGTTGGTATTCGGCCTTTGCCTGCGGCTGACGCGCGACTGGTTCGCGGCCGAGGACCTCGCGCAGGACACCTTCCTCTCGGCATGGCAGGCCCTGGACCGTTTCGACGGCGCCAACGAAACGGCCTGGCTAAGCAAAATCGCCACACGCAAATGCCTGGACCATCTCCGCAGCGCGCCGGCGAGGCGTTCGCGGGCCGCGCCGGACGAGGAGCTGCTGGCCTTCCCCACCCCGGCGGCGCAGCAGACGGAGAACATATTCTTCGAGGAACACTGGGACGGGGCCCTGCGCCGGGCCTGCGAAGCGCTCAAGGAACCTTACCGGGAGACGGCGCTGGGGTACTACTGCGAGGGGCAGGCCCTGGCGGAAATCGCGCAGCGGGGCGGCGTGCCGCTCGACACCGCGCGCACGCGATGTTTCCGCGCCAAACAGATGCTGCGGCAAATTCTGAAGGAGGAGGTGCGCGTATGAGCCATTTAGCACAAAAACAGATTGATTTCCTGCTGGCCGGCGGACTCCCCCTTGAGGAGCACACCGCCCTGCTGGAGCACGCCCTGGCCTGCGCCGCGTGCGCCGCCCTGCTCTGGCAGGCCAACGCGCAGCTGCCCGCAATCGCGCCTCCCCTGGGGCTGCAAGCCCGTGTCCTGGAGCGCGCGCACGAACAGCCGAGGCAAGAGACCCTGCGATCCTATTCCCTGCGGGTGATCGCGGCCATGGCCGCCGCGCTGATCCTGCTGTTCAGCGGCGTGTTTCAAAAGCTCGCGCAGCTGGACCTGCCCAAGCTCAACGAAAGCATCCAGACCCAATTTACCGAACTCATCGATTACGCAAAGGAGGGACTCAATCTTGAACCAAAACCCAAATAAGTTTTTGACCGTGCTGTTCTCATTTATCCCCGGGGCGGGGCACATGTACTTCGGCCTGATGCGGCGGGGCGCGTCCATTATGGCGGCGTTTTTCGCCAGCATCGCGGCGGCGGGATTCTTCAGCAGCCTGGGGCTGTTCGGCTACGTATTCGGCCTGGCGATCCCCGTGATCTGGTTCGTCGCATTCTTCGATTTCTGGCGCTATCCCCGCATGACTCCGGAGGAAACAGCACTTGTGCAGGATGATTTCCTCATCCCGCAGGGCGTGAATTTCCCCGGCGGCGCGGCGATGCGCAAAATCCGCATCGGCACAGGCATGCTGTTGATCCTCGCGGGGGCATATCAGCTCTACCGGGAGCTGCTGTACAACGTCATCCATAACTACCTGCATTCCCAGCGCTTAATGGACCTCCTGGATCGCATTCCCACCCTGCTGGGCGGCGTGGCGGTCATCGTCGTGGGCCTGCTGCTGATCTTCTGGAAGAGCAGGCAGCTGAAGAAGGAGGCGCAAAGCTATGAGGAGTAGGAAAATCGGCGTTCTCACCTTGGGTGTGGCGCTGGTCGCCTTCGGCGCCCTGTATCTGCTGCGGGTGTTCGTGCCCGGCTGGAACTACCTGACCGTGCTGCGGTTCTGGCCCTTCGTGCTGGTCCTGCTGGGGGCGGAAGTGCTGCTGTCGGCCCTCCTGCCCCGCAAGGAGGGCGAGCCGCCCGCCAAGGTGGACGCGCTCTCCATCGTGCTGCTGTTCTTCACGCTATTCATGGCCTGCGGGCTGGCCGCCGCCGAGTTTGCCCTGGAGCAGCTGCCGGAGTTCATCGGGCAGGCGCGGAACGTGATCTTCTGACTTGATGCAAAAAACCGGCCCCCGGGAGGTGAACTCTCCGGGGGCCGATTCTACACTTCATTTACCGCACGACGATCTCTCTTGTGACCGCGTGGCTCTGGTCGGTGAACCAGCCCTTGATGCCGCCGTCCTTGAACTCCACCGCCGCCGCGAGAAAGACGCCGTCCTCGGAGGCGTGGGCCGGGCGCGAGCCGATGAGCAGCGGATAGTCCAGCGCGCCGTAGCTGCCGGTGGGGTAATACGTCACCGCGTGGTTGTGCCCGGAAAGCGCGAGGTCTGGGTGCATCTGGTTGGCGAGCTCCACCCAGCGCGCCTGTATCTCCGGGTTCACGCCGATGCGCCCCACGGGGATATGGCTGACCAGCAATCGGTATTCCACGCCGGGGGCGCCGAACTCCGCGGCGGCGTTGGCAATCGCCCGCTCGAAGTACCGGGTCTCCCGTTCGCGGTATTCCTCGAAATACGCCAGCCCATGGTATTCCTCGTGGCCGTCGTCCTTGTCCTCGCCGGCGTCGAACACGGCGATCCACAGCGGGCCGAGGCGCGTGGTGAAATACCAGCGATCGCCGCCGGGCCCGCCCAGATAGCGCTCCAGGCCGTTGGCCTGGACGCCCCGGGTCTCATGGTTGCCCCGGGTATAGAGCACCGGGCGCGTGCCGCCGGTGATCTCAAAAGCCAGCTGCAGGGCAAAATTGCGGTCGGCGGGGTACCAGATGTCGTTGATGATGTCCCCGTTGAGAATCAGCAGGTCGAGCTTGCCGCCCCAGTATTTCGCCGTCTCGGCCCCCGGCTGGAGCCTGGAATGGGTGTCGGAAAGATTGTAAATTTGCAGGCCGTCGCTGAAATCGATGGGCCGGAAATCAAACTTTTCGGCCTTGTGGTTACCCTTTTTGACGTACCGGGAGCCGGTATCGCTGCTCATAATCTGTTGCCAGTTGATCTCGTAGCCCCCGGCGGCGTCCAGGGCCTCCATGGGCACGCGCACCTTGTGGGCCTTCTGGTCCAGGACGAGGTTGCCCGCCAGGCTGTCGGAAAACACCCGGCCGCCCACCGTCACCCAGGCGGAGGAGGGCTGCCGGGTCTCCCATATGATCTGGTACTCGTTTTCCCCCACGAACACCGCGGGCCCGGCCACCAGGTTGTTGGGAATCCAGCCCCAGTGCATGAAGATGGATAGAAACCATATCCACGCGATGCCCAGCCACGAGGCGATTGTTGCGCAAATATTACCCACAGGTGATCCCTCCCTATATGCCCAGCATATCCTTCCAGCTGGTCTTTGGCTTCGGTTCGGGCTTGCGGTAGTCGAAGCCGCCGGTGGGCTCGCGCACGCAGAAATACAGGCTCATGTTGTTCATGCCGCCGTCGAAAGCGTTCTCGCTGCTGAAGCTGTAGACCACGCCGTTGATGCGCTTGAACAGGTTTTGCTCCGAGGGGTACTGCCCGGCCATGATGAAGCAGTTCTGCCGGAGCAGCTGGGTATACTGCGCCAGCGCCGCGGCTAGGCCCGGCCCGCTGACGTTCAGCACATAGCAGGGATAGCCGTTCTCCGGGGGATATTCCTCGATGCCGATCTCATTGCCGCCGAAGGCCCATTTGGGGTACTGGGGCAGCAGGGCGTCCCATCTGGCCAGCACGGCCGCGCTGCGCGATTGGGCGGCGGCCTCCTCGGCCATGGCCGCGGGCAGCTTGGCGCCGCAGCCCGAGCAGAATTTCATCCCGACGCCGTTCTGCATGCCGCAGCTCTGGCACACGGCGCCCTGGGCGGCGGTCATCTCGGGCAAGGGGCCCCCGCACTGGTTGCAGAACTTCATCTCCGCGCCGCAGGGGGCGCCGCAGGCGGGGCAGACCTTCATGTTTTTGGCCGCCTCATTGGCATAGCCCTGTGCCGCGCCGGCGAAGCTGGCGAACATCCCGCCCAGCTGCGCCGCCGAGGCCTGGGCCTGCGCGGCCTGCGCCGCTTGCTGCGGGGTCGGCTGATACTGCTGCGGCTGATATTGCGGGACCGGCTGCGGGGGAACCACCTTGTCGGCGGCCTGGTTGACGCCCTGCGTTATTTTGCGCTCTATTGCGTTGCCCACCGCGTTGCCTACGGCCCGGTTGACGCCGCGGTTTATGCCGTGTTTGATCGAATTACCAAGAATACCACCCATTTGTGCAGCCTCCTTATTGGTATTGGTCGTCTATTTGTTATTCTACCAAATAAGTGGCCGGATTGCAAGTGTTTTTTAAGCAAGACGTATGCTAAAACTTGACAAGCCGTGCCGCCTGGTGTATGATGCTCCTATGACAAAAAAACAGCTCACCCCCCGAACGCTCATCGCGCTGTGCTGGTTCGTCTATTTCGCCAGCTACCTGACGCGCCAGAACTACAACGCCGCCCTTGCCCCCATGCTGGAGGACCTGGGCGCGGCCAAATCCGCGCTGAGCCTGGCGGGCACGGCCGGGTTCGTGGCCTACGGCGTGGGGCAGCCCGTCAGCGGGCTGCTGCTGCGCCGCGTGGACGCCCGGCGGATGATCTTCCTGGGGCTGTGCGCCAGCGCGGTCTGCAACCTGCTGCTGGCGGTCTGCCCTTCCTGGGTCCCCGGGCCGCGCCTGCCCCTGGCCATGACCGCCGTGTGGTGCGCCAACGGCTTCGCCCAGGCGATGCTCTGGCCCGCGCTGGTGCAGTTCATGGCGCGGCAGCTGTCCCCGGCGGACTACAAACGAGCCACCATACACGTGAACATCGCGGGCAGCGCGGGCACTGTGACGGTCTACCTGCTGGTGCCGCTGTGCGTTGCCTTAAGCACGTGGCGCTGGGTGTTCGTGTTCGCGGCGGCCGTGGCCCTGATCGCGGCGTTGTTCTGGCGCAGGCTTTCTCCAGTTGACAGTGGACAGTTGACAGTTGACAGTGAGAAATTGACAATGCATAAGGATCAACTGTCAACTGTCAACTGTCAACTGTCAACTGCAAAGCCCGTCTCCATGCGAAAGCTGCTCACAGGCTTCGGGCTGGCGCCTATCCTGCTGGCCGTGGCGCTGCAGGGCGTCCTGCGCGACGGCGTGCCCGCCTGGATGCCCGTGCTGATCACCGAGAGCTACCCGGCGTTCACCAGCGTGAAATCCGTGCTCACCGCCGCGGTGCTGCCGCTGTTCGCGATCGTGAGCCTGCAAATCACCGGGAGCATCGCGAAGAGAATCAATCACGAGCTGCGCAGCGCCGCCTGGTTCTACGCCGCCGGGGCCCTCGCGGCGCTGGGCCTGGGATTGTGCGTCACGCGCTGGCTGCCGGGGAGCGTGGCCTTCATGGCGCTGCTCACCGGCTGCATGCACGGGGTGAACCTCGTGGCGGTGTGCCAGCTCCCGGCGCGCTTCGGGCGGTACGGCGCCACGGGCGCGGCGGCGGGGATCATCAACGCCTTCGTCTACGCCGGCAGTGCGCTTTCCATGCTGGGCACGGCCCTGCTGGCCGAGCGCTTCGGCTGGCAGGCCACGGTGTGGGTGTGGTTCGCCGTTGCTGTTATAGGGACGGGGATATTTGTGTTGTTCACGAAAAAAGCGAGGAAAAGTCTGTATGAATAACTACGACCTGGTCATTTTCGACCACGACGGCACCATCGTCGATTCCGCGCCGAGCATCCTGAAAAGCGCCAACGCGGCTTTCGCCGAGATGGGTTACCCAACCATGGAGATGGCGCAGTTCATGCCCTTCCTCGGGCCGCCGCTGCAGGACAGCTTCACGCAGTTCGCCGGCATGACCCGGGAGGAGGCGCAGCGCGCCATCGCGGTCTACCGCAGGGAATACAGCGCGGGCAACTGCTTCGTGCTGCAAATCTTCGACGGCATGGAGCAATTGCTGCGGAACCTGCGCGCCGCCGGGATCAAGACCGCCGTGGCGAGTTCGAAGCCCACGGTGTTCCTGGAGAAGGTCCTCGGGGGCATCGGCCTGCGGGGGCTCTTCGACGCGGTGTGCGGCGTGGAGCTGGACCGCCTGCACGGCGGCAAGGACGACATCATCGCCGAGGCGGCGCGGCAGTGCGGCGTGCCTGTTGAAAGATGTCTCATGGTGGGGGACAGGCGCTTCGACGTGGAAGGGGCGAAGCTTCTGGGGATCCCCTGCGCGGGCGTGTTATATGGCTACGGCAGCCGGGAGGAGCTGGAAGCGGCGGGCGCGGATTTTCTGATGGAAAGCTGCGGGGAGCTTGAGGAGTTATGCCTGGGGTAGGAACGTCGCTCCGCGATAGTGCTCCGCACCACCCCCTCAATGCTGCGCATCGGCCCCCCAAGGGGGGCATCTTGACAGATCGGGAATTCATTCTGTCGAATTACAAACAGACTTACTGCCTCGTCAGGATGCCCCCCTTGGGGGCCGGTGCGCCACCTCTCCCGCAGGAGAGGTAAGCGCCGAGGGGGGTGGTGCGGAGCACAAAGAGATACACCCCTTGTGCACCTTGCACAAAATTCGTCAATTCGCACATAAATTACCCCCCCCCGCAAAAATTCAGTACAAATGCAAAACTTTCTTTTTGGGGTTTACACGCATCCTTTCCGGGTCTATAATGGACTTGACAAAATTTCGGAAAGGATGATTTTTTATGAAAAAGGTACTGTCCATATTTCTGGCGGCGGCACTGCTTCTCAGCTTCGGCGCCATCGCGGCAAACGCGGCCATGAGCGAAGCGGACTATACGGAGGCCACAGAGAACACCATTGATCCCCTGTATCGCGCCTACAAGGCGAAGTTTAACACAACAGACGCGTTTGATTCAGACAAAGGCGAAAAAACTTTTCTGAAATGGCAAGAGTACATGAGCATTGCGGAAGAGGCCATTATTGAGGATGGCGATTACGACACGGCGCTGGTTGCTTACAAAAAGGGCTATGCCGTGCTGGCCGCCTATCTCCAGAATGAGTACACGGTCAAAGCGCCCGCCGACCTTGTGAACGCGCTGGACGAATCCACATTCCTGTTCTCGCTGCAATACTTCTGGTCCGTCGTCAAGCGCTATCTGCTCTTCGGCTGGGCCGGGTGGATGCCCAGGCTGGAAGCCGCCTGATTTTTCGCCGCGAGCCAGGGCCCGTCCTCTGCAACAGGGGGCGGGATTTTCTTTTGAGGAGCTTGAGGAGTTGTGCTTAAAAACACATTGACAATTTTCTGAAATGTGTTAAAATAATATAAGACTAAAACCTAAAAGGAGGGACCTCATTTGCTGGACCAAAAGACGCTGGCGTATATCAACATGTACGCCATTATGGGCGCGCTGGAAAATCTGTGCGAGCTGGACCCCGAGGCCCGCGCGCTGCTGACGAACAAAAAGGACATCTCCCTGGCCTTCGACGTGAAGGACGGCCCGAAGGCCACGCTCACCTTCAGCAACGGCCGCGTGCGCCTGGAGCCCGGCGTGAAGGGCAACGCGAGCATCAAGATCCCCGTGGGCTCCTGCGAGAAATTCAACGCCGTGGTGGACGGCAAGGCCACCCCCATCCCGGTGAAGGGCTTCCAACACATCAATTTCCTGCTTAAGGACTTCGACGCCCTCACCAAGCGCCTGGAGAAGCACCTGCGCGCCACCGAGGAGGACATGGCGGACCCTGAATTCGCCGAGCGCAGCACCGTGCTCATGCTCTACGTGATCGCCGTGGCGCTCAGCCAGATCGGCGACTATGACGAGATCGGCAGGTTCAGCGCGTCGCATATCCCGGACGGCGACGTGCAGTTCTCCGTGAAGGGCAGCGTGGGCGCCACCATCCGCGTGAAGGACCATGTGCTCAGCACCATCAAGGAGCGCCCCGAAAATCCCCGCGCCCTCATGGAGTTCGAGAGCCTGGCGCTGGCCCGCGCCCTGTTCGACGGCAAGATCAACGCCGTGGCCTCCATCGGCGAGGGCAGCATCGCCATGGGCGGCATGATCAACATGATCGACAACCTCAACCGCATACTGGACAGAGTTGCGCTGTATCTGGCGTAAGATTTAGGAGGCCACCGTGGGCGGAAATGAAACCGGATTGCTGTTGAGGCCTGAACAGGCGCTTTTTGACGTCACGGATAAGTCGCTCTACTCGTTTGATGATCGGGTAAGTATGGAGAAATTCCGTGAATCATCCACTGTGATGGCACTAAACAATTTCTTCGCTCTGGCAGACACCGATGCCGCTAAGCTCATTGTTTATCTGGCAGAGAAAGCTCCGCATATCAAGAAGGTCTTCGATTCGCTCAAGGGGAAGACCGAGTTGGTGGTCAAGCTCTCTGAGGAAGCGCGCAGAAAGCTCGCCAGTGGAGAATGGCAATGGGTTATGGCGAAGGATGGGAGCGGCCTGCTTCCTACATTGAGGGACGCGGCGAAAGATTGGGCGCAACAGATTCGAGTGGAGCAAATAATTATCAGGCCAGAAATGCTCAACTCACTTATGAACCTGACGCAAAAAAATAACCTCGATGCCCTCATGCAAAAGGTCATAGAACTTACTGAAGCTGTAGATCGTATTGCGGCCGGACAGTACAATGACAGGATTGCTATGTTTTATGGCGCAAGGCAGACGTACATAGAAGCAATGAGCATGGATAGTCCGGACAGCCGCAGAGTTGCCTTGCTAAATGCTGCGAAGTCTTCCAACGATGCAATTGCGACTTTGCAACAGACAATTCGGTATGATTTGACGAATTTGTTGGATTTGAAATCCGGCAAAGAACTTGATGAAAGCACACGGCTGATTGCAAAATGTTTTTCCAAGCTCAATGACTCGGTACAAGTTTCGATCAATGCCTATGCTGCGCTTGGTGAAAACCGTGCGATGCTCGCGGCGGTAACATCATATCAATGCTTTGTGGAACAGACTTGGCTACCCAAGGTTTCGGGAGGAAAATATGATGGCTGCAATTTAGCGGAAATCATGTTCGCCAGTTCAGAGAGAAGCGAGCATGATTGGAGACAACTCCCGGTAGAGATTGTCAATACGTGCGAAGCAATCATTGAAACTGAGCGTGAAACAAGAGGGGCTTTAGTGGAAGCGCTTGAACGCCAGAGGTTTGACCGCGTGATTTACGGATTCTTAGACAAAGGAGACAAGCTCAATGAAATTCAACAAAACCAGCAAGAACAAGGCTCAGCCGACAATGAATGAGATCCCTATCGTTGAACTCAATGGCCAGGGAATGCTATGCAAGCGCTGCGGGAAAGAGCTGATCGGCAAGGAGAAGAAGCTTTGCCGTAGTTGCTCTATGGAACTCAAAGACAAGGGCAAAAAGGTATTGGAAGTCGCAGGGGGCATTGCGGCAATCGGCATTACAATAGCCACAGGGGGCAAATTTGCTCCCAAGGCCCGCAAAGAACAAACATCAAAGTCATAAATAGGAGGAACCACTATGGAACCCTACAACCACGAAAAGAGCCGGGCATGGTTCGACCGCGCAACGAAGGTCATCCCCTCCGGCGTTTACGGGCATCTCGGCCCCGCGGAGGGCAACTTCATCCCCGTGACCAAATGGCCCCTGCTGGGCGAGCGCGCCCAGGGCGCTTATTTCTGGGACGTGGACGGCAATAAATACATCGATTACATGTGCGCCTACGGCCCGAACGTCCTGGGCTACAACGACCCGGACGTGGATGCCGCGGCCATGGAGCAGGCGAAAATCGGCAACTGCACCACCTCGCCCTCCTACAAGATGGTGGAGTTGGCCGAGCTGATGGTGGACACCGTCAAGAGCGCCGACTGGGCCTTCTTTGCCAAAAACGGCGGCGACACCACCACCGCGGCCATCATGTGCGCGCGGGCGCATACCCATAAGAAAAAGATCGTCTTCGTCAGCGGGTTCTACCACGGCGTGGCCCCTTGGACCCAGAAGATCGACTACCCCGGCGTGGTGCCCGGGGACGTGGAGAACAACCTCTACATCCCCTGGAACGACACGGCGGCCCTGGAACAGGTCATCGCCGAGAACGACGGCGACATCGCGGCGTTCATCTCCACGCCCTATATGCACGGCAACTACCTGGATAACGTGCTGCCCGCCGAGGGCTACTGGCAGAAGGTGCGGGAG
>Ga0082212_10007359_pt1 | contig 14575 bp, 12 predicted proteins | sample TergutNt197P3_FD_71548 | JGI IMG/M metagenome (GOLD analysis project Ga0082212, IMG submission 71548) | Neocapritermes taracua P3 segment gut microbial communities from Petit-Saut dam, French Guiana - Nt197 P3 | ecosystem: Host-associated > Arthropoda: Insects > Digestive system > Gut ... | reverse complement strand
TATGTGTAAGGGCGCAAAGGTAGCATTCTCATCGCTTTTTCATCCCCTTGGGTGAGTTTTTTTTAAATCATGGATGTTTCATAGTTTAAGATTTGCTTCCTACAAAAAAATCTTCCTTTTCGTTAAAAAGTACATTGAAACTGGTTAAACTGCCGTAAATACGGGTGATATACTGTTGGAGGTTGACTTTGTCTTCATCACTCAAACCTGTATGGCTGTTGATGTTCTGTTCCAGCACGCGCAAACGGTCGCGTACCATCACTATTTTGTGGAAAAATGTTTCTATGGGTATTTCCTTTGACTGTAGATTTGGGTTTCCCGGCGTCAGCGTCATAGTTCCACCTTCCCATTTGGAACCCAGCTCTACTTTATATTCCAAAGCATTATAACGATCCAGAATAAATTTCAAGACCTTTTCAAATTCATCTACATTCAAACGCGGTTCCGTTAGTGGCATCTCGTCGTTTTCTTCCAGGACATCCACATCAAAGCTTGATTTTAAAAATTCTATTTCACCTCCGCGTACAAAGATTACTTTGTAAATCAAGTGCGAATTGCAACTAATAATTCCAACTCCGTATCTAGGATGGTCAATTCGCGTACCTACATTCAATTCTCTTTCCATACTCATGTCTCTATTGTGTTTAAATGATTTTGAAGCGGATTGGAATACATCTCAAGGATTTTTGTGCGAATATATGATTCATCTTTGTTCGGGAGATCGTTGATTAGGTCAATCTGTTTCTTCAAATAGTTCTCAAAATGCATTTTATCGCGTTGGTCGTAATTGGTACGAAAACGTAAGCTTTGATGTAACAAATCATAAGCGACATAGTTGCAAGGGTAAAAACGATAATTACGATATATCTCTCTGTCTATAATGTCGGCAATAGCCGTTATCAGCGCGTTTTTATCCAGATTTTCGTCTTTAAGCAACGCTAACCGGTCGTTTATAGGCAAGCCAATAGTGAAATGAACGCGTCCTTTATCTTGTAATATACCTGTCTCCATGTTCAATAAATCGTCGCGTTTACTTTTAACGAAATCAGGGTTATCGCGTTTTTGCTGAAATTCTTTGGCTTTCAGGAAATCACACGGGTCGTATTCGTAAGAAATAGTGATAGGTACAACATGCAGTTCCATCAGATTATTTAGCGGATTATTGTGTTCGCCAGCCAGATTGAGCATCTTCAGTACGGAAGCCTGCGTGCGGTCGTTCGAATCTTTCGCGCGTCCTTCGCGTTGCGCTATCCAAAGAGATTCCTTTAAATCGTTGATAGTATGATGAATATAGGCCGATAATTGCACACTTGACTTCAACAACTGTCGGACAGCCAAGTCTCGCTTGACAATAAAACAATTATTTAACCTTACAATAGTTTTGATCCACGGATGTATCAATAAATTATCTCCGATGGCTATCTGTGTCATCCCTAACCCTACATCGTGAAGTAATGTATTCAGAAAAGCAGCATCAAGAACGATATCGCGATGATTAGAGATAAACGTACTAGGTTGATTTTCAGGAATACGGCTTCGACCGGAGAGGGTCAATGAGAAGGTTGTCTTTTTCGCTATCTCCATGACCGCATTATACGATAACAAAGACTTAAACATCTCTTTTGTTTTACACATTCGTAACGATTCGATAAACTGCTCCCAGTTCAGATCGGGCATGATATAATACATAGCATGTTTTAGTCCGGGTAATGAAATCAGCGTCTCAATGGCGTCAGGTACTTCGTCATTATTGAAAGGACGAATGTCATCAAAGTTATATTTCGAATAGTTTGTACTCATTTTTTATATCTGTTTGACTGCAAACATACAAATGTTATTTGAATTTATTGTTATTTTCAACTGTTTTTTACTATACATCTTCTATGATTTCAGTCATAACATCTTTAATATCAAGACCTGCCGCTTTTATTTGCTGTGGAATAAAACTCGTCTCCGTCATTCCGGGATTTGTATTAACTTCAAGTATAAATGGCTGATTATCTGCAGATATAATATAATCTACGCGAATGATGCCCTTTGCGCCGATCAGGTCGTAAATCCATAAAGATTCATGCTGGATGATGGCAGTTAATTCGTCAGTCAGTCGTGCCGGCGTTATCTCCTGAACCTCACCGTTATACTTTGCATTAAAATCGAAAAATTCATTATTGGAAACGACCTCTGTTACCGGAAGAACGACCTGCTTTGTTTTTGTTTTGTAACAGCCGCAAGTAACTTCTGTGCCTTCAATAAAACGTTCGATGATGACCTCATCGCTCTCATCAAAAGCTTTTTCAATGGCAGGAAGCAGTTGAGAAGCCTCCTTCACCTTCGTAACGCCAAAACTACTCCCTCCTTCATTCGGTTTAACAAAAACCGGAAGCCCTAATCTGCTGATTATCTTATCTATAAAAAGTTCTTGTTTTCTAATAACCCGGATAGCCTCGGCTACAAGTACCCCCTGTGTTTTAAGAAATTTATTATTGATATACTTATTAAATGTAAGCGCGCCAGCGAGGACGCCGCATGATGAATAAGGGATGCCAATCATATCAAAGTACCCTTGAAGCCGACCGTCTTCGCCGGGCCGACCGTGTATCGTGATATAAGCAAAATCAAATGTAACCATCTGTCCATCAAGCAAAAAACTAAAATTGCCTTTGTCGATAGCAATCCGTCTGCCATCCTCCATTTCAACCGTCCATTCTCCCTGTCGCATCAAGACGATAAAACGTCGATAACGTTCACTATCAATAAATCCATACACGCCTTTAGCGCTCTTCAGTGACACAACATATTCAGAGGAATCCCCTCCCGCTACAATAGCTACCGTTTTCATAAAAAAAGTTTTCAGTTAAAATTTTCGCGTAAATTTATGTAATTTGCGGACACTCGCCATTTAATAACGAGCTGTTCCATGTCGGCAGGCAATTCCGAATCAAAAAACATCTCTTTCCTTGTTACAGGATGTCGGAATCCCAACGTCTTGGCGTGCAAGGCCTGTCGTGGACAACAAGCAAAACAATTATGGATAAACTGCTTATAATTAGAAGATGGAAGCCCTCTCAGTATCAGATTTCCTCCATAACGCTCATCGTTGAACACTGGATGCCCGATGTATTTCAGATGGGTTCGGATTTGATGGGTTCGTCCTGTTTCCAATCTACATTCAATCAACGAAACATATCCAAACTTCTCCATCACACGATAATGGGTTACAGCCTCCTTACCTTGTTCACCTTCTGGAAACACCGTCATCTTAGTCCGGTCGCGCAGGTCGCGACCAATATTGCCTTCAATGCGTCCCTCCTCGTTTTTAGGAACGCCCCATATTAATGCTTCATATTTACGTTGTGTCGTCTTTTGATAAAATTGCCGCCCAAGATGCGTTTTTGCTTCCGGTCGCTTGGCAATCACTAACAGGCCTGATGTATCTTTATCTATGCGATGGACTAATCCGAGATTCGGTTCTGTCGGGTCGAAAAACGTATTATCCTTCAGATACCAGGCAAGACCATTGAGTAGTGTCCCCTGAAAGTTGCCGTGTCCGGGATGCACCACTAACCCTGCCGGTTTGTTGATAACAAGCAGATACTCGTCTTCATAAACAATATTTAGCGGAATATTTTCAGGCAGAATTTCAAACTCATTACGTGGGCGCGACATCAGTATTGTCACTGTTTCCATCGGTTTAATGCGGTAATTACTTTTTACCGCGTTACCGTTTACTTGGACGCATCCCGCTTCAGCAGCCAACTGAATGCGGTTACGGCTAATATTCGACAGCCTGTCTATCAGAAACTTGTCTATTCTTACAAGCGACTGGCTTTTATCGGCAATAAATCGGTAATGTTCGTAAAGATGAACCATAACTAAAACCAGTCTTTTTCGGTTCCGCTGTTCGCTTCATCGTCAATGGTGATTTCTTGAGGCTCAGCAATACCATCGCAAATCAGAAGGGTCAATCGAGCCGAAAGAGGGATACGATCGCCGCTATTAACTAATTCGTCATTATATTCCACGCCGATAGTAAGGTTGAGATGTTCGCCTGATACCTTTTTCACTTCCACAAATTTAAATCCGCGTGATTTAATGTCAGCATACGCCTGTCGAAACGACACGTTTGTAACTTCCGGCATAGGCGCAGTTTCTTCCGTTTTAGCATTCACTGTGATATAAATGATACGGTTTTTTTTGACTCTTGCATTTACTTCGGGTGTCAGTTCTACGATAGCGCCCGGCATAAACTCCTTCGAATAGACAGAATCAATAACTTCATAACGCAATATTTTTTGTTCTAAAATAGATGCCGCATCTTCGATCTGTAACTTCTTGATGTCGGGAACAATGACTGCCTGGTTATGATTTGTATAAAAATCAATATATTTTAACGTTCCATAAACGGTAAAAATAGAAACGGCAATAACAACCAACAGATGGATGTAAAAGGGTAAATGGATTATTTTACTAAAGAAAGATTTCATCTTTGCCGGATGTTGGTTTGTATAATTTATAAAACGATAAAGCAAAAGTCCCAACCCACGGAGATTCTTGCTTTATTGTTTTCTTAAGTACGCATTAGGCGTATTAGTTCTTAATTGGAATACTCGTCTGAAACTGTTAGTTTCTCGCGTCCTTTGGAGCGGCGTGCTGCAAGCACTCGGCGTCCGTTAGCTGTTGCCATCCGCTCGCGAAATCCATGCTTGTTTTTTCGCTTACGGTTCGAAGGTTGAAATGTCCTTTTCATCTGTTACTCTTGTATTTACTTATTATTTCATCAAAATCGGGCTGCAAATATACTTCTTTTTTTTAAAATCACAAGCCTTTATCAAAAAAAACTAACGGGACTTTAATTATTTTTATATTTTTCCATCTCCTGCATGCGGCGTTGAATTTCGGCGATTCGTTTATTGTCGCTGGGGTGGGTACTCATAAAGTCGGAACCATTGCTGTTGCCTGCCATAGCCGACATTTTTTGCCAGAATGTCAAAGCGCTGTTCGGGTTATACCCCGCTAAAGTCATAAAAACAAGCCCAAGATAGTCGGCTTCATACTCATGTTGTCGCGAGTAGGGAAGCATAACGCCTAACTGAGCGCCCAACCCGAAAATCGTATTACCGACATTTTGCATAGCAGTCGTTTTGCTGCTCAAGGCTGCATCCACGATGTTAGCGCCATATTGCGCTAACATCTCTTGACTCATTCTCTCATTACTGTGTTTGGCGACGGCATGTCCTATTTCATGCCCAATCACCACCGCCAACTCGTCGTCCGATGATACTAAAGGAAGTAATCCCTCAAAGACCACTATTTTACCTCCCGGCATACAGAACGCATTGACAGCATCATCATTAATCAGATTGAACTCCCACCTGAAGTTTGCGATTTCACTCTCCCTACCGTTTTTCCTCAGATGGTTTTCGGTAGCAGCGGCGATACTTTTCCCTACACGCTCTATGGTAGCCGATTTGACTACATCTGTCGATTTAGGCGCTGTTTGCATATACGCTTCATACTGTGTAAAGCTGGCAGTCAATATTTCAGCATCAGAAACTAATAATAATTGTCTTCGACCTGTCATTGTAACACTTCCGCATGATGCCAGGAGAAATAATACCACGAGCGTCCTTGTAATTTTTCTGTAATGATTCATTTCGATTTTTTTAATAATTTTCGCCACAAAAATACCGTTTTTTTTCAAATAGTCAATTATTTTTCAGTATCTTTGATGCACAAAAAGACAGATATACCGGATATATTAATAATAATAAAATAGTTATGAAATTTTTTATGGACGAAAACTTCCTGCTTGAAACCAACACAGCACAGGATTTGTATCACAATCATGCGGCTAAAATGCCGATCATCGACTATCATTGCCATCTTGTACCAAAGATGGTAGCCGACGATCATCGTTTCAAAACCTTAACCGAAATATGGCTCGGCGGCGACCACTATAAATGGCGCGCCATGCGTACCAACGGGATAGACGAACAGTACATCACAGGGGTGGAAACCTCCGATTGGGAAAAATTTGAGAAATGGGCGGAAACAGTCCCTTATACCATGCGAAACCCCCTCTACCACTGGACGCACCTTGAATTGAAAACTGCTTTTGGCATCAATAAACTGTTAAGTCCGCAAACAGCCAAAGAAATCTATGACGAATGTAATGAGAAATTAGCGTCGCCCGGTTTCACAGCACGCGGATTGATGCGCCGTTATATGGTGGAAGTGGTTTGTACAACCGACGACCCCATCGATACACTCGAACATCATATTCGTACCCGTGATAGCGGTTTTGAGATCAAGATGCTTCCTACATGGCGTCCCGATAAGGCTATGGCTGTAGAATCGCCCGACATCTTTTGCGCGTACATTGATAAATTAGCGGAAGCAAGCAGCGTCGCCATTGCCTCGTTTGACGATATGATAGAAGCCTTGCACAAGCGGCATCAATTTTTTGAAACGCAGGGATGTAAACTTTCAGACCATGGCATCGAAGAGTTTTATGCCGACGATTATACAGAAGCGGAAATCAAAACCATATTCAACAAAGTATGTGGCGGGACAACGCTTACTAATGGAGAAATATTGAAGTTCAAATCGGCGATGATGATCGTATTTGGTGAGATGGACGCCGAAGCCGGTTGGACACAACAATTCCACTATGGCACAATACGCAATAATAATACGCGCATGTTCAACCTGATTGGGCCGGATACCGGGTTCGATTCTATTGGCGAATTTAGCGCTGCAAAAATGATGGCTAAATATTTCGACAAGCTGAACAGCGCCGGCAAATTAGCAAGAACGATTCTCTACAACATTAACCCGTGCGCCAACGAGATGATCGCGACCATGATCGGAAACTTCCAAGACGGCACGGTAGCCGGTAAGATGCAGTTCGGTTCGGGATGGTGGTTCTTAGACCAGAAAGACGGCATGGAAAAACAAATGAACGCCTTGTCTGTACTGGGTCTGCTAAGTCGTTTCGTCGGCATGTTGACCGATTCGCGCAGCTTCCTTTCCTATCCCCGACACGAATATTTCCGCCGTACGCTGTGCAACCTGATCGGCAAAGATATAGAAAGCGGCCAACTACCCGCATCCGAACTCGACTTCATCGGGCAGATGGTAGAAAATATCAGCTACAACAACGCCAAAAAGTTCTTTGATTTTTAAACAATTTTAGTTGTCAACTTTTCAGCATCCCAATAAACCGGTTTGCCGGAAAGGAAACTTTCGAAGCACATCACAGCGGGTACGGCTGATTGTACGGCAAACCGGACATCAGCGGCAGGCTTTGTTTTATTACGAATAGCATCAATAAAACGGCTGATATGGTCGAGGTGACATTTGTTGTATCCCTTCTCAGTAAATAACAACTCGGTATTGCTTACCTGCTCGGGTTTGTCGATGGTGGCGCCTAAGGGAGCTAATCCGCTAAAATCGGCTGCCGAAGCATTCCTGGGCTTTTTCAAGGTTACCCTGTCCCATTGAACCCTGAGCGTACCTTCACTGCCAATGATGTTAAAATCCAGACTGCCCCATTTTTGTGATACGCCATCGGCATAGTTGGCTGTCAAAGCCGCCTTGAAAGCGTTTGAACCGTTGGTGGCAGGATAGTCGAAATACCCTAACATGATGTAAGGCGTATCGCCTACCCCATCTACATCGCCAGTCGTATATACTTTTTCGGGACCCTGAGAACTCATGATAAATTGCAAACTCGCCAGCACATGAACGAATAGATCGCCTGCGATGCCGGTGCCATAATCTTTCCAATTACGCCAACAGAAAAAACGCGAGGCTTCAAAAGGCACTTTTGGGGCATTCATGATGTACCTGTCCCACCAAATATCTTTTTCAGACAGGCCTTGAGGTATTCTGCAGGCTTGACGCGGCCCGGAAGTAAATGCCGCTTCTACCAGATTGACTTTCCCAATAGCGCCGCTTTGTACCAACTGCTGCGCTTTTCGATTGCCAATAGATGACAACCCCTGACTGCCCGGCTGAAAAACGCATCCGCTTTGTTCCTGTGCCTTGATAAGGTCGGCAGCCTCGGCAATTTTGTGTACGACCGGTTTTTCGCAATAAACATGCTTCCCTGCTTTCATGGCCTCAATGCTGATCTGTTGATGCCAATGGTCGGATGTCCCAATAATAACGGCATCTACATCTTTACGTGATAGAATGTCTTTGTATTCGCGTGTCACGAAAAGATCGTCGCCCCACTCTTTCTTAGCATTTTGCAAGCGCACATCATAAAGGTCGCAAACGGCAACTAATTTTACACCAGGCACTTGTAATGCAGTATTAGTATCGCTCGAACCCATACCCCCTTTTCCAATCAGTGCAATACGTACCGTTGCCGGTTCCTGCATCGGAGTTCCCAATTCGGAAGATTTATGTTCCATGCCTTTCCCAACAAGGATGTGTGGGAAAGTCGATGCCGCAACTCCACCAGCAATCATCGTTTTGATAAAATGTCTTCTATGTTCTTTCATAGCTTTGATATAATTAATTTGTTAAAAGAAAAAACTTAATAATAACGCCAAAGAAAATCCTGTCACCGAAATAATCGTTTCCATGACAGTCCATGATTGCAAGGTTTGTTTTTCACTCATTCCGAGATACTTGCCTACTAACCAGAAACCGCTGTCATTGACATGCGATGCAGTAGTGGCGCCAGAGGCAATTGCAATCACAATAAGCGCTTTATGCGGCTCTGACATGGTAAACGACATCAATAACGGCGAGATAATGCCTGCCGATGTGATCATCGCTACGGTTGCCGAACCTTGCGACAAGCGTATGACTAAAGCTAGAATATAGGCCAGCACGATGGGAGGAAATGCAGAGTGCGACATGCTTTCAGCGAATCGAACGCCTATCCCGCTATCAACTAACAACTCTTTAAAAACGCCGCCCGCACCAGTAACTAAGATGATCAACCCCGCAGGCGCTAAGGATTTGGAGCTTAATTTCAGAATTGCATCCTTTGTAAATCCACGTTTGATCCCCATAAAGTATATGGCTAAGAAAGTAGCTACTAGCAGCGCAATAAAAGGATGGCCGACAAAAGCGAGGAGTTTGATCCAAAAGTTTTCTTTCATGCCATAGGCGCCCGCCCACACACCCGACACAGTATTACAAAGAATTAGCAACATTGGTATGGCTATAATAGTAATAACTTTACCAAAAGAAGGCAGATCGCTCAATACCTTATTTTTCTGCGTTTCAAACGTATCAGGAACAGCAATGTATATTTTACGGCTGATATACTTCCCAAAAAAGGGACCTGCGATAATGAGCACCGGGATACCTATAATAATCCCAAAAAGTACGACCCAACCCATGTCTGCACCGATAATTTCGGCTGTTGCTACAGGGCCGGGTGTGGGCGGCACAAAAGCATGGGTGACAGCCAATCCTGCAAGAAGTGGTATGGCATAATGCAGTAGCCCTTTACTGCTATTTTTAGCTATTGCAAAGAGTACAGGTACAAGTATGATAAAACCCACATCAAGAAAGATAGGAATGGCAACAATAAAACCGGTGATAGCTAACGCATAAGGCGCATTATCCTTGCCGAAACGTTTTGTCAGATAGTAAGCAAGCGATTCAGCCCCCCCTGACGATTCAAGCATCTGGCCGAAAATAGCGCCAATCCCAACAACAGTTGCCACAAATCCAAGCGTAGAACCCATGCCATTAGAGATACTTTTGATAATTGTATCCATCGGCATTCCCGTAACAAACCCAAGAAAAATAGAAGCAATTAATAGAGCAAGGAATGCTTGAATCTTGAGTTTCAAGACCATAAACAACAGCAACCCAATACTGCCAACCAGTATGATAATAAGATCAATGTTCGACATCTTTTCTATGGTTCAGCGACTGCAAAAGTAGTAAAATAAATATAAAAACACCCAAAAAAAGTTTACAATGACGGTGCACAGATTCAACCGACCGTCCCAAAGCAGATGTTATCCGGTAGAATGTAGCCACGCTTGGAACGATATTGCCTTTTTGTATAAGTGAAATATACAATTTATCGGCGCCTATCCTTTTGGCAAGTTTTGCTTGAGTCAATCTTGCTTCTTTGCTGGTTTACAGCAGTATTTGACTTATATTAAAAACGTATGCTTCTTCGTCGAATTTAGCACGTTCCGGTGTGTTGTGCTTTCCGTATTCCGCTTCCAGTACTTAGCTATAATCTTGAATTTGATGATCGGCAGTAATTTTCCTTTTCATGGCACAAAGATAAAGGTAATTGTATTATCTTGCAATTTTTAAAATAAATTATTCTCGTTTGAGGTAATGAAATCAAGCATAATTTTCTTTGAGAAAGAAAGTCATGTAAATATTGACTATCTTTTCCGCCGGAATGAGCATTTAAAGGCCTGCAGAAACATCTGTTTTTGTAGGTTATTTTTATATAATCTGGGAAAATGTGGGCTAATCGTGGGCGCATCAATAAAAAAGACCTACAAAACAACTCGTAAACGCTTGATTTTCAACTGTCGGGGTAACAGGATTCGAACCTGTGACCCCCTGCTCCCAAAGCAGGTGCGCTAACCGGACTGCGCTACACCCCGAAGTGAATTTTCAAATTGCGGGCGCAAAGATATGAAAATATTTTATTATACCAAGCGACTGATGGTAATATTATTTTTTCTTGACGATCTTCACATAACCCTCCTCCTCCAATATCGTAAAGAATCTATTGATATCTTCGATGGTTGGCGTCTTATCGTAGTACGCAATCATCATTTTCTGAATATCGAGAACTGAGTTGCTGCCTGAATTTGTCATCCGTGCAATATCCTCGATGCTGATTAAATTGCGTTGCAACTCCCGCTTCATCTCCACATTTGCTGACTCCCAAGCTTTGTTTAGTGCGCCGAAACGCATCTCTTTTGGTTTGGATGTTTGTACAGGATAAACTTTCGATGCTTCTATTTCAAGCTGTGATAATGCGATATTCAAAGCTTTGCCTGCCTGCCCTTCGGCATAAAGTTTTATAGATTCGATGATGTTTGCTGCAACCCTGTCAATCAAAGCCGTCCCTTTGTTTATATAGTCAGTAATCTTTTTGCTTCCAGGAGTTAGCTCTTGAAGGGTTGCCAAAGTATTTTTTTCATTTTTTGCATGACCCTCAATGGCGAAAACTGCATTTCGATAAGCTGTTTCTTTATTTGGCGCTTTTGCAATCATATCGACCAATTTATTTTGATAGAAACCTAAGCGTTTGGTTGAATTTGCTAATATTTCAGCTCCTATACGAAGCGCGCCTTCTTCGTCGGCGCAAGCAATTGTATAAGCAATAGCGGCGGCAAGTACTGTCGCACGCTTGAGTTGTGTGGCATCTAATTGATCAACACGGTCTTCTGATGAATGATATTGTTGGTCAGGCCAGGTGATCATCATTATTCCCGGTACCTGAATACCCCAATCGTTAAACACTTCATGGTCGGAACCGCCACTATGTTCGCTGATTGAATATACAAAGTTGTCGTCCGTTCCGCTAGGCGCTATTACAGGTTTTATGTAATACTCGTTTGTTCCGTAAACAAGGATTGATTGGCGGTTGGTTTCGCCCATGTAAATGAAGAGATTTTCGGCTACATCATTGACATAGTGCGGATTTCCATAAGAAGTACGGTGCATGGCATAGTACGCATTGTTGTTTTTCAAGTTGATACCTACCATATCAAGGTTGATATTACATAAAGCTGTTTCTGTAATCACCCTATTTTTAGAAGCCCATGGGCCGGTAGCCGTAAATTCATCGCCCCAAACAAAGTGCATGGTACGTTTCGGGCGTTCAATCAACCCTCTGTCAACAAGGGTTTTAATCGTACGTGCTACCTCCAGGATAACAGCGCATCCTGATGCGTCGTCATTGGCGCCCAATTTATTATACCCTTCGAAAAGGTGTGCCGAGAAGATGATTGAACCAGCAGTCGGATCGCTCCCATGAATCGAAGCATAAGGCGCTTGAATGTCGAATTGAACACGGTTGACGTTTGCTTTCGCCTGAATTTTTATTTTTTCACCATTGAGCAGTCTGGATTTCAGAACAGAACCTTGTCGCTGGGTGATATTGAATCCGAACAGGTTTTTGTCATCCGAGTTCACACTTTGATTGATACCAATATTCGGAATCTGAACGGGATTAGTTAGCGGATGTATTGAAAAAAAAGATATAACGCCTAACCCATCATTTTTTTTCGTATAAATATGTCCCATGTTTACAGGTGCGTCTGTCAGTACAATCTTCCCTTTAACATCGGTATCAGGTTGCGTTCCGCGCATTTTTTCTATCGAAACCCATACTAATTCAGCCTCAACATCAACATTCTCGCTACCTGGAGCAAGTGTGATTACCATTTCGTCATAGTCGGCTATCTTCCTGATTTTTGGAGCAACTTCCCACAATGATGCGCTCAAACCGTTCCATATATCAGCTTTCGCCACATTCTCCAACCGGACATCATCCAAACCATACGCTTTTATCATCTTCATGATGTAACTTATCTCATGCAAAACATCGTTGTATTCGAGGTCGGTACGATTTCGTTCATACGAAGCCATGTCCATGATCGACCGTAAAGCTCTTTCGCCTGAAGCTTCGCCAACGATGTAATCATACGTTTTTTCTTCCATGATAACCCACTGTTTAGTGGTATTGATTTGAGCTGAGGCCAAGGCGGTTACAATCAAACACGCTGATAATAAAATTGTCTGTTTCATACGTACATTTATTATTTTTTATATTTCGGTCGTATGGAACTCGCATGTTCATTTACTTGGGTGTATTAAGGTACATGCTCGTTTCATACGTACATTTATTATTTTTTATATTTCGGTCGTATGGAACTCGCATGTTCATTATATGGGTGTATTAAGGTACATGCTCGTTTCATGTGATAATATTTAAATGTTCTCTGTTTTTAACGAAAAAATTATGAAAAAAACCATATACGATCTCTTGCTGCGTCATCAAGCCCTTGTCTTGCAGTTTTCGGAAATTTTCCAACAAGATAACCAGTTCAGGGTGTTTTTCTTTGTTGGCTGCGACCAAAAAATCTACTATTCCGTTAATGGCTGCTTCGGGTGGATGGTTCTGCGTTTTTTCGACCTCACTACAATAAGCGTTCGTTTGATACATCAAAGTTTGCGTGTCCACATAAAATTGACCTCCGTGTTTGGCAATTTCAGTCCAAAAACTAAAATCATCGATATCATAACGGATACCATGTTCGCTCAAAAAATCTTTTCGAATCATCGCTGTAGTGTGTTTGATGAAATTGCCATGTAGCAAAACCGGTAAAGGATTTTCTATTAATCCGGCGGGCGTCTGTATTATCCTTGCATTTTGTATTAGTTTGGGGTTGTCGGATTGTTTTACACATGAAGCGCATACAGTTACTGAAGGCGTGGCTTCCATAAAGGCATGTTGAATTTGTAAACGGTCAATGTGCATAAGGTGATCAGCGCGCATAAAGGCAATGTATTTTCCGGCTACCGCTTTAAAAACAATGCTTTCGCTCTGTACACAAATCCGTTTATCGTTGAAGGTCTTGGCAATGGAAATTATTTCAGCAGATGAAACCGAGTCTGAAATGATAACTTCAAAATCTGTGAAGGATTGATTCAGGATGCTTAAAATAGAGCTTCGTGTATGTCTTTCATCTTCACACTGCGTTACTATTACTGATATTTCACACATGATACAAATTTATAAAAGTTCATTATTACTATTAATAAGAAAGAGAAGAAGCCGCGCCAGTCCATCTTTATAACCCACTGGAGCAGCATTATAATTGATAGATTCAAGGAGGTTTTCCTGATAAAAAAAGGATGTTGAAAAAAGTGATCCTGCAAGTTCGGGATGACGAAGGTTGCTCTCTATATCAGCAAGTAATTTCATTGCATCAATCTTGTCCTGCAATGAAATGGCCGCGGCTTGAATATTCCTGATGCCGTTTTCAATATGCGCTTGTATCACATCATGAAAGTTCTGTATCGTGTTATTTCTAACAAGCAATCCCAGATTATACCCGATAGTGAGTGAACTTAAAACCTTCTTCTCCCGGTAGAGAAGGGCATAATTCCTTATTAAAGTATGCGAAAAATGTTTGTAATCAATAAAATTAACTAATTTTAGATACCTTTCAAAAATCTTTAGAACAGCCATTTTATCATTCACATAATGAAGATCCAAAAAATCTTGAAATTGAAGCGTTAAAAACAACTCCAAGCCTTCCAGAATTGTTTTAATTATGATTTGCGGGCGTTCATCGTTTCTTTTCGCTGTAGAAAGGAAATAAACCACCTGAAACACATTTAATATTCTATCCGGTTTTTTTTCAATATCTTCGAGGCTTCTAACGATTAATTCGAATTTTTCTCCGAATATTTCATCGAAATTAGCTTTGGCAAGGTTGTTATTAATTAGGTAACACAGCGCATAGCCAATACCTGACAAGCCGTTTTCGAAGGTAAAATCCTTTTCAGAGTGGATTAGCGCCTCTTGAAACAGTTTATATGCTTCATTTTCAAT
>Ga0082212_10007358_pt1 | contig 14575 bp, 10 predicted proteins | sample TergutNt197P3_FD_71548 | JGI IMG/M metagenome (GOLD analysis project Ga0082212, IMG submission 71548) | Neocapritermes taracua P3 segment gut microbial communities from Petit-Saut dam, French Guiana - Nt197 P3 | ecosystem: Host-associated > Arthropoda: Insects > Digestive system > Gut ... | reverse complement strand
TTTGAGCATAATTTTTTGTCAGACAAGGCAAATTTACGCAGTAATACTTTATGTATTACAAGAAAATTTAACGCAGTATGGCAGAAAATTTGCCAAAAATACGCCATGAATGGAGTTAGTGGAATTGTCAAAAATAAAAATGCTTGCCGCAATTGACGGCGGGCATTTTTTGTGGTATTATAATTATGGCAGAATGTGTAAAAATAGGAATGGTTAAAAAGATGATAAAAGAAGCAATTATAAATGCAGTGAAAAGACAGCATTTAACCGCAAAAACCGCCGAATCGGTCATGCACGAAATCATGGAGGGTAAAGCAACACCCATTCAAATGGCGGCATATTTAACCGCAATGTCGGTCAAGGGTGAAACCATTGAGGAAATCACCGGCTCTGCGGCGGGTATGAGAAAGCATTGTATACGGCTTCTGCACGACATGGACGTGCTTGAAATCGTAGGAACGGGCGGCGACAGGTCAGACAGCTTTAATATTTCCACCACATCGGCAATCGTCACCTCAGCGGCGGGAATTCCCGTGGCGAAACACGGAAACCGTGCGGCTTCCAGCAAATGCGGGGCGGCGGATGTTTTGGAAGCGTTGGGCGTAAATATCGCCGTTACACCTGAAAAAAGCCTTGAATTGCTGAAAAAAATCAATCTTTGCTTTTTGTTCGCGCAGAATTATCATATAGCTATGAAATACGTTGCGCCTGTCCGAAAAGAGCTTGGAATCCGCACGATTTTTAATATTCTCGGACCGATTGTAAACCCCGCAGGTGCGAATATGGAACTGCTCGGCGTTTATGAAGAGGATTTAGTAGAGCTTATGGCGCAGGTTTTAGCGAACTTAGGTGTTAAAAAAGCCATGGTGGTTTACGGGCAGGACGGGTTTGACGAAATATCCGTCAGCGCGCCGACTTCGGTTTGCGAAGTGCGGGACGGCTGGCTTAAATCGTATGAAATCACACCGGAGCAGTTCGGTTTGAAACGCTGTGCCAAATCAGAGCTTACCGGCGGTTCTCCGCAGGAAAACGCGCAGATTACGCTTGATATTCTTTACGGGAAAGGCGGTGCGAAAAAAGACGCCGTAATCCTTAATTCAGCAGCGGCGATTCATGTGGCAAAGCCGGACATCAGCATTGAAGAAGGCGTGAAAATCGCGGCAGATGTAATCGAAAGCGGAAAAGGGCTTGAACAGCTAAATAAATTCATTGATTTATCCGGAGAAAAAAATAAAAAATGACAATACTTGAAAAAATCGTAGAAAAAACAAAAATCCGTGTTGAGAAGCTGAAAAAAGAAAAACCGGATTTAACGGCTTTTACACCGGTTAATCCTAAAACTTTTACGTTTGAAAAAGCATTGAAAACGCCGGAATTATCTTTAATTTGCGAAGTCAAAAAAGCGTCGCCGTCAAAAGGAATTATCGCTGAACATTTTCCTTACGCCGAAATCGCAAAAGAATATGAAGCGGCGGGCGCGGCGGCAATTTCTGTATTAACAGAACCGGAATTCTTTCTCGGAAGCAATCAATATCTAACCGATATTTCAAAGGCAGTTAAAACCCCGCTTTTACGCAAGGATTTTATAATTGATGAAGTTCAGATTTATGAAGCGTTTCAAATCGGCGCGTCAGCAATTTTACTGATTGCCGCAATCCTTGAACCCGAACCGCTTAAACAATTCATTAAAACCGCTGATAGCTTAGGTTTGTCCGCGCTTGTTGAAACGCGGAACGAAGAAGAAATTAAATCCGCTTTGCAAGCCGGCGCAAGAATCATCGGTGTGAATAACCGCGATTTACATACTTTTAAAGTTGATGTTGAAACAACAGTACGACTGCGCCGGTTCGTGCCGGATGATATAATTTATATTGCGGAAAGCGGGATTGCAACACGTGAAGATATTTTAAAGCTCGGTAAAATTGATGCTGTTCTAATCGGAGAAACGCTTATGAAAAGCGAAAATAAGAAACGTGTTATTCAGGAACTTAAGGGTTTATAAATGAAAATTAAAATTTGCGGGTTGTTTAACCCTGCCGATATAGAAGCTGTGAATGAAGCTTTACCGGATTATATCGGTTTTGTTTTTACGGAAAGCAGACGGCAGATTTCCTTTGAAATTGCACGGGAATTTAAAAAGCATTTGGATAAACGAATTAATGCAACCGGCGTGTTTGTGAACGCGCAAATATCGGATATAGCGCGGCTTTACGAGCAGAATATTATAAACACAGCACAGCTTCACGGCGCGGAAACGGAAAGTTATATCGCGGAATTAAAAAACGCTTGCAAAATACCGGTGATTAAAGCAGGAAACTTTAATAATAAATTTCCGGAAAACGCTGATTATCTGCTGTTTGACAACGGCATTGGCGGGACGGGCAAAGCTTTTGACTGGGGACTAATCCCGAAAGTTGACAACCCCTTTTTCTTAGCGGGCGGAATTAACCTTAATAATATCGCCGAAGCCATGAAGCAAGGCGCGTACTGCATTGATTTAAGCGGCGGCGCGGAGGATTCCGCAACCGGCATGAAGAACAGAGAGAAAATAATCAGACTTGTAAAAACTGTAAGGGAGTTTAAGGAATGAATGTGAAGGGCAGGTTCGGGGAATTCGGCGGGCAGTATGTTCCTGAAACGCTGATGAATGAAATTCACGCGCTCGAAAAATCATATGAACATTATAAAAATAACGCGGTATTTAATCAAGAACTCAACACGCTTTTAAAAAACTACGCGGGCAGACCGTCACTGCTGTATTTCGCGGAGAAGATAACAACAGATTTAGACGGGGCGCGGATTTATCTGAAGCGTGAGGACTTGAATCATACCGGCTCTCATAAAATTAATAATGTTTTGGGTCAGTGCCTTTTAGCGAAAAAGATGGGAAAAACCCGTGTGATTGCGGAAACGGGCGCGGGTCAGCACGGGGTCGCAACCGCAACGGCGGCGGCTTTGCTTGGTCTTGAATGTGAAATTTTTATGGGTAAGGAGGACACTGAACGGCAGTCGCTGAATGTTTACCGCATGGAGTTGCTCGGCGCAAGAGTTCACGCGGTCACGAGCGGCACAATGACCCTCAAAGACGCGGTAAACGAAACCATGCGCGAATGGACAAAACGGGTTCACGACACGCATTATGTGTTAGGTTCAGTGATGGGTCCGCACCCGTTCCCGACGATTGTGCGGGATTTTCAAAGTGTTATCAGCAGGGAAGCACGGGAGCAGATTCTTGCGTTTGAAAATAAACTGCCGGGTGCGGTCGTCGCCTGTGTCGGCGGCGGAAGCAATGCGATGGGTATGTTTTATCACTTTATTGAAGATGAGAGCGTTCGTTTAATCGGCTGTGAAGCGGCGGGAGAGGGAATTGACACCGGAAAGCACGCCGCAACCATTGCAAAAGGCGAAAAAGGCGTGTTCCACGGCATGAAGTCTTACTTTTGTCAGGACGCGCACGGGCAGATTTCAGAGGTTTATTCGATTTCGGCAGGTTTGGATTACCCCGGAATCGGACCTGAACATGCGTACTTGAACGATTCAAAACGCGCCGAATACGTTCCTGTTACAGATGAGGAAGCTGTCAGCGCGTTTGAATATTTAGCGCGTACTGAGGGGATTATCTGCGCGATTGAATCCGCGCACGCTGTCGCGCATGTGCGGAAAATCGCGGGTGAGTTTAAAAAAGACGAGAATATAATTATTTGCCTGTCGGGGCGGGGAGATAAGGACGTGGCGGCGATTGCGCGTTACAGAGGGAAGAAAGTAGGAGAATAAAAGTGAAAACATCAATTGAACATGTCGCAGTTTATGTTAAAGATTTGGAACATTCTAAAGAATTCTACCAAAAATATTTTAATGCCGAAAGTAATAAGAAATATCAAAATAAATCCGGATTTTCCAGTTATTTTCTGACCTTTTCATCAGGTGCAAGAATAGAAATTATGTCGCACACCGAGCTTATTTACAAAGATGTAATTGACAAGGTAAGCGGTTTAAATCATATCGCGTTTTCGGTCGGGAGCAGGGAAGAGGTAACAAGGCTTACGGAAAGTATTGTAAGCGACGGCTATACGCTTTTAAGCCCGCTGAGGGAAACGGGTGATGGCTATTTTGAAAGCTGTATTGCAGACCCAGACGGCAACCGGCTCGAAATAACGGAATAGAAAACAAGAATTCACCGGCGTAACCGGTGAATTCTTGTTTCATGCAAAAATCCCCGCAACCAAATTAACCCCCGTACAGCAAATCACCCCCGCCGCTGTCGGAATTAAAAACGCCAGCGCAGTCCATTTCACGCTTTTGGTTTCCTTAAAAATCGTCAGGCAGGTTGTAGAGCAGGGAAAGTGCATAAGTGAAAAAAGCGTAACGCACACCGCTGTCGTCCATGTCCAGCCGTTTTGCACGAGCAGTTCTTTTAACTGCGAAAGCTCGGTTAATTCCACAAGCACGCCGGTTTGCAAATAGCACATAATTATAATCGGCAGAACAATTTCATTCGCGGGGAAAGCAAGCAGAAACGCAAGAATAATCACCCCGTCCATACCGAGCAGCTTCCCGAAAGGGTTAAGCGCGTTTCCTAAAAAATACAACAGTGTATTTGAATCTGTACCGATTTGCACATTTGCAAAAATCCAGATGACTAACCCCGCCGGCGCGGCAACAAGCACGGCACGCCCGAGTACGAACAGCGTCCGGTCAAGCAGTGAGCGGATTAAAATTTTTGCGAACTGCGGGCGGCGGTAAGGCGGAAGTTCTAAGGTAAAAGAACTCGGAATCCCTTTTAGTATGGTTTTTGATAAAAGTTTTGAAATTAAAAAGGTTGCGATTACACCAAGAATAATAACAGCGGTTAAAAAAAGGGCGGAAAGTATTGTTCCGGAAATTCCGCTTACCGTGCCGGTAAAAAATAAAGCAATCAGGATTAATAAAAAAGGAAAACGCCCGTTGCAGGGAACAAACACATTTGTAAGAATCGCAATTAAACGCTCACGCGGGCTGTCAATAATCCGCGCACCGATAACCCCGCAGGCGTTACAGCCGAACCCCATCATCATTGTCAATGCTTGCTTCCCGCAGGCATTTGCTTTTATAAAAAACCGGTCTAAATTAAAAGCAATCCGCGGCAGATACCCTAAATCTTCCAATAAAGTAAACAGCGGAAAGAAAATCGCCATCGGCGGAAGCATAACCGCCACAACCCACGTCAGAACCGAATAAACCCCGTCAACTAACAAAGAAACAAGCCACGCGGGAGAATGTATAAAAAATAAAAAATCCGAAAATGCGGGTTTAATTTTTGCGAATAAGGCGGTCAGCATTTCTGAGGGAAAGTTCGCGCCTGTAATAGTAATCCAAAAAATTAAAAAGAAAAATAAAATCATTACGGGGATTCCGGTGAGTTTGCTTGTCAGGAAACGGTCGATTTTTCTGTTGATAAGCTTCTTTTCGTTTTCAAAAACAACGCAGTCCCTATGAATTGCTTCCGCGCACTGAACGAATTCAGAAACAACGGCGTCGTCGGATTCTGCGCAGATTTCCGTTATTTTGCGCGGATTTGTACTTTCAGTACCTACGTTCTCTCTTTCTTGATTGATAGCTTTTATTAATTCACCTAACCCCTTTTTCCTGCGCGCTGTGGTGAATACAACGGGAACGCCGAGCTTTTCCGAAAGCCGTTTCCCGTCTATTTTTATGCCTTTATACAACGCCTCGTCCATAAAGTTTACGCAGACGACCGCACGCGGGGTTATTTCTAATATTTGCAACACAAGGTTAAGATTGCGTTCAAGGCAGGAAGCGTCACAAATTACAACCACCGTGGAATTCTGATGATTTTCGATGATATAATCGCGGGCGATTTCCTCTTCCTTGGAGCGCGTCATTAATGAATAAGTGCCGGGTAAATCGGTCACTTTATAATTCACACCCGAATATTTAAAAAAGCCGAAAGCAAGTTCCACAGTTTTGCCCGACCAGTTTCCGGTATGCTGTTTCAAGCCGGTCAATGAATTAAAAACCGTTGACTTCCCGACATTGGGATTTCCTGCTAAGATAATTTCATGTACCCAGTTCATAACGCGTTCGCCCTCCTATATTAAAGGGCGGACACGCCCCCTTTTCTAACCTTATTAAAAGATTATGAAAGGGACGGGTGTAAAAATGCTTTTATAATCAATATTTAATTGTTTCTAAATGAAATAAATAAAATAATTATCGAATAACGATAAATAAGTATTGACAAACATAAATAACTGTGTTATAATAGTATTATCAAAAACATTTTGGAGGGTTTTATGAACACTTTAAACACAAAAATAGTAAAAATCAAGAAAATGAGCAAGGTTTTGAACGCATTTTTAAAAATCGGCGCAATCGTATTAATAATGGTAATTATACTGCAAATAGTATTAATTGCTATAAGCTCATCGCTTGATTTATCATCAAACGCAATTATTGACGTATTCGGTATTAATATACCGTTAAACGGCAATATAAACAATTTTCGCGCAATTATGTTATTTACGATGTCAAGTGCGGCTGTTATGGCGGCGGTTTTATTTGTTGCGAGCTTTATATTTAAGAATATAAGCCGCGACGGGTTGCCTTTCACCAAAAGAAACTCGAATAAAATAAAGATTATATCTTTATTACTTATCGCACATGAAGTATTACTGCCGCCTTTGCGGTTATTAATCTTAATGGTATTGATTCCGGAAGCCGAAGCTGCGGTTTCAATGAATCTTGGGATTATAGTTGCCGCCGCCGTGTTTTTCTGCATTGCTTTAATCTTTGAGTACGGCGCGGAATTACAACAGCAGTCTGATGAAACTTTATAAGGGGGATTTGGATAATGGCTATAATACTAAGACTTGACAGAATGATGGCTGACCGCAAAATCTCTCTGAACGAGCTTGCGGAAAAAGTCGGTATTTCAAATGTCAACCTGTCTAATATTAAAACAGGAAAAATAAGCGCCATTCGTTTTTCAACGCTTGACGCTATTTGCGATGTGCTTGATTGCCAGCCGGGGGATATTTTGGAATATAAACGTACTCCGAAAGAAGAAGTTAAAAAAGGGGAGAATTAAAATGAAAGCGAAAAAAATAGTAATAAAAATATCGGTTACAATTATTTCTGTAATCTTGATATTAATAACCGGTGTTATGATTTTTTCAATTTACACAGCAAATAAATTCAAAGAATTATCATACATAAAAAGTGTTCCGAACAGTAGCTTGTCAGAAGCGGATAGCAGTATTGATTTTAATATTTACGTTGAACCTCAAACCATACTGCGTGAAATAAGCCCTTATATTTACGGGAGCAGTTGGACGGATTGGGTAGATAAATTGCCGCCGAAGGACTTAATGAGGTTACTGGATATATCTGCGGTAAGATTTGAGGGTAATGATTTCAGCAGATTTGACCCGAACACTGAAATCTTTTATAAATCCGAAGAAACACAAAAATTGAAACATTCAATCGGAGAAGCCGCGGAATATTTTACAGAGCAGGGCGCGCATATTATCCTGCAAATTAATATGCTCGGTATCGCAATAGACCCTGTTACGGGCGAAAAATTCCCTATTTCCTCACCGGAGGATGCGGTTAGCTTTATTGAAAAAATTAAAAATGAAAACGGGGTTAATATCAAATATGCTAATTTAGATAACGAACCGTTTATTTGGTCAGATACGCATAACGATTTGCACCCGTCGGCTGTTTCTTATGATGAATACTGTGATAAGTTTTTTACTTATGCAATAGCTATAAAAGATTATGATGAAACGATTATGATAATGGGACCGGAAAACTGCAATCCTAATCATTATTATAAAAGTAAATCAAACGAGGATAGAACCAAAGGCGTATGGCTTGAATATTTTTTGAAAAAATGCCGTGAATATGAGGAAGAAAATAATATCAGGGTTTTAGACATTTTAACCGTTCACAGGTATCCGATTTTCAGAAATCACAACAGCACAAAAGTTACCGCAACCGAACAGCAAATACTTAATTCCACAAAAGACTGGTGGGACGAAGCATACAAAGACCCCGTTGACCCCGATTACGGCGGCGGGATAATTCCTAAACTGCAAAAAATGATTGATGAAAATTATCAGGGTACAAAACTGGGAATAACAGAGTACGGATTAGATTACGACGGAAAAATTGAATATGACCCTGTTATACGGGCAATCTGGCTTGCTGATACTTTAGGTATATTTGCGCAAAACGGCGTTGATTACGCAAATTACTGGATTTTACAGGGTCACGGCGAAAGCGGATTTATTTCAGAGGGCATTATTTTGAATAATCGAATGTACGGTGATAAAAGACCGGTGTTTTACAGTTTTTATTTAATGTCAAATTATTTAAGAGGTTCTTTGCTGAAATCGGAAAGCGATAATGAAAATATTAAAGTATACAGCGCATTGAATAATAACAGCATAAATATAATCGTGATTAATTCCGATGCTGAAAATAATTACAACTGCAATATATTCGCAGATGATTTACTTGTTGATGAAAAGAGCTATACTTTTAAAAGCAAATCAATAACCGTTTTTGAAATCAACGGCGGGCAAATGAAAATTCATACTTGTGATTTTAAAAATTAAATTTACTTTACCGTGTTTAATGTACGGGCGAATAATGTTCGCCCCTACCGATACAGCACCCAATCCAGCATCTGACTGCCGAATCCCGTGCTTTTAAGCGCGGATTCCGCATTTTTGGGCGTTTCTTTAATTATCAGCCGTTTTAAATTAGGGAAAATAAACCCTTTTTTAAAATCCTGCGCAAGTGCTGTGATAATGTTTTCTGTTTCTTCATCAGAACCGAAAATCCGCAGAATCTGCCCCTGCTTTTCAAGTAAAGCAACCGGAATCCCCGCTTTCAGCGCAACGGCAGAACCCGCAACATTGATAAAATCCATTTCCGGCTTTTTAGGCAGACATTTCCCCCAAATCATAAACGGGTCGGCGGTATTCAGCCATAATATTTCTTTGCGCGGGTTTTCAAGCGCGTGAACGGTTTTCGCAAAATCATCATCCCTGATAAACTGCGCGCCGGACAACCCCTCAACAAAATACCCGCGCCGCGCTTTACTTGTATATTCCCAAATACGCAGTTTTTCCAAAGCCGAAGCCCACGGCAAACCAACCTGTGAAGCGGTTTCGCGGCAGAGAATAACAACCTTGTCAAAAGCACGGTTGATTTGTTCCTCCATGGATTTTTCCGCAACAGGACGTGTAAGGTCGAATCTTCCCGCGTTCAGCGTTTTCACAGTCATGCTTACCCGCCGTTTAACCGGCGCGGAAAGCAGTTTTTCTTTGTTTTGAAGCTGTCTGACGGGGATAAAACTGTCAGCCTTTAATAAACCTTTTTCTACAAGCGACAACGCAGTCGGTAAAAGCGGACGCTGTTCCACCGCGCTCGACAGGCTTGAAAGGAAAACCGCGCCTCGTTTTGCGATTTGCTCGTAAATTATTTTTTCGTCGTCTTTAAGTTCTTCTGCAACAGTGCCGGCGGCTCGTAGGTCCCAATCTATATCTTCATATAAATGAAAACTTAAATCCCCGTTTATTAATTCCCAGAAATATTTACCCTCCGATAACAGCTTGTCTAAAACCGCTTCGTTGTAATTCTTCACGCGCGCGGGCAAAATCACGCTTTCCCATAAGCCAAGCGGGAAAGCGCGTCCGGTCAGCATTTCAATTGCGCGGTCGATTTGTTCAAAAGCAGGCGCGTTAATCCGCAGTTTATTTGAAATTAAAGCCGCGTAATTTTCCGCCGGCGCGGTATTGATTTCGCGCCGCCGGAAAGCAATCGTTTCCCGCCGCGCTTTTTCATACACATCAGCGTGATAATATACATCATTATATAAAATCACAGCTTTTTCTTCGCAGAGCTTTGAAAGAATCTCTTCCGCCGTCTTAACCGGAATAAAATACCGTGCGGAAATGCCGTCCGCGTCGTTTGCTCCCCGATAACGCAGACAACGCCGCACGATTTTTAATAAAGCATTTCTATTGAAGGAGAACAAATTATCCGGTGCGGACGTTTCGCCCGGTGCGGATGTTTCGCCCGGGGCGGACGTTCCGCTTAAAGCCGCGTATTCGCCGCTGTGCTCGGCGGCAATCCATAAACCCGGCTCAATATAATGAATCCTACCCGCCTTTGCTAAGCTTTCAAACCATTCAATAGGCAGGTCAAGTTCATTGCTTAATAAATCCCCCTCAATCATCATTAGGGAATGAAGCTGTTTTTCGTCTAAAGGCAGTTTTGAACGCTCTTTCTGCGCTAAAAACGCGTCTGCGGGCTTAATCGACTGCGCTTCTTTAAAGGCTTCTTTCACCGATTGGTCAATTTTTCGGGTAGACGGAAAGTATTCATAAAGCAGTTGTGCTTCCGCCTGATTGCGAAGCGGTAAAGACATAGGGGAGGGTTCGTCGCTGACCACTTCATGGATTCTGATTTCACCGCTTCTGATTTTATACAGCACATCGCGCAGTCCCTCTAAATTCCAGTAATCTTCAAGACATTCCCGCATGGTTTCGCGTATCAAAGGGTGGTTTTTGTCCCCGATAATCATATCAAGCGTTTCCGCGCCGCGAAGCCGCTGAACCCAAAGCGGCTGACGTTTGCCTTGGCGCACGCCCATAATCAGCGCGCGGGCGGCGTTATGTCTGAACGCAATCCCGAACAGCGGGGAAGAGGGCAGAACGGCTTCAAGGATTTTTTGTACGCTTTCTACAGATTCCGCAATTGAGTGCAGTAATTTTTCAGGAATTTCATAGTTCCCTCTGGCGAAAAGCAGAACCCCGTCGTCGTCGTCAAAAAGGCTCACCTCAGCACCGGTGAGTTCTCTTGCCTTATACTGCGCTAAAATCCCGAGCGGGGAATTGATTTGCTTGCCGAAAATGGAGTGGAGCATAAGTTGGCTGTCGCCCGCTTCGTCACAAAAATATTCAGCAATGATGGTTTTATCGTCAGCTAAAATATCAATTGCTTTTTTCTGCCTTTGAATATAATTTGCGGTATCTGCCGCGGCGTTTTCGTCCATGCCGTAGCTGTTCAGGATTGCTTTAACCTCATCGTAGTGTTCCGCACCCGATAATCTTCTTATCTGTTCACCGAAATGTTTTGCAACGCTGTAATTGCGCGAAAGCCAGATATTGCGCCAGAAAGGCGGTTGCGCGCCTTCGATTGTAGATTGCTTTACAAAAACCGTGTCTTTATCCATCTGCGTGATTTTCCACGCGAAAGAACCGAGCAAAAACTTATCGCCCACCCGCGCTTCAAAAACAAATTCTTCGTCTAATTCGCCAAGCTTTACGCCGTTTTCCGCTTTTACGGAAAACATACCCGTATCGGGAATTGTTCCGCCTGTTGAAATCGCAAGCATACGGCTGTAAGCGTCACCCTCAACCCGCTCGTTAATCCTGTCGTAGAGAATCCGCGGGCGCACCGGAATATCATTTTCATGCTCATAATCCCCCGCCAGCATTTCAAGAATTGATTTCACGTCATCTTTAGTCACATCGCGGAACGGGTAAGCGCGGGGCAGAAGTTCCATAACTTCATCAATCGTATAACCGCCATCCGTTGCCATGGAAACCAAATGCTGTGAAAGCACATCAAAGCAAAGGCGCGGCGGCTTCAAAGGCTCTAAGCCGTATTTGCCCGCCACATATGCCGTTAAGCCGCAGTGAAGCCCGTCTGCGGCGGTTTTCGGGAACATGTGCATAACGCTGTTCCTACCCGGGTTATGACCGGCGCGCCCGAGCCTTTGCAAAACGCTTGAAACAGATTTCGGCGCGCCGATTTGCAAAACCTTGTCAATATCGCCCACGTCAATGCCGAGTTCCATGGAAGAAGTCGCGCAGAGCAAACGCAAATCGCCGCTTCTGAGCCTTTCTTCCGCTTGTCTGCGCTGTTCTTTTGAAACACAGCCGTGATGGGTCAGCGCGAAATTCTCTCCTGCAATTTGGTTGACATAAAAAGCCAGTTTTTCCGAGAACATGCGCCCGTCGGTAAAGGCAATAACGCTCCTCATATTTTCGCACTGCAAATAAACCATACGCGCAATTTCCGTCCAAATTGTGCCGTGCGGAAGCAAACCGAAGTTTTCCTTCGGACCTGTGACGTATATATCAAAATCCTTCTTCATTTTCGGCGCAATGATTTCAACCGGTTCGCCGCCCGACAGATATTCGGCGGCAAGCGCAAGAGGGTTCACTGTAGCGGATAAGCCGATTCGCTGTAACGGCTTTTCACATAGCTTGTCAAGCCGTGCTAATGAAAGCATAAAATGCGCGCCGCGTTTTGTATCAATCATGGCGTGAAGCTCGTCCGCAATGACTGCTTTTGCTGTTTTTAAAACCTCACGCCCCGATTTGGAAGTTAAAAGCAAATACAGCGATTCCGGCGTGGTAATTAAAATATGCGGCGGTTTTTTGAGCATTTTACGGCGTTCGGCGGCGGAAGTATCGCCTGTACGAACAAAAACATCTACCGGAGAACCTACGAACGCGGTTTTTTGTTCTCCGCCAAAATCCGTCTGTTGGATACCAAGTAAAGGTTTATATAAGTTTTCATGTATATCGTTGGCAAGTGCCTTTAAAGGCGAAATATAAATTAAATACAGTTCATTTTTAAGTTTATTCTTACGGGACATTTCCATCAGCTTATCAATAAAAACCAAAAAAGCCGACAAGGTTTTACCCGTGCCGGTAGGTGCGCTGACAAGCGCGTTTTTGCCCTCAGCGATTACCCGCCACGCTTCATGCTGAACGGGCGTGGGTTCGCCGAGGGCATTTTTAAACCATGTTCTTGTCTGTTCGTGAAATAATTCAAGGGACATTTTTTTCTCCGATTATTCAAAAAACGCGGGATTATTTTGAATTTCAGTTTTTAATTCATCAATAACGGTTTGAATACCGCTGTAATTAAACAGTTCCGATAAATTTTTTAATTTTACAACATCGCTGTTCATTTTTGAACCGAAATCAAATTCTGACATCTGCGTGATTGTGCCCGTTAATGTTTCAAAATCATAATTTCCGGCGGCTTCCTTTAAAGCTTCAAGAAAAGCAACAGCCTTTTCGCGTTCGCCTTTCGGTTTACCGGAAGCGTTGTCTGATTCCGGTGCTTCGGAATCAAAAACAGCGGAGATTTTCTTTTTTAAATCATGTAACTGACGGACAAAATCCGGAAGCGTTTCTTTGCAGAAATCCATGTTTTTTTCTTTTCCCGCTTTTTCAAGGGTAAAAGCGGTTTTTGAAAGAGAATTTGCACCTACAACGGCAAGCGAGCTTTTCAACCCGTGTACGTGAATGGTAAAATCGCCGATATTATTATCGTTTAAAGCGTCTTCCATGGTGGTTATCATTTTCGGAATTTTTTCGCTTAAAAGCTTCAATGATTTTTCATATACCTTTTCTTTACCCGCGACATTGGTAAGTCCGGATTTCACATCTAAAGCGGCAATCATTTCAGCCGCTTTTATAACGCGGTTTTCTTCTTTTACAAAGTCATGTTCGTCTGTCATAACCGTTTTTTGAATACGTTTTTCTTTCGGCAGCCATTTTCTGAGAATATCGGTCATCTCATCAATAATAATCGGCTTTGCCAGAAAATCGTTCATTCCCTCCTTAATTAATAAGTCTTTAATGCCGATAACAGTATTTACGGTAAGCGCGATAATCGGGAGCGACCGGTTAGAGCCGCCGGCATCGCGTATGCGGTGCGCAGTTTCCGTACCGCTCATTTCAGGCATGATATGGTCCATAAAAACAAGGTCGTATACATTTTTTTTCGCGCATAAAACCGCTTCCGTTCCGGAAAGCGCGGTATCGCATTGAATACCGTAAAGGGAGGTGATTAACCCTTTTGCGACTTCAAGATTCATTTCGTTGTCGTCAACAATTAAAATCCGTGTATTTTCAGCGAAGAATAAATCCGTTTTTGCGGGTTTCAAGGTCAGCTTGTTTATATCGCCGATGATTTTCGGAATCGAAACGGTAAAAACGCTTCCCACGCCGTATTCGGAAACAACATTCAGCTTCCCGTCCATTAAAGCAATCAGCTTTTTGGCAATCGGCAGGTCAAGCCCTGTTTTATCCGCGTGTTCATTAATTCCGGTAACATTTTCTTCCTGTTCAAATACATTGAATAGGCTTTCAATACTATCCGGTTTGATTCCTTTGCCGGAATCCCGGATTTCAAAAGTAATATCGTCCTCATTGATGATGATTTTAAATGAAATAAATCCCTTTTTTGTGTATTTAACCGCGTTGCTTATGATGTTTTTTAATACCTTCATAAGCCTTTTTTCGTCGCCGTATAAGCTGAGAGGCGGTTTCCCGATAGTTTCAAAGCGGTATTCAAGCGATTTTTTTTCAGAACCTTTTCCGGCATAAGCACTGAGTACGTCTATGAACTGCAAAAAGTCGTAATCATGGGGAACAAGCGGCATTTTTCCCGATGAAAGCTTGAACAGGTCAAGAATATCGTTAATAATACTGAGCAGAGCGTCGGTGGAGGTTTTTACGTCCCTGACGTATTTTTT
>Ga0082212_10007357_pt1 | contig 14575 bp, 11 predicted proteins | sample TergutNt197P3_FD_71548 | JGI IMG/M metagenome (GOLD analysis project Ga0082212, IMG submission 71548) | Neocapritermes taracua P3 segment gut microbial communities from Petit-Saut dam, French Guiana - Nt197 P3 | ecosystem: Host-associated > Arthropoda: Insects > Digestive system > Gut ... | reverse complement strand
CCCAGGGTCAGGCTGACGGCGGTCGCGACAGTGTTATCACCTACGGAAAAGAGCACGCCATTGGCGGACAGCCTGATTTGCCGCACCGCACCAGTGCCGATAATGGTCAAGTCTGCGCCTGATACGTCGAGGGTCTGGGGCGGGCAGTTTACATCTTGGTTTATCAGCAGGGTGTATATGCCTGAATACGCGTTCACATAGGCAACGGCGGCGGCAACGTCGTTTGCCGCGACACCGGCTACGGGAGTGTCACTGTCCAGGATGGGCGGCGCTTTGGCGTACAGGCCCGCCATGGAAGCATCTTCTTTTTTATCAATTAAAGGACTAACGATCTTATCCATCCAGGGGTTTTTACACCCGCTATAAAAACTAACAAGTAATAAAATGAGCATCATCAGATACAATACGGTTTTCATGGATGGAGTTCCTTATGCCAGTATACCAAAAACCGGAGTTTTGGAAAAGCCCTGGTTTTAATGCAATAAGCGTACCATAGCTGATTTTAGCTGGCGTTCTTTTATTTCCTTAACGGTAATATGCAGTTTTATCTCACCTTCTGCAGGGTTCCCTTCCGGGTAATCCAGCTCGCATTGTTCACCCTCATCGGGGAGGCGGCCTAAAAGGGTAAACACAAAACCGCCGAATGTATCGCAGTTTTTTACAATGTCATCATCAAAAGAAACGCCGGTTTCCTTTTCAACAAGAGACAGGCTTGCCATGCCGTTTATCCGCCATAACTCCGGTTCTATTTTATCGATTGGGGGGAGTTTTACTTCTTCGTCTTCATCGCCCAGATCCCCTACCAGTGTTTCCAGAAGATCATACATGGTGATAATTCCTTCAAAGCTGCCATATTCGTCCAGGGCCAGGGCAAAATGGCTGCGACGGGTTTTCATCTGCCTGAACAGCACATGGGTGCCAACACTGTTAAGCACAAACCAGCCGGGACGCAGAGCCTTATCCATAACCCTTTCCCGGTTCCTTTTTTTAAGGGCAAGGTAATCCTTGGCGCTTATTACCCCCCGTATGTCGTCTACAGTATCTCCGCAAACAGGATAATAGCTGTGCCTTGTTTCCAGGATGATCTTTTCCCAGGCTTCATCATCGTCCTCCAGCCATAACAGCACTGTATCCTTGCGGTGGGTCATTACTGTTTCTATTGTCTTGTCGTTAAACTCGAACACATTATGGATAATTTCCTGTTCACTGGCGGCAATGGATCCCCGCTCGCTCCCTGCATCTACAAGAAGGCGTATTTCTTCTTCAGTAACGGCTTTTTTGTCCTGTTTCGGGTCGATCCTGAAAAGGGTCAGTATGCCATTAGTGGTTTTGGTTAAAAGCCACACCAACGGGGCAAAAAATTTGGAAATGACAACGATGAATGCAGAAAGTGCAAGTGCAATCTGTTCCGCCTTGTGAAGCGCAATGCGCCTGGGAACAAGTTCACCCAATACCAGTGTAAAAAACGAAAGTACAATGGTAATAATAATCAGGGATGTTGTCCTGACTAAATCAGGCGATATGGATATTCCCGCGGTAATCATGGCGGCAGTAAGCCTGCCGGAAAAATTTTCTGCGGCAAAGGCGCTTGCCAAAAAACCTGCCAGTGTCATCCCCACCTGGACTGTTGCAAGGAATTTAGCAGGGCTGCTTGTTAACTTAAGAAGCTGCTGTGCCTTACGGTTTCCTTCTTCAGAAAGTTTTTCTAATTTCAGGGTACTAAAAGAAATAACGGCAATTTCCGCACAGGAAAATACTGCATTAACACTTATCAAAACAAGCTGCAGAAGAAACTGCCAAAAAAGGGGATTATTTCCCATAAATTAATCTGACTCCACGGGATTTTCTGCTGGGCCGCCGCCAATATCCCTGCGGTAATCCATTCCGGCAAAATGCACTGCCTTAAGCGCTTTGTATGCCCTTTCCCGGGCATCAGTTATGGTAGCGCCATAGGCCGATACGGAAAGTACTCTGCCGCCCGCAGTACGTAACCCCGAGCCTTCGGCACCCCCCTGGCTGCGGATTGCACCGGCTGCAAAGAGGACAGCTCCCGTTTTGCCAAACGATGTTTCGTTAAATGCAATTGGGTCGCCCTTACGGTATGCTTCCGGGTAACCGGCCGCCACTGCAACAGGGGCGCATACCGCACCGCTTTTCCAGGAAAGGCGGAAATCTTCCAGAGTCCCGTTTTCTATCGCCCTGCAGAGGCCTGCAAAATCAGAATCCAAAAGCGGCAGCACCGCCTGCGTTTCAGGATCGCCAAGCCGCACGTTGTATTCCAGTAAATAACATTTACCGTCCTGAATTAGCAGACCAAAAAAGATAAAACCCCTGTAATCAAAACCCTCCGCCGCCATACCATTAAAAGTAGGTTCAAAGATTGCTGTTTTAAAATCTTCCTGCAGCTCTACAGTAAAGTCCGGTACAGGGGCAATTGCCCCCATACCACCGGTATTGGGACCCTGATCGCCGTCAAAACGGCGCTTGTGATCCCTGGCAGAAGCAAAGGGAAGGATAACCCCTTTGCCGTCTTTTATGCTAACCGCCGCAAGCACCGATACTTCCGGCCCCTGCAGGAATTCTTCCAGTACAAGGATTTTACCTGCTGTACCCAAAACAGCTCTGTCCATAAAGTCTGCTGCGGTTTTTTCTGCAGTTTCAAAATCCTCTGCGACAACCACTCCTTTTCCGGCAGCAAGGCCGTCAGCTTTTATTACTAGCGGAACTGCCGGTTCTGTGTTTTTTTTCGATCCAAAGTGTTTTTGCAGCGCCTGCACTGTTTCATTAAGACTGGTATAGCTTACATAACGGGCTGTACGAACCCCATAGGTATTCATAAATTCTTTTGCATACTGTTTGCTTCCTTCCAGCCGGGAAGCGGCCGCACCAGGCCCAACAATGGCCAGACCCGCTGCCCGGAAACGGTCGGCAATGCCTGAGACCAGGGGGGCTTCCGGCCCAACGATACTCAGGTCAATATTTTCTTTTATTACATAACGGATAAGAGCTTCCTGGATTTCTTCTTCTGCCGGGTCCCTGCCAAATAAATCTACATTTTCGCAGTTTTCTATCCCGGATGTCCCTCCATTGCCGGGTGCAGCGTAGATTTTTTCCACTTTTTCCGATTGGACCAGCTTCCAGACAAGGGCATGCTCCCTGCCTCCGCCCCCAATCACCAAAATCTTCATTAATTACAGTATATACCGGGGTATTTGGGCTGGGAAGTGCTGCAAAAGGTGATTGTAACCTTTCCCCTGTTAAAATGGTTTTTTAACGGAAAATTCCATAACATTGTCATTCATTGACAATAAATTTCGCCTAACTTATAATAGGCGGAAGAACCAGTAATGAGGAGAATTAATGATGAAAAAATCAATTTTAATCACTTTTAGCTTATTAATACTTGTTGGTTTTGTTTTTTTGTCCTGCAAATCAAAAACACCTGCCTATAAGGATGATCCGCGTTCAAAAATTATCGGGGCAGAAGGCATCGCACGTCCAGAATGGATGAACAAACCTCCCGCATCGAACGATTTGTATTATGTGGTGGGAGACGGCCGTGATGCGGCAACCGATACGGTAAAACGCAACCTGGCCCGTACCGATGCAATGGCCAAACTTGCCCAATGGAAGGATGCAGTTGTAGCGGATACCATGAAAAACTACATTGAAGAAAGCGGCACTATAGGCAACACACAGACCCTTATGCGTTTTGAACAGGCTACTGTTACCCGTGCCAATGCCAATATAGCCGGTTTTGATCAAGTGGAATATTGGGTAGACCCGCAGGGGGTTTATCATATCCTCTATTCATATCCTAAATCCGGCCTTAGAAACGATTTTGCTACTACAGTATCTGAATTCCAGAGAAATGAAGCAGCTGCCTTTGCAGATTTTAAAGCGCAGGAAGCCTTTAAACTTCTTGATGCCCGGCTGGATGCAGCCGGCAGATAAGGAAAAGGGCTGTCCCAAATCTATATTTTAGAACAGCCCCAGTAAAGGAGAATCTATGAAAAAACTGTTTTTTCTGCTGCCTCTGGTTTTAGTCCTGTTGCTTATCGGCTGCGGACATTCGGTTAAGCGTGTTGATGCAGATAAACAAATAGATTTAAGCGGCTACTGGAACGACACCGATGTACGCCTGGCAAGCGATCATCTTATTAAGGAAGCCCTCGCTACGCCCCGTTTGAATACTTATTATTCGACATACGGGCGGCTTCCGGTAATCATCGTTGGAAGGTTCAGAAATAGCAGCGACGAACATATCGATACATCAATCCTTTCCCAGCGTCTGGAGGCGTCTATTCTGGCCAGTGGTAAGGCACAATTTGTTGCATCAGGCGATTTGCGTGATGATCTCCGCGCTGAAAGGCTGGATCAGCAGCAGGGATATACCGATGACGCAACTATGGCCAGACTTGGCCGTGAAGTAGGGGCCAATTTTATGCTAACCGGTTCGGTAAAATCCATAGTAGACAGTTATGATAAAACGGCTACCCGCAGTTACTTTATTACCGCAGAACTAACCGATATAACCACCAATATGCGGCTTTGGATAGGCGAATACAACGAGATTAAAAAGGTAATCAGAAGGCCTTCGGCCAGACCTTAATTGGGTAACCCTATGGGCTGAGTTATTATGCTTGTTAAACCGCCGCCAACCCGCGTTGCTGTCTTTAAGACGGCAGCGGCAAAAAAAAATTTTTTTCGCGTGGCGTTTTTTTTGTTATTCATTGTACTGTTTTTTTCCTGTGTTACGGTAAACCCCTATGCTTCCATAGATAGCCTTGTAGCACAGGAAGATTTTTCCAAAAGCGCTGAAACCCTGGAAGAAAACAGTAAAAAAATTTACCGGGGAAGAGATCTTGTTCTGTACTATCTGGACAAGGGAATGCTAACTCACTATAGCGGAAGCTACCAGGAATCTTCATCCCTGCTTCAGCAGGGGGAGAAGGAAATAGAAAAAAATTTTTCTGTCAGCATAAGCCAGGAAATTGGAACCTTTCTTATGAACGACAGGACCAGAGAATACGATGGAGAAGACTACGAAGATATTTATCTTAATTTGTTTAATGCCCTGAATTATTACCACCGCGGTAACATGGAAGGGGCAATGGTAGAAATACGCCGCATGAACAATAAACTCCGCAGCCTTTCTGTTAAGTATGGTCAAATTATAACCGGAATGCAAAGGTATGCCCTGGAAAACGATACCGAAATTCCATCCAATCCGGCAGCGGTTGTTAAATTTAACAATTCAGCGCTGGCCCGGTATTTGGGAATGCTTTTTTACCGGGGTTCAGGAATGATGGACGATGCCCGTATTGATCAGAACCAGCTCCGTGTAGCAATAGCCGATGCGCCGCTGGTCTACAAAAACTCTGTGCCATCTTCAATCAGGGATGAACTTACAATACCGCATGGAATGGCACGCCTTAATATAATTGGTTTTGCCGGGCTTTCCCCGGTTAAGACTGAAGAAGTAATCAGGCTCTGGATTGGAAATGCATGGATTAAAATTGCCCTGCCGGTAATGACTCCCCGTCCTTCCCGTATTGGATCCATAGAGGTTGTATTAAACTCCGGGGAATCATTTGCTCTTGAATTGCTGGAAGATATGGGAGCGGTGGTAAATGCTACCTTTGCCCAAAAAAAAGATGTAATTTATATAAAAACAGTAATACGTGCGACAATTAAGGGTATAGCGACCAAAGTTTTTAACGAGGCAGCCCGGTATTCCGACAATAACCAGGCTCTTTTTACTATACTTGGGCTGGGAAGTCAAATATTTGCGGAAGCCAGCGAAAAAGCGGATCTGCGCTCAGTCCGGTATTTTCCGGCCAAAGCATATGTTGGTGGTATTAACCTAAAACCAGGATCCTATACTTATACCGTTACCTACTACGATTCCGACAGGAAAGTAATAGCAGAACGCCGCTTTGAAGACATAATGGTTAGGGCAAATACCCTTAATCTAACGGAGGTGGTATGTTTAAAATAAAAAATATATCGATGCAAATCGCCGCTGCAATACTTGTAGTTTTTCTGTGTCTAAGCTGTAAAACCGCCCCGGGAAGAAAACAAACTGCGGAGCCCGGCTGGGTTTCGGATCCGTATAAAGTATATAATAGAGCTGTTTATATAGCCGCAGTGGGTTATGGCCCTACCCGCGATGCTGCAGAAAAATCCGCCCTTACCAATTTAACATCGATCTTTGGGCAGTCAGTTTCCAGCGAAACAAGAACTGACTATACCTACACCGAAGCTGTACAGGCCAGCAGTTCCGTATGGTCAGAAAAATCCGATCTGGAACAGGCAGTTGTTACCTCGGTTGCCATGGACACCCTGATTGGGGCGGAGATAAAAGATATATGGACAAGCCCTGATAAGGTTTGGTATGCGGTGGCAGCAATGGACAGGGCAAAAACCAATATGATTTATGCCGAGTTAATACAGCAGAATCAGCAGACCATAGACAGACTAATCCGGTTAAGCGCAGCAGAACGACAGAGTTTTGAAGGATTTTTAAACTATTACCAAGCTGCTAACCTGGCAGATGCAAATCTGGTATTTGCCAATGTACGGAATGTAATTAGTCCAGGTTCCATGGCAGGTGAAAACCTTAAAACAGGAAACGATTACCGTCTGGAGGCTTCTCAAATTGCACGAAATATTCCAATTACTGTAACAGTAGAGAATGACATGCAAAACCGTATCAGGGGAGCATTTTCATCTGCACTTACCAGAGCCGGATTTATTACCGGAGGGGCAGGCGGCCGTTATATCCTTAAAACAATCCTTTCTTTAAACGAAGTAAACTATCCGAACAGCCCTTACAAGTTTATACGCTATGTTGTGGATGCAAATTTAATAGACACCACCACAGGGGCAATACTTTTCCCTTACAATATTAACGACAGAGAAGGACATGCCAGTATTTCCGAAGCGCAAAACATGGCAGTTAGGGCTGCAGAAACCAGGATCAACAACGATTATCTGAAAGCATTGCAGGCGTATCTTTCCCGGACAGAAAAATAACATCTTTGAGGCGGCATATGAATGGGTTATTACAGTAACAACAAGGAATTTATTGACAACCTTCCCGGCTGGGCAAGGGAATTTGCCAATAAGTACGGATCCAATACAGCCAACCTATACATACTCCACGGAAACATCCGCGATTACCTTCCCCATCAAAGCAATGCCGGGGAATTCACCTTTACCCGCATTCAGGATTATATTGCAGAGCAGATCTTCGGGAATCAGAATATTATCGTTTATTATGACCGTTCCAGCGGTGTAACGTTTTTAACAGAAGAAATGGCACTGGAATACCAGAAGATAATGAGCCGTCTGAATCCCGATGTGGAAGATCATTCAGATTTTATGTCTACAAACCCGGAAGAAAGTTTTTTTTATCTGGAGAAATATTTTCTTGCCCGAATACCAAAAGACAAACGGGAACACTGCCGCATGGTATTTATTATTGATTATGCGGAAACCATTGTACCTCCCGGAGATCTTGGCCGTTACAGCGAAGAAGACCGTTTTTGCCTTGTAACATTAAACCGCTGGGCAGTAAACCCGCTTTTTACCGAAGGTGATATTTCTATTATCCTTTTAACGGAAAACCTTGCAGATATTTCTCCCCGGCTTGCAGGCTCTCCTGCAGCAGTAAAGGTTAGCGTTCCTTTTCCAAACGAGCTGGTAAGAAAATGTTTTCTTGATTATAAACAAAAAGAAGGAAAACTTATTCTGGATCGCGGGCTTAGTACCGCCCAGGTTGCAGCCATTACCAATGGCTTAAACCTTATGAACCTGAACCGGCTTATTCAGGAAAATTATGAAACAGCTGAAGTGCTTAACCTGGACTACCTCCGGCAAAAGAAAAAAGACATTATCGAAACAGAAGCTGTCGGCCTTTTAGGATTTATGGAAACCAGCTACGATCTCTCGCATGTATCGGGCCATAACTTTGTAAAAAAACGCTTTAAGAATGCCGCAAAAGCGATAAAGCAGGGTCGTCTGGATGTGCTTCCCATGGGTTATCTTATTGCAGGACCTGTCGGAACAGGAAAGAGCTTTATGGTTAGTGCCTTTGCCGGTGAAATCGGTATACCCATGGTCCGCTTTAATAACTTCCGTTCCAAATGGCAGGGAGATACCGAATCTAACCTGGAACGCATACTTAACATACTTAAATCCATGGCACCAGTTGCGGTAATGATAGATGAAGCAGACGCTTTTTTAGGGAACCGCGACCAGGAAGGAGATTCCGGCACAAGCAACAGGGTTTTTGCACAGATTGCTTCTTTTATGGGCAACACCGAATACCGCGGGCGGATTATCTGGTTCCTTATTACCTGCCGTCCTGATCTGGTTCCTATAGATCTAAAACGCCAGGGCCGGGTGGAAGAACACCTTGCCCTCTTTTACCCCGAAAGTGATGAAGAACGCGAGGATTTATTCAAGACATTAATCCGAAAAAACGAGCTGGATATCAGAAACTTTCCCGTATCGGAACTGTTTAAAAAATACAAACATGAATATTCCGGGGCGGATTTGGAAGCCCTGCTTACCCGTGCCAAACATCTAGCTGCCATGGATGACAGGGTTTTTATACGTAAAGAAGACATGGAAGAAGCTATGTCGGATTTTGTTCCCGCAGCTTATCCGCACGAAATAGAACTGCAAAACCTGGTAGCTGTTGTTGAATGTACGTCAAAAGAAATGCTCCCCGAAAGGCTGCGGAAAAAACCCCGATCAGAACTAATACGCGAAATACAGGAAATAAGAACATTGCTTGGGGAGAAGTAAATTGAAGGGTAACCCAAGAAACTCATTCTTCCCGTTTCACCCCGCAAGAGGGCATAAACACTCCGTAGCAGTTTTATGGGTTACCATTTCATGCAATATTTTTGAGAAGGGGTGGGCAGGTACCCCGGCAAAACCATGTGGAATTCCCCGCCAAAATAGATCTGCGAATAAAAATGGTATTGAGCCATAAATGCCCTGTACCAAACCATCAATAAAAAAGATATGGTGGTTTGGTACTGGGAAGCTGCTTTGGCGGACTCGACACGCGGTTTTGCCGGGGCACTTGCCCACACCTTTGCTTATATATTGCAAATAATTTGTATGTCCGGCTCAGCGGTAAATTGCAGGCTATTCTTCCACAATAATCCAGCCGTCATCTGCTGAAGCGTCCAGAATAAGGCTGTCGCTGACGCTGATTTCCCGGGTTTTGTATATCCCATTATTCTGGTAGATAAAAATTGCAGCTCCCGAAGATGCAACGTTTGCCGTATCCTCTGCCACATCGTTTCCGTAGATCTTTCCTGCAGATTTAACAAATGGGCCGGAAGTGAATATCCCGCCGCCCCGAATTGCTGCCCTGTTGGCGGAAATAAAGCCGCCCTTTACCGTAATTGTCCCTGATTCGTCCGATGCAATGCCGCCTCCGTGTTCCGCAGCTCTGTTCCCCTGAATTTCTCCGTTCTCCAGAATAAAGGCGCTGTTTTCAATCAGGGCAATGCCGCCGCCTGAACCGGAAGACCGGTTACCCCGTACCATCCCCCCTTCCATGGTAAATGATCCGGACTGATTTACAATTATTCCGCCCCCTGCAATTTCGGCGGTGTTATCGTGTATAGTCCCTCCTGAAAGCAACAGGCTGCCCCCCTGGAATACTGCAATGCCGCCTCCGCCCTGGGCCTGATTATTCCCTACTTCCCCGTTTTTTAAGACGAGCGCACTATTTTCGCCTACAAGTGCTATGCCGCCCCCAACAATTGCAGAACGGTTGTCAACAACCTTTCCTCCATCAATTAATAGGGATCCGCTCGGGGCAATTAATACCCCGCCGCCAATGCTGTATGCCTGGTTGTTGCGGATTAATGCGCCATTTCCCAGCGTTACCTCAGAGCCAGGTCCAATTCCGATACCGCCGCCTTCGTCAGAACTTACCCCGCCGGAAATTTCGATATTCTCGAAACGTATAGAAATATTTCCTTTTATCAGGACAACCCGCCTTCCACATCCCTCTGCCGAAAGCACTGCAGGTTCAGGAGCTGAACTTTTTCCCTGGATTAGTATGGGTGCTTTTCCCATTCCCTGTATAAGAAAAACCCTGTCCTTGTTGGATGATTGTTCACTGTTAATATCAAGCGTCCCAATAACGGTTATTGTTTTAATTGAACCTGCATTGGCCATAACAACCGCTTTAAAAAGGGAACGAAAAGGTTTATCTTCAGAAAGACCATGATTACGGTCATTGCCGTCTGCTCTGACAAAATAAGTATCGGAATAGGGTTTATTTCTACTCTCCAAAATGGCGCAGGAAGAGATAATTGCCGCAATTATTAAAAAAGTAAAAAATAAAAGAAAGGGTTTCTTCATACAGGTTAAATATACTATAAAAGGGCAAGGCGTGTTAAGGGGAACCGTTAACGATGCTCTCAATATTAATAATGGTTTGTTCTGCAAGGGTTTGAAGCACCAAATGATAGTCCAGATTTTCCACATAGGCGCAGATCATATCAACAATAGCATCTGTTTCTTTACTGCAGGTTTTGGTTTTTAATTCATTGACTAAAGCATCTGCTTCGACACTGTTACCGGAAGAACAGAACACATACAACCCGTTAAGCATCTTCCTTAGGTAATCCAGGGAAACCTGTTCCCGGTCAATCTCCTCTTTTGCAAAAAGAGCGCTGGACTTAATGGCACTGGTAAATTGCCCTATAGATGTAATTACATTGCCTGAGTTTTCCCTGCAAAATTTGTAATCTTTCATCTGTGCGGCATCTTCCAGTTCTTTTACCTTTTGTGATAATTTCCATGCGCCTATCCCTGCAAGCCCTCCCTTTATGGCATGGACTGTGGCACTGTAATCTTTCCACTTTTCTTTCTGAAGGAAACCATCAAGGGTGCTGTATTTATTTTCCAAGTCACTGCAAAAAACCCGTAGCGCTTCGGCATATACTTCCTGGTTACAGCCTACATGGACAAGGCCTTCCCAGATATCAAGTCCGTCTATACGGAATAAATGCGAAAAAACCTGAGTTAAGTCCATAAGCTATACTATCACGGGCCGGCAAAATGGTCAAAACCTATAATTAAACTATAGTACAACTTATGGAATTCCTTTATACTGCAACAGGGAGGCCGGAAATGAAACTCTATAGCCGCGGACAACTGGTTTTAGCTGTCTCTATTTCTATTCTCTTGGCAATGCTGATGGCTCTGGGGGTCTTTTCTTTGGGAAAAACCGGAAGAATTGTACCTCCGGTAGGTGTGAATGAAAGCGTATATTCAGCAGCCCGGCAGAATCAGGGCCGTTCAGCAGCTTATACTGTTGCAGACCTGGAGCCGTATTCGCAAGATGAACGCGAAAACATCACTATTTATGAACAATTGAATGAAGCAGTGGTAAATATTACCACCGAGGTGGTGGGGATTAACTGGTTTCTGGAACCGGTCCCCCAGCGCGGAGGCTCAGGCTCAGGATCGATTATCGATACCCGTGGCTACATACTTACCAACTATCATGTAATTGATAAAGCATATAAAGTTATTATTAATTTTTTTGACGGTTCCCAGTATGAAGGGACTGTTGTCGGCTCAGATCCTGAAAACGATCTTGCAGTAATAAAATTTACCCCTCCAACAGGGGTTAACCTGAAAACCATACCTTACGGCGATTCATCTAATTTGATGGTAGGCCAAAAAGTGCTGGCTATCGGAAACCCTTTTGCCCTGGAACGGACTTTAACCGTTGGCATTGTATCCGGCCTTGGACGGCCCATTCAAATTTCCAGACAAAACATTGTCAGAAACATGATTCAAACCGATGCTTCCATTAATCCGGGAAATTCAGGCGGACCCTTGCTTGATTCCCATGGCCGCATGATTGGAATTAATACGATGATTTATTCCCCCTCCGGCGGTTCGGTGGGCATAGGTTTTGCAGTTCCGGTAAATACAGCCAAACGGGTAGTATCTGAATTAATCGAAAATGGTAAAGTCCGCCGGGGCTGGATAGATGCCACGGTCGTTCAGCTTTTCCCCGCCCTTGTCCAGTATGCAAAACTTCCGGTAAGCGAAGGGCTCCTTATTTCCAGAACCAGGCGCAATGGGCTGGCCGAAAGGGCGGGAATCCGCCAGGGTTCCGAGGCTGTACGTTACGGTTCCAGTGTCATATACCTTGGCGGCGATATTCTTGTTATGGTTAATAACATTAAGGTAGCCACATTGGCGGATTTTTATTCATCGCTGGAAAATAACAAACCGGGAGATCAGGTCGATATCGAAGTGATTCGGGACGGAAAGACGGTAAAATTAAAAGTTACCCTGGCAGACCGGGAAGAAGTGCTGAACCAGTAGCGCTATTCCTGGTACACATCTATCGAATAAATTAACTCATCATACAGGCCGTAAGCCCTTCTTTTAAAAACTAAAGGCACAGAAATATCATTTACTTTTTTATTGCTGAATTCATCCACAATTATTACAACCTTAATAAACAAATACAGCCTTGCCAATTCCCTTGTTTCATTTTCTGCTTTTAGCCATGTACCTCTGTTTACTTCCGGTGTTTGCGGCCAAATATTGGCAATAAAAAAAGTTAGCAGGGCGTTTTCCAGGGTATTGTTAAAGTCGGCATTTGGCGCCATGTGGCCCCTGTCGTACCCTGAATTGGAATAATCGCTATGATTGGGCAGTTCATAACCGTTTTCCATTAATAGAGTCCACAGTACTCCCCCGTCCCTGTCTTGTGTAAATGGTACGGATGGCCGTCTTACAGATGGTTCTTCCAGCCGGTCTGCAGTAAGAATATACATTATTATATGCGGCCCTTTGTTAACTGCATCGTAACATCCGAAATACAGTATTTCTTTATCATTAAAAACTTCAAAATCAAAATGTCCGGGCAATTCACAGGCGAATAAATAAAGATCTGCCCCGGCAAATACTATGCGGAAAAATAATAACAGTAAAAAGATTTTCCGTATCACAGCTGCCTTGTTAATACATGATCCCCATTCCAACGCCAAAAAAACCGCCGGTTTCATTTTTATCTGGCAGGAACCAAAAACCGCCGGACAGGGAAATTACAAAACTGGAGGGAAAAAATTTAAATTCCAGGGCTGATACAAAAGGGCCGGAATTTTGCGCCCTTGTGTCATAATCCCAGCGGAGTGAGATGCCAGCACCAATATTCCCATACGTAAAAAGCGCCCCCCCTTCAATACCCAAACGGGGAAGCAGACTGTCAGGGTAGCCTTCTTCGGAAGCCCACAGGAAAAGAGGACTAAATAATACATCAAAAGAATAGTTACCTGTGCTGGCTGTCCCCTGCATCAACCTGTATAAAAGGGGAAGACGCATGCCTGCCCCGGTCCCCATACCAAAAGCAGTATAAGGGCCGGTTGTAGCCCATCCGTATGACAATTCTGCCGCCATACCAAAAGAACCGGAAAAACTTTTATCCCCCGTTTGAATTCCCGGCGGCCGGAAAAAAACCCACTTAAGCGAAGCGCCTGCTCCCGCATCATGATCACCCTGAAAGCCCGGCATGGCATTAAAGGCGAAAGCTGCTTCCAGCTTATCCAGGAAAGAAACCCGGATTCCAATTGCAAACGGCAGGGTTTTCCAGGCGCCCTGAAGCAACGGTTTACCTGCAATAATGCTTCCGTCAACCTGATACGAAAATGCAGGGAGCGCTTCGGGAGACGGAACCAGAAATAGCCCTGCAACTGATGAAGCAAGGCTGAGCGGCCTCATTGCAATGGAACTATCAACCTGGATAGAAAGTTCCGAACCTTGTTTTTCTGTTTCGCTATTATCCCAGGCGCTAAGCCTGATAACATAATGTCCGTCACCTGCAATGTTTCCGCCGAGATCCCTGCCATCCCACAATGCCTGTTGCTGCCAGCCGGTAAAAGGGTTCAATTCGCCGGAATATATTAATTCACCTCTTGAATCAAAAACTTCCAGGATTCCTCTGCCGGGGGCGCTTACCGTAAAATTAATTTCTGCAGTGCCAAGAATACCTGAATCCCTGGGGTTAAAGCGTTTTTTTCGCAGTACTACATTTGTTAATGCAAAGGAAGCCGGCTTAAGAACAAGTTCCAGTTTTTGTACACTGCCTTCTTCCACATAGATCCGTGTGCTTGCCTTTTCCCAGCCGAATGCTTCTGCAGAAATTGTCCGCCAGCCTTCAGCTACGCTTAATTCCTGTTCGTAAGGGATATGCACACCGTCAATAAAAAGCCGGGGATTAAACTCAAGAGAAAGTGATGCCGTTGGATCTTTTGCGAGTTCCAGCAGCACCTGCCCTTTTAATTCTTCCAGATCAAGTGATATTTCTATACGGCTGCCTGTACGTATTACAGCGTTAAAACGGCGTTCAGAATAACCTTCTTTTGTAATGCGGATATTGTGTTCGCCGCTGCGTAAGGTAGAATTGGTGTATGGTGTTGTTCCCCGTTCTGCACCGTCAATAAAAACTTTTGCACCGGAAGGGACGCTACTAATAAACAACCCTGAACCAGGCACTTCTTCATAACTTTCT
>Ga0082212_10007356_pt1 | contig 14577 bp, 9 predicted proteins | sample TergutNt197P3_FD_71548 | JGI IMG/M metagenome (GOLD analysis project Ga0082212, IMG submission 71548) | Neocapritermes taracua P3 segment gut microbial communities from Petit-Saut dam, French Guiana - Nt197 P3 | ecosystem: Host-associated > Arthropoda: Insects > Digestive system > Gut ... | reverse complement strand
ATCTGTCAATTATTACTTATGATAAAAAATCAGCGCAAATTAAACAGTTGTCAAGTATTGATGAGTTACCACAGTACCAAAACAAGTCAAAACAATCATGGATCAACATAAGCGGGTTAAAGGATATTGATTCCATTAAACGGCTATGTGCATGGTATCATATTCATCCGCTAAGTATCGAAGACGTTCTCCATACAGAACAGCAGCCGAAAGTTGAAATTTTCGAAAAATACAGATTCCTGTCGTTAAAAACAATACAGCAGGAAAAAAATTTTCATCATTATCTGGAGGAAAAAAAGAAAACAAACAGATTTTTCGGAAAAAGAAAAGAGCAGCCGGGGGAGATAGATGAATTTATAATTGATCAGGTTAGCATGATTATTATGAAAAATGTTCTTATCACGTTTCAGGAAATACCTGGTGATTCATTCAATCGCATAAGAAGAAGAATATTGGACGGCACAGGGGAAATCCGCAAAATGGGAACGGATTATCTTGCTTTCACAATTACCGATGCCGTAGTTGATGAATATTCTCTTGCATTAAATCACCTGGAAGATGATATTGAAAGTTATGAAGATCGCGCAACAAAAGCAAATGACGCCAGGTTTATTGAAGAAATACAGGAAACCAGGAAATATCTTTTGCAAATAAGACGGGCGATTACACCGGTGAAAGACAATATACAACTCATTACGCGGCATGAGAAATTTTTCCAGACGGATGATTTAAAACCGTTTTTGCAGGATTTAAACGAAAATTTGAATAATGCAATAATAACAGTTGAACATTATCGTGAATGGCTTTCAAATATAATGAATGTAAATATAAACGTTTTGTCTCAGCAGATGAATAAAGTAATGAAAGTACTGGCTATGATATCAACAATATTTATCCCTTTGACGTTTATTGCGGGAATATATGGCATGAATTTTGAGTTTATGCCTGAATTGGAATACACGCTGGCTTACCCGATTGTTTTGGGGACCATGGGATTTATCGCTCTGAGTATGGTTGTCATTTTTAAAATTCGCCGCTGGTTTTAGGCTCGCTGCTTCCTGGTTTTTTGAATGACGAGTTAGAATATTTTATTCGGCATTCTCATAGCTCTTGTACAAAAATCGCCGGATCTTCTGTTGGGCGTTCTTTTCAAATGGCTCATCCCGCAGTGTGAAGTCCGTTATCTTTTTATAACCTACCAGACCCCGGTTTACCTGTTCGATTTCCTTTTTAACTAGTTCCCTGATAAAGGCATGATCTTTTTCTTTGCCTGGGTGTTTAACTTTAAGGTTCTCGTAGTTAGGCACCACCACAGCGAAGATCTGTTCCCCGCCATGTTCCTTTTCCTTGCGGCCCACGATGAGAATCTCTTCGATGATCCCGGAACCGCTGAAATGGGCTTCTACTTCCTCGGGGTAGATATTCTTGCCTCCCGAACTGACGATGAGGTTCTTCTGTCTTCCGCTGATGTAAATAAAACCTTTTTCGTCCCGGTAGCCAAGATCCCCGGTCAGGAGCCAGCCGTCGGGGGTAATTACTTCGGAAGTTGCTTCCGGGTTGTTGTAGTAGCCCAACATGACCGAAGGGGATCTTGCCGCTATTTCTCCTATCCCTTCTTCGTTTGGATTAAGGATCTTTACTTCCGTGTATTTTACCGGGAGACCTACCGATGCGTTTCGCCTGTGCCAGGGAGTGTTGACACTGATGAGGGGACTATTCTCACTTGTACCGTAGCCATGAACCATATTGAAGCCGAAAGAATCAAAAAAATCCGCAGTCCTGGGACTCAAGGGACCACCACCGGCAACCATCATTCTGATAGAATGCAGGCCCGCTTTCTTGCGAATTACCCATAAAAAAACCCGGCCAAAACCAATCCGGCCGCGGTTTGCTTCGGCCAGGGAAATAGTCCTGAACACATTGAGTATGGCCTGAAGAGGCTTCGGCAGAGCTTTGTAGCGCTTGTTTATTGCGATCATCACTTTGTCGTAGAGAAGGGGAACGGCAATGAGAAAGGTTCCCTTCGCGTCACGGATATCGTCTACCACTACGGAACCCACGAGTTTTTCTACAATGATGATAGAAGCCCCTACTGTGAGGGGGGCTATGAAGGAACAGGTGGTGGGGTAGGTATGGTGGAGGGGAAGCACATTGATGAAAACATCATACGGGTAGGCCCTGAGAGAAAGCATGGCCGCGCTCGCGTTGGCGATTATATTTTTATGGCTTAAGGTTACGCCTTTGGCAAAACCTGTGGTACCGGAGGTAAAGACAATGGATGCAGGATCATTTTCGGGGATTGCTTTCGGCAAGGGCGTTGTCCCCGCCGAAATCCCAAAGGAAGTATAAGACTCGCCGGCCAAGTTCACCAAAACTGGGATGGTAATTCCTTGTGAAGCAAGGGATTCGGCGAATTCCTGCTTACGGGCGGAGTGAAAAAATGCCTTGGCGCCGGTTATCGACAGAATGTTGGTACACTCTTTTTCCGAGGCCAGGAAGTCAACGGGGACGATCACAAGGCCGGCAATAGCGGCGCCGAGCCAAACGACTATCCACTCAGGCCGGTTTTCCGCCCAGAGACAAACCCGATCTCCTTTTATAAGACCGCCGGCGAGTAAACCTTGCGCTATTCTGCGACATTCTTCTCCAAGTTTGCTGTATGACCACCGGGTAAATTGTTTTCTCCCCTCGGATCGGTATAAAATTGCAGTGTTTTCTCTCCATTTTGAGGTGCTACCTTCTAACCACTGGGCAAAGTTTGAATAAGGAACATCAGGCCAATCTGCAATATAATCTTTGTAGTCCAGCATACATTATAATAGACGAAATTCAGGATTTTGTCGAGCTGCCTTGTCCATCTTTCTGTGAACGTAACCCAACTGTACGATTCATCTGTCGTAGCCGGTAGACGGCAAAAACTTCTTTACCGAATTCTGTCATTTGCCACTCTTCATCATCTCCTGAGCCATTCGGATTTGATGCGCGAGTACATTTTACCAACTTTAAAAGGGCAAAATCCGTCATAATTTTTTTTATCGTGTTTGAAGGAACCGGGTAATCTTTGCGGACGACTTTTTTCAAGTCCGGATTTAGAATATTTCCCATAAAGTGGGAAATATCCATTACGGTCTTTGGGCCGGAAAGCTCCGGCGTCAGGAGCCTGAAGAAGCGTAAATAGCGGAAAACACGGCTGTTTTCCCAATTTTCCCCGTTGGAATAGTAAAAACTGAGCGAAATACGATTTGATGCGAGTATTTTAAGTGTGCTTTTTATTTTTTCACGAATCTCTTTAAGTATATCGGTTCCATCCATTTGTATTTCGTTTTTTAATATTTCATTTTCATGGATAAGCCGGCTTAATTCATTCGCCACTAACGGATCCGCCGCTTCAGTTGAAGGTACCCAACCCCGGCGTGGATTGAGGTTCATTTCCCGGCTTATAAGAAACAAGGCCTTTTGCCTGAGATCCCCAAGGTTGATCCATTTCTCATGGGGATGGCTTTCCAGTTTCTTTTTGAAAGCTTCCAGAGCCTTGATAGTTGCTTCATCCTTTTCTTTTTTTGCCGCTTTCCAGCGGGCCTTTTCACTGATGATAAAAGCCAGGACAGGTATTTTTGCTTTAGCCGCACAGGAGTATTCAAATTCCAGAGCAAAAGATTTACCTATCGCTGCTCCACCTTTGTATGCGGTCAGGTTCAGGAAAAAATCACATTCTTCGATAAACTTTTGGACAGTTTTGCGATCCCTTTCCTCTGTTAAATCAAAAGCATCTGTTATTACAGGAATCGCGCCTAACTCCTGGACAATCCTGGTTAATTCCCTGCGCTCTGTCTTTAAATCATCCTGGGTAGAGCTGATGAAGACAAGATATTTTTTAATCATGTTTTCATTTTAATCCATTTTTAACATATTTTCCATCAGGTTCCTGTGTTGGGTGCTTACCCATGAGTGAAATAGTTGTCAAATACAGGCAATATTCCCGTCTGTACGGCTTTCCGTTGCTCCCACGAGCACGCCATTATCCTGTCTTAAAATAATCTGCCCCCTGCCGAAACTTGCCGTTTGAAGAGAGACGCTCACATCATGACCCCGTTCGGCAAGGGCTCGTGCGATTTCCGGATTAAAGCCAGGTTCAACATGGACTTTTTTACCTTCAATCCATTGCCAGCGGGGAGCGTCCAGGGCTTGCTGGGGATTCAGGCCAAAATCGATCATATTGGTGACAACCTGTACATGACCCTGAGGCTGCATATAACCCCCCATTACCCCGAAGGGGCCCAGGGCTTTTCCGTCTTTGGTGAGAAAACCGGGGATAATCGTATGGTAGCTCTTTTTGCCCGGCGCCAATGCGTTAGCCGCAAGGGGATCGAGGGAAAAGTCAGCGCCACGATTCTGGAGGGAAATTCCCGTTCCCCGGATTACAATGCCGCTCCCGAAACCCATGTAATTGCTTTGTATAAAAGAAACCATATTCCCTTCGCCATCGGCGGTAGCGAGATAAACCGTGCCTCCTCCGGGAGAGTGTATGGGACCGGGGAGACAGGCTTTGTTCCCGATTTCTGCAGCGCGCTTTTTGCCGTATTCAGGCTTAAGCCATTCCCGGTAATCTTCCTTCATAAACCTGAGATCGGTGACATGGGCGAGGACGTCGGAAAAGGCCAGTTTCATCGCTTCCCACTGGGTGTGGTAAGTATCCGGATTTTCCCGGGAAGAAAAATGAGCCGGGGAAAACTCAAACTGCTTGAGAATGTTGAGCGCCGCCAGGACAGCGATTCCCTGACCGTTAGGCGGAATTTCCCAGACATCGTAACCGCGGTAATTTATCGAAACGGGATCGACCCATTCCACATCATAGGACGAAAAATCCTCTTTGCAGAAATAGCCTCCCAGCTCTCTTGAATCCATCACGATACGATCCGCCAGGTTTCCTTTATAAAAATCATCGGCGTTTGTTTCGGCAATAGCTCTTAGTGTTTCGGCGTGGTTTTTAAGGACGAGCATGTCTCCGGCCCTGGGGCTGTCTCCCCATGGTATGAAGATTTTGAACCATTCATCAAAAACTTTTTTATCTCCCCCAAAAGACCTGTAACGCTCAGCCGCCTGTGCAAAAGGAGTGACTTTTCCGGCCCCCAGTGGATAACCTTCTTCAGCGTAATGGATGGCGCCTTCCATGGATTTCTTGAGAGGGAGCTTTCCGAAACGTTCCGATAGCCTGGCCCAGGCCTTGGGCGCGCCGGGAACCATCGTTGGCGCCCAACCTGATTGAGGCATTGTTTTGATATCTCCATAAGAAGTTTTTAATTTCTCTATGGAAATGTTGAGCGGAGCTTTTCCCGATGCGTTAAGGCCGTAGAGCTTGCCGCCTGTCCAAACGATGGCAAAAGCATCGCTTCCTATGCCATTGGATGCGGGCTCTGTCACAGTCAGGGTCGCCGCCGCAGCGACTGCCGCGTCAATGGCGTTTCCCCCTTGCCTCATCGCATCAAGCCCGGCCGCCGAGGCCTGGGGTGACGAAGTCGCAACTATGCCTTCCCGGGCGTAAATGGGATACCGGATCGAAGGGTATGGATTATTGGCTGAGTCGAAATTCATATATAATAATGGTTTAGGAGGAATTTACTTTCAAGGTGTTAGCCGGGTATCAATCAATGGATAAAAATATGCTTCCCTTTAGCGTATCCTTCTGCTGCTGTATGTGCGTAATAACCAATGGCAAGTGCTCCATAGGATATATATCCTATTGAAATTGCTCCGAATGATACCACACCAACAGCTATCGCTCCAAAAACTACTCCACCGAACGCAAACGTACTGGCAGAGACAAGCCCTATTCCGACTATCCCCAATGTAAATAATCCCAAAGAAATCATGCCCAAACTGATTAGGCCAACGCTGAATAAACCTATACTGACCATACCTTTTGCATTGTTGCCGATTGCAACAACACCTCTTGCTTTCGCATTTATTGTTTGTATCTGTTTTCCAATATGGATATGTATATATGGTAAATCGTTCATTGTTTTTTTATCCGAAATAAACTCGTATACCTCAGGCGTTTCGATTACCATCCCTGCCATTCCGAAAATCCTCGCTTCTTTCGGTTTGAGGTCGTTTTTTTCGGCTTTTATGTCCGTCAAAAGTTCATCTGTGCTTACTCCCAATGCCTGCGCCAAAAGAGGCAATAATGTTATATCAGGATTTGCCTCATACGTTTCCCATTTGCTGACGGCTTTATTGCTTACACCGACTAATTCACCGAGTTCAGATTGGGACAAGCCCTTTCCTTTTCTCAGTTGGTAAATAGTCTCGCCCAACATTCTCTTGTACATCATTAATCTCCATGAATCAGATTATAAATCAAGAATTAACGTTCTGCCTCTTGATACATAACCCGATGGATTAGAATTACCACCATTACTGGATTCAAATTCAGTATACACAGTACCTTCTTCAAAAATACGGAACGATTTTGAATACCAGGCGCGTATTCTGCCATTGTAAAGCTCTTTAGTATCAGTCCATACCCTGCCATTATAATCTTTGTTGGAGTTGTTTGTTATTATAACTGTTCCCCCTTCCAAATCCAATCTGCATGCGGTCGCAAACAAGACAATCAAAATTGCCAAAACGATCAACAAGTACCTGTTGCTTTTCATAAAACTCTCCAAACGAAATAAAAGTTCATCTGTGCTTACGGCCAGATTTCTATATGCCGGATTTCATTTAAGATTATTGTTTTGAGATGGAGATAAGCAATAGAATTAAATCGAACAATGGTAGAATTCCAGATTATTTGTGGACGAACAACTCCTTGCACAACACCGCTTCAAATAATTATTCTAATAGTATGAATTACGAAAAACTTACCATCAAGGCCCAGGATGCCCTGAACGAGGCCCTGTCGATAGCGCAAAAAAAGGATCACTCCCAGGTCGGGCTCGAACATGTACTCCTTGCCCTCCTCCGTCAGGAAGACAGCTTTGTGCCTCCCATCGTGGATAAAATAGGCGCAGATGCGACAAAGCTTATACAAGATGTGGAAGCCCTTACGGAAAAGCAACCAAAAGTATACGGAGAAGCCGCGCAGGTGTTATTCTCTTCCGCCGTTTCAAAAGCTGTTGCAAAGGCGGAAACCGAGGCTGCTTCCCTGAAAGACGAGTTTGCCTCTACCGAGCATATCCTGATTGCGATAGCCGCCGGAGAAGGAAAGACGGCAGAGCTCCTCAAAAAAGCGGGTGTAACCAAAAGCGCGATACTGGGAGCGCTCAAGCAGGTTCGCGGTAATACCCGCATCACGGATCAGAACCCCGAGGAGAAGTTTCAGGTTCTGGACAAGTATTGCCGGGACCTTACCGCCCTGGCCCGGCAGGAAAAGCTCGATCCGGTAATTGGCAGGGATGAGGAGATTCGCCGCTGTATGCAGGTGTTGTCCAGGCGGACCAAGAACAACCCCGTGCTCATCGGTGAACCCGGCGTCGGAAAGACAGCCATTGTGGAGGGCCTTGCCCGGCGCATTGTAGCCGGCGACGTCCCCGAAGGGCTCAAGGGGAAAAAGCTCCTTGCCCTGGATCTGGGCGCACTGGTTGCAGGAGCCAAGTTCCGGGGGGAATTTGAAGAGCGCCTCAAGGCGGTGATCCACGAGGTCCAGGCTTCGGATGGGAGTATCATTCTCTTTATCGACGAGCTTCATACCCTGGTGGGAGCGGGAGCTGCGGAAGGCGCCACCGACGCAAGTAACCTCCTTAAGCCTGCTCTTTCGCGGGGGGAACTTCGCTGTATCGGGGCCACAACCCTTGACGAGTATCGAAAGCACATTGAAAAGGACGCAGCCCTCGAACGGCGTTTCCAACAGATATACACTGCCGAACCATCTGTTGAGGATACCATCGCCATACTCCGGGGCCTCCAGGAGCGCTATGAGGTTCACCACGGTGTACGGATCAAAGACGAAGCGCTTGTAGCGGCGGCCACCCTTTCTAACCGCTATATCACGAGCCGTTTCCTACCCGACAAGGCAATTGATCTTGTGGATGAAGCGGCGAGTAGACTAAAGATGGAACTTGACAGCCGGCCTACGGAACTGGACAAGCTGGAACGAAAACTCCTGCAGCTCTCTATCGAAAAACAGGCTCTGGCCAGGGAAGAAGATACAGCTTCTGCCGAAAGGCTTGGAAAACTGGAAAAGGAAATCGCCGACCTCAGCGCCGAGCGAGACGCCATGACCGCCAGATGGGAAAATGAAAAAAAAGACGTACAGAAGATCCGGGAGATCAAACAGCAGATAGAAGAACTAAAAATCGAAGAAACCCGTTATGTGAGAGACGGAGACCTTGCGAAAGCCGCGGAAGTCAAACACGGCAGGATCCCCGAAGCTCAGAAAAAACTCAAGGCTCTTACAGATCAGATGGAAGGCCGAACCGAAGGAAAGGAAGGCGTTCCTGCCCTGCTTCGTGAAGAAGTTAGCGAGGAAGACATAGCCGGGGTGGTTTCCGTATGGACGGGCATTCCTGTCTCAAAGATGCTCTCCGGTGAACTGCAAAAATACCTTGACCTTGAAAATGAACTGGAACAGCGGGTGGTGGGCCAAACCGCCGCGGTGGAAGCTGTCGCAGACGCCATCAGGCGCAACAAGGCGGGTCTTTCAGACGCGAGCCGGCCTTTGGGATCATTTCTCTTTTTGGGGCCAACCGGGGTGGGAAAAACCGAACTCGCCAAAACCCTTGCGGATTTTCTCTTTAACGACGAAAAGGCCCTTACCCGGATAGACATGAGCGAGTACGGGGAAAAACACTCGGTGAGCCGCCTCATCGGCGCGCCTCCCGGCTACGTAGGCTATGAACAAGGTGGCCAGCTCACAGAAGCTGTGCGCCGTCGCCCTTACAGCGTTATTCTCTTTGATGAGATCGAAAAGGCCCACCCGGAAGTATTTAATGTTTTCCTTCAAATCCTCGACGATGGCCGGCTCACCGATGGCCAGGGCCGGGTGGTGGATTTCAAAAATGTGATCATCATCATGACCAGTAATCTCGGTTCCGATCTGATATTGGAGGCAAAGAAACCAGAAGCCATTCGGGCTGCATTAATGGAACTCCTTAAAAAAAGCTTCCGCCCGGAATTCCTCAACCGCATAGACGAAACTGTGATCTTTAACCGCCTGGGAAAAGACGAGATCGCTAAAATAGTGGACATACAACTGGCGCAGCTCTCCGTCCGCCTCGCCGAGCGCAAGATTGGGCTGAAACTCACAAAGGCGGCAAAAGAACTCCTTGCCGAACGCGGCTACGATCCCCTCTTCGGCGCAAGGCCCCTCAAGCGCTGTATCCAGGCAGACCTGGAAAACCCGCTGGCAAAGGCCATCATCGCCGGAAAGTTCAAAGAAGGGGACACGGTTACCGCCGATAAAAACAGTTCTGAGAAAAGTGGAGAAGCGTTGATGTTTAAAAAGGGAGTAGGGAGTAGGGGTTAGGGAATGGGGTTATTGTTTGAAAGCTATGAGAGAAGGTAACAAGCTGTGATCTCCCTATTCCCCATTCCCTACTCTCCATTCCCTATGCCTTTGCCCTACCGCCAGAAAACTTTGGTATAACGATCAAAGCCACGATGAGCAGAGCAAAGCTAACCGGTAAGGTGATGCCAACGCTGACAGCATAACCCAAACCCGATGTAAGACCAGCGATAATATAACCCACGAAACAGACTGCCGCTACCGTGAGAGCGTACGGTATCTGGGTCGCAACATGGTCAATGTGCTTGCACTGCGCGCCGGTGGACGAAAGAATGGTTGTGTCCGAAATAGGCGAACAGTGATCCCCGAATATCGAGCCCGCGAGAACCGCCGAAAGGGAAGTGATGGAAAGCCAGGGCGCTACAATATCACAAACCGTAATAGTGATGGGGATGAGGATGCCAAAGGTTCCCCAGGAAGTCCCGGTGGCAAAGGAAAGGGCGGCGGCAATAATAAACATAATTGCAGGGATGAGTATAACAGGGAGACTCGACTGCTCTACAAGGCCCGCTACGTATGGCCCGGTGGAAAGGAGATCCCTGCAGACACCGCTGATTGTCCATGCAAAAGCCAATATAATAAGAGCCGGTACCATTGATTTTACGCCAAGCGTTAATGATGCGAAAAACTCTCTGAAGCTCATGAGCTTACGCGGCACAAAGATGAAGAAGGCTGTAAAAAGGGAGGCAAAACCACCCAAAGCAAGAGCCAGTCCTGCATCGGTTTCACCAAAGGCTTCAAACATCCTCTCCCCCAGGCTTCCTTCGATTTCATGGAATCCGCCATAGAAAAGCATGGCAATTATGGAAAAGACCACAAGAAAGAGCACGGGAACGATCAGATCGAAGACTTTGCCATTATCAGAGCTCTTCAATGCAGCTATCTCATCGCCTGTCTCAGCAGAATCGCCGGATAGTACCTGTCCCTGTTCTGCCCGGGCCTGGGCCCTGGCCATAGGACCGTAATCGCTTTTTGGCTTGAGGCTGAGCCAGACGATCATAAAGAGAGTGAGCAGCGCGTAGAGGTTCATTGGAATGGAGCTAACAAAAGCCTGCATCCCGGTGATTCCGGTCTGGGTGGGATAATACGAAATGACTGACGCGGCCCAGGAAGAAATAGGTGCGATAATACAAATAGGTGCAGCGGTAGCATCAATAAGATAGGCAAGTTTTTCCCTGGAAATTTTTTGTCTGTCCGTGATTGGCTTCATAACGGTTCCAACCGTGAGGCAGTTAAAATAATCGTCGATGAAAATGATCATTCCCAGGAAGGCCGTGGCAAGACTGGCGCTCTTGGCGGTTTTAAGCCTTTGAGACGCCCAATGTCCGTAAGCCCTGGAGCCTCCGGCCCTGGTGATGACCGCAACCAACGCCCCCAGCATGGCAAGAAAAATGACCATTTCCGCGTTACCACTTACCTTAGTGACCATAAGATCCGAAGCCACATAAAAAGTGCCGATGATACTGAGTCCTGTGGCAAGACTGTAAATCAAGGTACCCGAAAGAATCCCCAGAAGCAGGGAAAAGACAACTTCTTTTGTAATGAGTGCGAGGGAAATCGCTACCAACGGCGGGACTACCGAAAGAATACCCACCTGGATTGATTCATATTCCATTTTTCTCTCCTTGAATCCATTATACCAGATATTTTATAGTATTACACAATACGGAGAACAATATGAGTTGTCGTTCAGAACAATGCTATAATCGCGCCCCGGCCGGGATCGATTTTACAGAAACCCCGATTACGGAATTATACGGATCAAATTGTTTTTCCAACTCGGTCATGCGCGAAAGACTGCCAAAAAACATCTACAATGAAGTTGTGGCGGTTCAGGAAGGGGAAAAAGAACTGACGCTGGAAGTAGCGGAAGTCGTCGCCGCGGCCATGCGGGAATGGGCAATTTCCAAAGGCGCTTCCCACTATACCCATTTGTTCCAGCCCCTTACGGGACTGACTGCCGAAAAGCACAATTCCTTCATCGCCCCCACAGGCGACGGAAAGGTAATTATGGAATTCTCCGGCAAGGAGTTAATCAAGGGCGAGTCTGACGCATCAAGTTTCCCTTCCGGGGGCCTACGGGCAACTTTTGAAGCGCGGGGCTATACTGCCTGGGATGTAACGAGCCCGGCTTTCCTAAAATCCGATCCCACGGGCACCACCCTCTGCATTCCCACGGCCTTCATCAGCTATTACGGTCAGGCCCTGGACAAAAAAGTGCCTCTCCTGAAATCCGAAAACGCCCTCTCAAAGCATGCCCTCAGGATACTACGCCTTTTGGGGAATACGAATTCCAAAAGGGTTATCACCTCCCTTGGTCCCGAACAGGAATACTTCCTTGTCGATAAAGAGTTATGCGATAAAAGATCCGACCTTATGCTTACAGGCCGGACTGTTTTCGGAGCCTTGCCCGCCAAGGGACAGGAAATGGAGGACCATTATTACGGCGCGATAAAGGAGAGAGTAGCTTCTTTTATGCGGGAACTCAATACGGAACTGTGGAAGGTAGGAATTCCTTCCAAAACCCAGCATAACGAAGTAGCGCCTAACCAGTTTGAAATCGTTCCGGTGTATTCCAACAGTACCGCCGCTGTGGACGCAAATCAGTTTATCATGGAGACCATCCGCAATGTGGCCCGCCGGCACGGTATGGAAGCCCTTCTTCACGAGAAACCCTTCGCCGGGATCAACGGTTCAGGCAAGCACAATAACTGGTCAATGGATACAACCGATGGGGTGAAGCTCCTGGATAGCGGAGAAAACCCGGAATCCAACGCCCGCTTTCTTCTGTTTACCGCTGCGGTTCTGGAAGCCATTGACCGCTATGCCCTGCTTCTGCGCTCTGCAGTCGCCAGCGCCGGAAACGAACACCGCCTTGGCGGAAACGAAGCTCCCCCGACTATCGTGTCTGTTTTCCTGGGCGGTCCGCTGACCGGGATCTTCGATAACATCGCCGATGGAAAAGCCGACAGCAAAGAGAACGGAAACGTATCCGGAAATTCCGGATCGGGAGAAAAAATCGCGTTAGGCGTAACCAGTCTTCCGTCTCTTCCCAAAGATGCTTCTGACCGGAACCGCACCAGTCCTTTCGCCTTTACGGGGAATAAGTTTGAGTTTCGTATGCTTGGTTCTTCTCAGTCAGCCGCTACATCGGCAACATACCTCAACACCGCCGTTGCCCAGGTACTCATGGAATTTGCCGATAAACTGGAGCGCTTCCTTGAAGAAAAGAAAAACCTGAACGAAGCTGTCCATGCTGTCATCAAAGAATCGTACGCCAGGCACAGAAGGGTGATATTCAACGGGAACGGATATACGGGAGAGTGGATTCACGAAGCGGAACGCCGTGGTATGCCCAACGTCCGGAACACAGTGGAAGCCCTCTCAGTCCTCACACAAAGCGGGATCATTTCCCTTTTCGAAGCACACGGCGTTTTTACCAAAGAAGAGATTGAGAGCCGCTATCAGATTTATCTGGAAAAATATTCCAAGCAGATAAACATTGAGGCGGGGGTTACCATCAAAATGGCCCGCAGTCAGATTTTCCCGGCAGTCAGTGCCTATGCCGCGGAACTTGCCAGGAACGCTTCTGCCCTTGCGGCCATTAGTGCGGTGAGCGCTCCTCAGGAAAAGCGGGCCAGGGAAATCGCGGTAATTTGCGGTGAGCTTAATGAGGAAACAGACAAGCTGGAAAGAATCCTCACCGGGACTCAGGGCATTGAAGATTCCTTTGCCCAGGCACGTTCGTATTCGGAGAAAGTCCGTCCCGCCATGGAAGAAGTCCGCTCGCGCTCCGATGCCCTTGAAAAACTGGTATCCAGGGAAGTTTGGCCCTTCCCCGGTTATGAGGATTTGCTGTTTAAGTTATAATGGTACTTGTATTCAATGCCGACGCATGTTAGATTTTTTTAATGAAACGCCCCCTGGCGGGGCACTTTGGCCAGCTATAGCCGGCGTGGTGGAATGGTAGACACTGGGGACTTAAAATCCCCTCCCCGTAAGGGGGTATGAGTTCGAGTCTCATCGCCGGCAAAAAAATAGCTCCCCTGGGACACATCACGCTTTCGCGGAGAGGTGCGGGGAGTTCTTCAGTGCCCTGTGTGTGATTTAACCCTGGATGAATGCTTCCAGTTCTGCCATCTTCGCTTTGTGCTGATCGTGCAGACGTTGAATACGATCGAGCGATTCGGTACTCACCTTGGTACCTCTGTCAAGAGTGGCTCCCATTTGGGTTTCTTCCCTTACAATCATCTGTTCCAACCGGTCAATTTCGGATTTAAGCCGGTTAAAGGTGGCAGCATCCTTGTTGCTCGTATTCCGCGCTCTGAGATCGTCCAATGTTGCTCCGTACTCCTGATTGTTCGTCCTCGCCTGGCCCAAATACTGTTGTGCGGTTTGTTTGGTCTGAGCCGAAGAGGGAGGGCTCGCTTGCTGGGCATACACAAAAGCACCGGCTACAAGAAGAATAACAATCGTCAAAAGAATCCTTTTCATTTTCTATTACCTCCACTGGTAAGGGTAAATTAAGAAAGATGGTAAATACCTCACAATCCTTTCCTATTTTAATTATTGAACGATGTTTGTTTGATTGTCAAGGATACGCAAACAAGAATTGAGTAAATTACTGTTTTACCGCCGGTAAATCAGGCGTCCAGCGTTTTAACCCATTCACCGATTTGCACTTTCAGCGCAGCCCTTCCCTCTTTGGCAGGATTAGTAAAGTCGATTTCCCCGATAAAGGTGTTTCCCGGCAGCAGGGCCCTGAATTTGCTGAAAACTTCCCCTTTGCCGCCGCCATGACAGCAGAAAAGGGCGATTTTCTTTCCACTGATTTCATTCTGGCTGAGGAAAGAGGCCATTGCCGGAGCGGGCGCGCCTGCCCACACGGGAGTCCCAAGAATGATTACATCAAAGGCGCTTATATCAACCGATAGAGGCTGGAGTTCAGGTTTTTTCTTTGTCATAACCTGAAAAACGCCCCAGAGTATCAGAAAGAAACCTTTCCGTTTTTTGGTATCAACGGTTTTAACTTCAAAAACATCCACATTTGTCTCACCCTTGATTGCTTCTGC
>Ga0082212_10007354_pt1 | contig 14582 bp, 9 predicted proteins | sample TergutNt197P3_FD_71548 | JGI IMG/M metagenome (GOLD analysis project Ga0082212, IMG submission 71548) | Neocapritermes taracua P3 segment gut microbial communities from Petit-Saut dam, French Guiana - Nt197 P3 | ecosystem: Host-associated > Arthropoda: Insects > Digestive system > Gut ... | reverse complement strand
AAGGTTTAACTGCATCTGTCTTATTTATTATGGAATTAATACTACTCGTAGCGACTCGCCTTTTTTCATCAGTTCCATTCCCAGATGAACATCATCCAGGGGTAACCGGTGCGTTACAAGTTTTTCGGCAGGGAAACGGTTTGAAGATAAAAGTTCCAGCGCTTTGATTACATGTTTGGGCGTTGAGTCGCTGCTTCCTGCTATATTTATCTCATTGTAATGTACAAGGCGACTGTCAATACTGAGGGTACTTTTTCCTGCCGGCAGGGAAGCGAAAAGCATAACAGTCCCTTTTTTCCGCACCAGATTCAGCGCTTCCTGCTGCGGCGATACTGCCGGTGCAGCAACAATCGCCACATCAGCCCCGTAGCCATCGGTTTCTTCCATCACTACCGAATGAAGATTTTCTGCCGCCGGATTCACTAACCTGTCGAAACCAAAGACTTCACATTGCTTCAGACGGTCAGTGTTTATTTCGGCAAGGATGATACGGGACGCACCATTATCTTTGGCTACACAAGCATTTAATATTCCCACAGGTCCGGCTCCTATCACCACAACAGTATCGCCTTCCGCTATCCGGCAGTTTTCCACTGCATTTACCGCACAACTGACAGGCTCGGCCAACGCTGCTATCTCGGCGGACAGTTCGCCGGAAACCTTCACTACGTGCCCATTTTTGACGGCACGTGACGGTATCAGCACATACTCTGCCATTCCGCCGTCGTAAACAAATCCCATCGGAGCCTGTTCGCGGCACAGATTAGGCAATCCCTTCCGACAGTATAGACATGTCCCGCAACTTATACTGGTAGCCATTACTATTCGTTCGCCGTTTTGAAACTCGGACAGTTGCGGTCCTGTTTCTACAATCTTCCCAACAAACTCGTGTCCCATCACCCTTGGCGGTCTGATTCGCGGATTGCCCGATACAGCCGCTTTCATATCGGAGCCGCAAATGGCGCATGATTCAACTTTTACTAATAACTCGCCAATTCCACATGGTGGTTGTTCCATGTTTTCGACCCTGACATCATTTGGCGCATAATATCGTACCGCTTTCACTGCTTACGAATTAGTGGCGGAAAACCCGCCAGTACCGCTTCTGTTGAGCCGACGCCCAGACGGGTCGCTCCCTGTTTCAGATACCCTACTGCGGCTTCCCATGTACGAATGCCTCCGGAAGGTTTTACGCCCATCCTGCCGCCTACGGTTTTGAGCATCACATCCACAATTTCGGAAGTTGCCGATCCGGGTCCAAATCCGGTTGAGGTTTTCACAAAATCGGCTCCTGCTTCCGATGATAAAATACAGGCTTTTGCTACCTGTTCCAACGTGAGGAACCCGCTTTCTTGAATCACCTTTACAATTAGGCCCGACTGATGGGCGACTTCCACTACTTCCCGGATATCATTCCTGACGTAAACATCATTTCCCGACATAAACTTGCCGATATTCATCACCATGTCTATTTCCTGTACGCCGTCGGCAATAGCCTGTTTCGCCTGAAATACCTTTACGGCCGTGGTATCGGCGCCATGAGGAAAACTCAATACGCACGATACTTTTACCGGCGTTCCATCCAACAATTGCATTGCCAGAGCAACATCGCATGGTCTCACACACATGCTTGCCACGCCCAAACGGATACACATCGCCGCATTTTTGCGGATATCATCATCGGTCATTTCCGGTTTAAGTACGGCATGATCAATGGTTGCCGCCACCTGTTCTTTTGTATACATGCTTTTTTGTTTTTAATGCATTTCACGACCGCCTGTAATATTTATCGCCTGTCCGGTCATATAGTCGGCGCCCTGCGATGCAAGGAATACCGTAACCGAAGCCACATCGTCAATGGTTGCCAAACGTTTCAGCGGTATTTTTTCAGTAAACTTTTTTACCACTTCTTCTTTCGGTAAGTTCATATTCGTGGTATATCCGGAAGATACATTAGCCCATACGCCCGAATTATCCGTGATACCCGGACATACACAGTTGACATTAATCCCGAAGGGTGCAAGTTCATAAGCCAACGCCTGCGTGAAAGAGATAACAGCCCCTTTAGCAGCACAATAATGGCTCATAAGCGCTGAACCTGTTTTACCCGACTTGGAAGAAAAATTGATGATTTTCCCATACTTGTTTTCCTTCATGTATGGAACCGTATATTTGGTAAACAGGAAAGTACCTTTGCAATTGACGTCGAACATACGATCCCATTCTTTCTCGGAAATATCTTCAACCAGGCCCTGACCAACAATTCCCGCCACATTAATCAGTATATCTATTTTGCCATACTGAGCAATCACAAAATCGACTACCTTTTTTACCTGAGCAGCATTTACCACATCAGCCGCCATTCCTTTACATTTCAACTCAATGGCGGTCTGTTGTACCTGATCTTCATTCAGATCGGTAATCACAACCTGTGCGCCATCCTCAAGCATCTGAGCGGCAACCGCTTTTCCGATTGAACCTGCCGCACCCGTAATCAAGGCTGTTTTTCCTTTAAAATTTATGATTTTCATATCTTTTCAAAATAAACATTCGTTGTTATCAATATCCGCTTGTTCGGTTTTGCCGTGAGGTGGCTATTGGATATCCTTCTCCATACTTTTGTGAATTACGCCGAGTGATTTTACCCGTCGTTGAAATTCAGCTTCCTGTTCAGGTGAGATATTTCGCTTTGCACGTTCCGCATCGTCCACGGGAAGATGTCCCATCTCCTTGAAATGATAGCCTTCGTAGGTTCCCGTCCCGCCAGGGTGATAGGTTTGGAAGCGAACGCCCTGCTCCATGAGATTCTTCAACTTGTCGAAATGGATCGTGTACACATCCCGAGGTTCCGCATTTTCCTTGGCACAGACCGACGCAGCCATGCCGACCACCTCGCCGAGACTGCCGAGCGTCCTCATCACACGGGTTGCCGAAAACGCTGCCCTACTTACGCTGATGATCCTTCCGCCAAGAAACAGGTTCTTCACGTCACGGGCATACAAACTCCGATACGGAACTGGAAACGGTTTTTCATAGCAACGGTGGTACGCACATGCACGGAACGGTTCATCAAATTTTGCCACGTTTTCCGGGTCAGGAAAATGGTTGTCCAGGTTCCATGTGCTTGTTGCCGTCGCATCAGGATAAATCACGTTCTTTTCAATGTCGTTTTGTGTAATGATAACGTCACCAACAACGCGGTAGCTTTCCCTTTTGCCACCCACAGGAGACACCCATTCCAAGACATCGTTCGCCCATTCGTCTTTGCGTTTCGAGTGGTTTTTAAGGAAAGACCAGTTGGCGTAAATCGCCATCATGCCGTAATCGCGGATGTACTCAGCCTCCTCGGCCATGTTTCGGTATTGACCGGTCTCCCATTCCCAATCGCCGCCGCGAATGTAATAGACTTTGTCCTCTGTAAATTCGAGGCCCCAATCAATGTCGGGAAACGCAGTTGGTTCCTTCAATTTTTTTGAACGCCAGATAACCGACATGCCCATGACGAGTTGGTCTGCTTTTTCAGGTGCGAGCGTTTCTTTGAAGCGTGATCGTTCCTCCCTGCCATACATCGTTTCGGCGCCCATCAAACGGGCAATAAACGCGTCGCCGGTGCAATCGGCGAAATTTTTCGCAAGATAACGGGTCTCAATGCCGGTACGGGCATTTTTGGCTATAATAGCAGTGATCCGTTTCGGATCGTTCGGATCTGTTTCGACAGCGAACACCCGTTCGTTTAAGCAGAGCCGATAACGGTCGGAAGGACAAAGCCGGAAGGCGTTTGCTTTACGCTCGTCTTCGTAAAAGTCGGCGGAATAAGTTCCGCCACTGCCCATTACCGGAGAAATCAGATTAACCACTTTTCCGATGTTCGGATACGGCGGAATCTGCGTGCCGCCTCCCAAACTGACTCGTATTTCGGAACTGTTGCAGCCGCCCAGCATCGGACGATCTTGAATCAAAACAACTTTCGATCCTGTTTTGATTGCCGCCAGCGCCATGCAGGTTCCCGCCATACCGCCACCGGCAATCGCCAGATCGTACACAACGGGATCATCAACACGTTTAGTACCCATCTGTTCCATCATGGTGCGGCGGAAAGCATCCAATTCTTTCGGCTCGTTTGTCGGGATCAGTCCGGCGTCGGTTGTCATGAAAATCGCGTCGCAACGACCGTTGAAACCTGTCAAATCGTGCAATGCAACCGTTGCGCCGCCTTTCTTTATTTTGATCGTTCCTGCTTTTTGCCACGCCCACGCGGCGCCGTTGGTGCCGAGCGTTTCCGGCATTGTCTTTCCGTTGATGATCACCTGAAAACGTCCTGCCGGAGCGCCGCGCTTCCAAACGGCCGTCCAGTTACGTGTTCGAACCCAAACATGCCAGAGACCCTTTTCGGGAATCTCGCAGACGGTCGTCGCATCCGCTACGGGAACACCCATGCCATGCGCCATGATGTAGGCCGATCCCATCTGTGTAAATGACTGCTGATCAATCACCCACCCGCCAAGATATTGAAATTCTTCTGCTTCAAGCCAGAGACACGGCTTGCCAACAACTGTAACATTAATACGGTCGTTTGTTCCTTTGATTGATTGTTTCAAGGAACCGAAAACATTTCGGGAAAGTAATAATACCGAGCTTCCTGCAATGGTTGTCTTTATAAAATCTCTTCGTTTATACATTGTTATTTTTTTAAATTTGCACGTAAATAGCACTCATGGAGTGTGAAGGGGAGAATTTTCCATGTTTCGGTGAGTTACACCCAACGGCTTTATCCGTCGTTGAAACTCGGCTTCCTGTTCGGGTGTAAGTCGCTTTGCCCGTTCAGCGTCATCGACAGGAAGATGTCCCATATCCTTGAAATGATACGATTCGCATTTTCCCGTTCCGCCGGAATGGTAAGTCTGAAAACTGATACCCTGCTCCATGAGTTTCTTCAGCTTGTCGAAATGGGTCGTGTAAACGTCTCGGGGATCAGCATTTTCCTTGCTGCAGACCGACGCAGCCATTCCGATTACTTCGCCGAGACTGCCGAGTGTTCGCATGACCCGGACTGCCGAAAAAGCGGCATGACTCACACTGATGCTCCGTCCTCCGAGAAACAGGTTTTTCACGTCCCTGGCGAAAAGACTTCGATACGGAACAGGGAACGGTTTTTCATAGCAACGGTGATAGGCACAGGCTCTGAATGGCTCCTCAAATTTTGCGGCATTTTCCGGATCCGGAAAGTGATTATCCAAGTTCCATGTGCTCGTTGCCGTCGCGTCGGGATAAATTATATTTTTTTCAATGTCATTTTGTGTAATAATAATATCTCCGACAACCCGATAACTTTCCCGTTTTCCGCCGAGCGGAGAAACCCAGTCCAAAGTGGCGTTTGCCCATTCATCCTTGCGTTTCGAGTGATTCTTGAGGAAGGACCAGTTTGCATAGATTGACATCATGCCATAGTCGCGGATGTATTCGGCTTCCTCTGCCATGTCACGGTATTGGCCGGTTTCCCATTCCCAATGTCCATGGCGAGCATAATAGACATTATCCTCAGAGAAATTAAGCCCCCAATCAATATCGGGAAACGATGTAGGCATTTCTGAAGGTTGCGAACGCCAGAGTACAGAGACACCCATGACGAGATTATCTGCTTTTTCCGGCGCAAGCGTTTCGTTGAAACGTGCGCGTTCCTCACGTCCGTACATCACTTCGGCGCCCATTAATCGAGCGATGACCGCATCTCCGGTACAATCGGCAAAATTTTTCGCGCGGTAACGTGTTTCTATTCCGGTTCGGGCGTTACAGGAAACGAGCGCCTTAATCCGTTTCGGATCGTTCGGATCCGTTTCGACAGCGAACGCCCGTTCGTTCATCAGCAGTTTGTAACGATTGGACGGACAAAGCTGAAAGGCATTTCGCTTTCGTTCATCTTCGAAAAAATCGGCGGAATGAGGAATGTCACCCTCTCCAAAACCCTTCGCTATCGGTGAAATCAGATCAACGACTTTTCCAATGTTCGGATAAGGCTGAATCCGCGTGTTGCCTCCCAGACAGACCCGTATTTCGGAACTGTTACATCCACCCAGTACCGGACGGTCTTGTATCAGGACGACATTTAACCCCGTTTTGACTGCAGCAATTGCCGCACAGGTTCCCGCCATACCGCCACCGACAATAACTAAATCGTAAACAACGGGATCGTCAATACGTTTTATGTCCATCTGTTCCATCATAGTGTGGCGGAAAGCATCCAATTCTTTCGGCTCGTTCGCAGGAACGAATCCATCGTCAATTGTCATGAAAATAGCGTCGCAACGACCGTTGAAACCTGTCAAATCGTGCAAAGCAACCGTTGCGTTTCCCTTTTCCAGCGCAATAGATCCGGCTTTTTGCCATGCCCACTCGGACCCGTTGGTGCCGAGCGTTTCCGGCATTGTCTTTCCGTTGATAATCACCTGAAAACGCCCTGCCGGAGTTCCGCGCTTCCAAACGGCTGTCCAGTCACGGGTTCGAACCCAAATATTCCATTGACCCTTTTCGGGGATTTCACAGACGGTCGTCGCATCCGCAACGGGAACGCCCATGCCATGCGCCATGATATAGGCCGATCCCATTTGCGTAAACGACTGCTGATCAATAACCCATCCACCGAGATTTTTAAATTCTTCCGCTTCGAGCCAGAGGCACGGCTTGCCGGTAACAGCGACATGAATACGGTCATCCGTCCCTTTGAGTGGATGTTGCGGGGTTCCGAAAAAATTACGGGAAAGTAATAATCCCGAACCTCCTGCTATGGTTGTTTTTATAAAATCCCTTCGCTTTTGGTTTACTTGATTACTCGTCGTCATAACTGCCGAAAAATTGTATTTCACCTAAATGCCAGACCTGCCTGATGCCATCCAGGTTATTACTTTTTCTGCTTTCAAATCTGAGATACCGGAAAGATAAGTTGGTTTTGTCGGTATCTATTTCGGCGTTAAATCCATCTCTGATAAATTGCACATCTTCGGCAGTAAAAGGGACGTCGGAAAACATGATTTTCCCGGATGGATATACCAAAGAATAATCGCCTAATTTAACCCAGTCATTTTTCCATGCGTCCGTTCCGTCAATTTCCGGCCAACTCGTCCAATACTGCAAATTAGCAATTCTGTCTTCATCGGTATGTTCTTCCAGAATTGGTTTTGGGTCGTTAGTACCCCATAATGAAAAATCAATAATATACCAGTTGCTGCTACCTGCGCCGAGCGGAGTTTGATTCAGATTCATCCAGTGTATAAACCTGCTATACTTGGCTTTTCTGCCCATGTCAAAAATACAATAAGCCGGACGGACGAAATAATTAGGCCTTGACTGCCACCCGGGTATGTGATAAATGAGATTGCCCCAATGTGAACCCATGTTGAAATTATTCGTAAAGATACCGTCAAAAGCCATTGTGAAATTTCCAGAAACAGGATATGGCCAGTCCCCCCTTGAAAGACAGCTTTGGTCGCCTACGCCATACATAGTCCACATCTGACGACCCATATCATCGTATGGCATGATTTGTTCTTCAAAGATAGGGGTTAACACCGTGTCTAAGGGCGCTGCATAGTTCAGCCAGCGATCGCGTATTTCGATCCGGAAAGAATATTCTTTACTCGGAAATCCGCGGAAAGAATACCTGCCGTCGGAAGCGCTGGAAAAATAAGTGTCATCCAGGATCAATTCCCCAATGGAGTCAACATACAGGGAAATTGCAATATTTTCGTTCATAATGTTTTCCCACGAACAATAAATACCGCCGAAAGCTTCCTGCACTTTAAACGACTGGCGGATTATATCTACCGGAGGCGTCAACGGCTTGATGGTTACCGGTACCGGTTCCGACACATTCCTGCTCTGGTCGATGGCATAGAGGTTTACGACATGTTCGTTGGTATCAGGGAAGCCTGCCAGAATGATGGTATCCCTGTACGCCGACGAATAAACTTCGTATTCCTTTCCGTCTTCGCGCAGGGAATATACGGCTTTTACGCCCAGCAAATCCTTATCCTGCGGCAAGGTATAGGTGATCATTGCTCCGCCATGCAGATTTTCCACCTCTACATCGGTTACCTTCCCCGGAGGAATGTTGTCCTTCGGGTCGGTGTACTCTTTTACATTTTCGCAACTCCATGCGATGGTCATCAGTAAAATAAGGCTGATGAACCTTTTTGACTTACATGTTTTCATGATATTTTTGATTTTTGATTTACGATTTTGTCCACGAATGGACACTAATTTTCACGAATAAAAAAACGTGCAAACTCTTTGAAAATGGTTTACACGTTTTTTGAATAAGGGACTGTAAATAAATAATCATTACATTTGTTTTGAGATTACATAATTCCATTTACCTCTAAAATCATCTCTAATCAAATTGATTTTTTCCATTTCTTCATCAGATACTTTAATTCCTTTCTGATAGATATTTGTGTCTTTCCTCGCTCTGACTTCCAGTCCTTTCTCTGTTGTAGTATTGGCTATCAGATTAACTATCGTTTCTAAAGAAATCAATTACGAATTACGAATTTTCAATTAATTACGTGTAAACCAATATGTCAAAGAACGTTTTTTCTTGCAGGGACGAACACACAGGTGCGCCCCTGCCATATAGGCGCCCGCAAGGGCGCCCCCTGCTACCACCCCGGATTTTGCAACAAATTCACATTTCTCGTCAGTACCGATTGCCTGATAGGCCACAGATAATCCTTATCCTCAAATTTTAAAGGATACACTGTTTGTACCTGATAGAAGTCATCTACGGTTTCACCGCGTGGGTTCAATCCTCTGATGGGTTTGTTCATGTATTCCTTTGCAAGTTTCCATCGGCGCAAATCCCAAAAACGGATACCTTCAAAGGCAAGTTCATTCATACGTTCGCGCCGGATGATATCGCGCATGCCTTCCTTAGTCAATGGCTTTCCGGGCTGAAGGGCATAATTGCTCCAGCTATCCACCACGCCTTCCAATCCGGTACGCGCCCTTACCAAATCAATGTATTCGTATACTTCGGCGTCGGGGGCTGTTTTCCATTCGTTCAATGCTTCCGCATACATCAGGTATAGATCTGCCAGACGGATAATCGGGAAAGCATAATTTTCAGTGGTCATTCCACCCGTTTCATTTGCAGAAGTCAAATAAGACAAAAGTTTCTTACACAAGTATCCGGTGGACGAATGTCTGCTCGGCATGCCGAGTCCAACTCCTAAAAGATTGGATATCCAAAGATTGTTGTCGTTAAATATCCGTTGATTTCCGTAAAAAGTACCGCCATCGAATACGATGGAACCGTAGAACCGCGCTTCGCGATTGAAATGCAGATTCATAGTTGTCTGGTTCTGGGCAATGTATAACCGATGTTCTGCATCACCCTGACGAACATCATACAAGTCCACATCTGTCCAGTCTTTGTCTTCTTCAACAGGGATTCCATTTTTGGTATAGAATTGTTCAACAATATTCAGGGGAGGAGCATAAGATTGGTATAGTTCTCCGGAATTTTGGGTCGAAATAAATTTAGGCTGGCATAACCGTTGCAGGTTCGCCGAAGAGGAATTTGTATCGCCCCAAATAATTTCGCAATTCCACCGTTCCGTCGCGGCTCCCCTCACCTGCATTGCCAGCACGGTGGAGTCGCTCAGGTTGCTGCCATAAGCGGTTTCTCTTACAAAATCAAATAACTGATGGTCTATGCCACCCGTTTCCTGCGCAGCATCAATAGCCTCTTTGAGGGCGTCGGCGGCTCTTTTCCATTTATCGGTGTTATACGTTTGCGAAAAGAGAGGCATTCCCCTTTTGTCGGTAAAGGATGCGTAATCGGGATTTCCGTTAAAAAGCGGGCTTGCAGCCAATGTCAATACCTGCGCTTTCACCGCCAGCGCAACAGGTTGCGTGATTCGTCCCATATTTCGCAGTACATCGGTGATAACGGGAGGAAGATACGGCGTTGCTTCGTCAATTAGCGCCACGATATATTCCGCCACATCGTCCACCGGTTCGCGGTAAATCTGTCCGGGATGGTCTATGGGAAGGTTTTCGCGTATGATGGGGATAGGTCCGTACATGCGCAGCAAATAGAAATGAAAATATGCTTTCAGAAATTTTACTTCGGCTACCCATTGGGCGCATTCATCCTCGCTCAAGTCGATCACCTTACCGATATTTTCGAGAAAAGTATTACAATCGTTCAGCGCTGTAAACAGAGGCTTTCCTCCGTTGAGATCATAGCGCCTTGTATCGGCATAACTTGCCCAGTAATCAGCCAATGGATAGGTTGTTTCCTGGTATCCACGGGCAATACCCCACAGTCTGGGGTTAATCACCCCCATTTCTATATACCATACCTCGTCGCCTCCCCAAAAGGCGGGATTTTGGGCTGGGTCAGCAAAAGCAGGGAGAAAACCGTAAATACCGTATAAATATCCTTCGGCTTCGTACCGGCTTTTGAAAGCGTGATCCACCGTCAATGTATTGTCGGGTACAATGTCTAAATAATTACAGGAGGAAAAAACCAAAAGACAAACAACGAAACAATTTACGATATTAGATTTTAGATTGACGATTTTATTTATCTTGTTCATATTTTTAGATTTTAAAATGTAAGATTAATACCTATATTGAATACCCGTTGCAGGGGATAGCCTAAACCGTTTCCGCCCATTTCAACGTCCCACAACTTGAATTTACTGAAAAGCAAGAGATTGGTTCCACTGACGTAAAAACGGCAAGAGGTCATTTTGACTTTATTGGCATATTTTTCCGGTATGGAATATCCAATTTCAGCGCTTTTCAGCCGCAGAAACGCTCCGTTTTGCATATAGCGGTCGTTGCGTTGAACGTTGTTGCTTACTACGTAATTGGAGAGTCTCGGCCAACAGGCGTCGGGATTTTGCGTCAGTTCCGACCAGTAGTCGTCAGCAATAAACTGCGCCAAACCGGTTTCCATGTACAGAAGTTTGTCATTCTCGTCCTGACGGGATCTTCTCACAAACGGCGACATGGCATTGGCATCGATCCAGAAAGAGGAACGCGCCGACCCCTGGAAAAAAACGGAGAAATCAAAGTTTTTGTATCCTGCCGAAATACCGAAGCCGTAATTGATTTCAGGAGTGGTAGGATACCCTATCGGTACGCGGTCAAATTCGTTGATGACGTCGTCATTGTTGATGTTCTTATATTTGATATCGCCCGGGCGATATTCGCCAAAATCCTGCCGCGGCGAATTGTCAATCTCGGCCTGATCGATAAACATTCGTTCAGTAACATACCCGAATTGCTGGGATATGGCAAGACCTTTCCGCGAAAGCCATGGTGCTCCCAACTGTTCATAATCAGGCTCTTCAAAATAACGATAGGTACTTCGCGCATACGTGAAATTGATCCTTCCTACCATCCAAAAATCGGGAGTGAAATTCTGGTTATAGTCCAAAGATATGTCTATGCCTTTTCCATCGGCTTCGCCAAGATTCGCCTGCGGAGTACTCCATAAGCCCATTTCACTGGAAATATCCGCTCTGGTTTGCAGTATATTGACCCTGCGTTCCTTGAACAAATCTGCCATGACGTCTATTTTCCCTTCCAGCAAACCCAATTCGACACCGAGGTTGCTTTTATAGGCTATTTCCCACCCGATGTTGGGATTGGCATAACTTTGGATTCGCATTCCGGTACGACTGAAATCATATCGGGTTCCCGTGCGAAAACTATATCCTTGATTTGCCTGTACTTCAGAGAGATAAAAGAAGCGTTGGCTGCTAATATCGTCATTTCCCACCATACCATACGTTCCGCGAATTTTAAGTTTGGAAACGATTTTTTTCAGGTCTTCGCCCCAAAATGCTTCGTTGCTTGGTATCCACCCCAGACCGGCGGAAGGGAAAAATCCCCATCGGTGTCCCCTGTCGAATTTTTCGGAACCGTTATAGCCAAAGTTAAACTCAGCTAAATAGCGGCTGTCGAAATCGTATGTAAACCGCCCGGACAGTCCGAGGTTTCTTTTGGGCAGCGATTCAAACAGAGTAATTTCATTACCGCTGATGGCATGACGCATAATACCGACCAACATCCCGCTGACGCCATGCTTTGCAAACGATTGGCTGTAATTTACCGAGCCTTCGGCATAAAACGAACTTGAAACATTTTTATAACCGTTCCTGAATCCTAAATATTCCGTACCTGCATTCGTTCCGTCCTCGTTCAAACCGAACAGCGAATATGTGTCTGAATGCCGGTCGTAACTTGCCTGATAATAAAATGGTCTGTAGGAACGCGAGAGGTCAAAACCTGAATTTCTCGTGGTGCTGCCCAGCACGCGGGCTGTTAAACCTTTTACCCATTTGTTGAAATCCTGTTTCAGCTCAAACTGCGCCAGCATTACCGTTTTGCTTTCTTCGCGGTATCCCTTCACTAATTCGGCATAAGGGTTCATGTAAAAATCATTGCCGCTTGCCATTTCGCCGCCGAAGAATATGCGGTCGAATCCCTGATGAAGCGCATCCGGTTCATAAAATGCAGGGAAACGCACTGGACTAACATTAAGGATAAATTTATACATGTCGCTTCCGCCCCATATTGGACCGGTATAATCGTCGAAAGTGCCATGTACCCGAATGATGGCTTCGGTGGAACGGCTCAGGTTGATGTTGATATTCGAGCGTATCAGGTATTTTTTCAGGTCGATGTTGTTGTTGAAATTATTCCGCTTGTCCACTTTCAGAATACCGTTATCCTGCGAAACGGAAGCGGCAATGTAATAACGCGCAATGGGTCCTCCGCCTGAAATATTCAGATTCGCCCGCTGGTTGACGGCGGTTTTTTTGGTGAGCATGTCCATCCAGTCTACTGCCGGATACACATAAGGATTAGTCCCCCTGATGGTGTTATCAATTTTTGAATAATAATAGGGCATAAGCGCAAGCGGATTCCGTGTCAGCGCCGCTTCGTTTGCCATTTCCATATAGGCAATGGGGTCGGCCATTTTTACGGTTGAAGTCGGCTGCGAAAAAGAATTTTCAAAACGGAAAGAGACTTTTGCTTTTCCTTCCTTTCCCTCCTTAGTGGTTACCAGCACAACGCCATTGGCGCCGCGCGCTCCGTAAAGGGCGGTAGCGGTAGCATCTTTCAGGATGGAGAAACTCTTAATGTCGTCAGGATGCAATCGCGCCAAATCATTGGTGGTCAATTCCACATTATCAACCAATATCAACGGATCAACCTTTCCCGTCCCAAACGTAGTGATACCGCGTATAAAAAACTCGGCATTGTCGTACCCGGGCTCGCCGCTGGTCTGGTAGGCGATTACGCCCGCCATCTTTCCTGCAAAAGCAGTGGTCAGGTTGCTCGAAGGCACATGCAAGTCTTTGGTATTCACCGTTTGTATGGATGAAACCACAGACTCTCTCTTTTGCGTACCGAACGCCACAATGGTTACTTCTTCCAGTTCGGTAGAGGCTTCCTGCATGGTCACGGCAATCATGCGCCGGGCGCCCACCACTACTTCCTGCGTCTGATAACCGATAAAACTGAATTGCAGTACGGCTTCTTCATTCGGTACAGTGATCGTATATTCGCCGTTGCCATCGGTGGTAACGCCTGTGGAGGTGCCTCTGACAACGACGGACACGCCGGGCATCAGTTCGCCAAAATTGTCGGATACTGCTCCGTTGATACGGATACCCTGTTGCACTTTGACTTCTGACTTATCAGGCTTTGCCGGTTCCGATACATAGGAAATGACATAATTATCATTCACCTTGTGGAAACTGAGCCCTGTCTGATTGGACACTTGTTGAAGCGTCTCCTGTAATGTAGCGTCTTTCAGGCGAATGGTCATTCGCTCCATTTGCGACAAACGAGCTTCATTGTAGAAAAATTTGTATCCCGTTTCCTTGCTGATGGCTTCGATAACGGTTACAACGGATGCGTTGGTCAACGAAACGCTAATATCTGTCTCTTTTTTCGCTTGCGACAGAACACTTGTGGCTGTCGCCATGCTGAGAAAAACGCAACTTAGTGAAAAAATAAGCGTAAAACGCATAATTAAAACTTTTGAAATTTTTAAATTTTTAAAATAATACATACATTTGTCATGTTTTAGTGATAAATAAAAAGGTTACTAAAATGAATTTTCCGTCTTTATTTCTCTCCAACGCCAATTTTTGAGGATAAATACGGAATGATCCGGGGCGATGGCTGTAATAGCGGTCGCCCTTTTTGTTTGGGGTGATGATGATGTTACATAGGCTTCTCATGTTTGATTGATTATTCATTATATAAAATGTATTTGTTCCCTGTTTTTTTGCATTTGAGACCTGTGGAATAAACGATAGTTTTAAGAATATCTTCTACAGGGTAAACGTTTTCATGTTCCCCAGAGATCAGAATATCAGAATATTCACCCTCTGCCAATTCAATGTCCGCATGTAAATAATGCCGGTTGAGTATATTGACCACTTCACGGATGGGCGTTCGATAAAAATACAGTGTACCCTCTGTCCACGACAGGTAATTATCGGCGTCAAAGATCATTTTTTCAAAATATCCTGTGGCTCTGTCCATTTTCACTTGCT
>Ga0082212_10007353_pt1 | contig 14584 bp, 8 predicted proteins | sample TergutNt197P3_FD_71548 | JGI IMG/M metagenome (GOLD analysis project Ga0082212, IMG submission 71548) | Neocapritermes taracua P3 segment gut microbial communities from Petit-Saut dam, French Guiana - Nt197 P3 | ecosystem: Host-associated > Arthropoda: Insects > Digestive system > Gut ... | reverse complement strand
GCCTTCCAGCTTGGCGTAAATTTCCACATCGCGATTCGGTTTCAAATTGCGAATACGCACCAACGGCGTGTTGCCGATGGCGTCGAGAATATTGTTGTACATGGTAAAGGAGTTAGGAGTTAGGAGTTTAGCCCGGCGTCATGAACGCCGGATAGGGAGGTTATCCCGCATATAGCAACGCCGTCAGCGTTTCCTGCATTTGCTCAATCTGTTCGTCACTCGGGTTGGTTACGGGAACGCGATAGGTCGCTTCGCGTTTGGGGCAATAGACGGTCATGGTTTTTTGTCCGGTATCGCCGTCGGTTTCCTCAATACCGGCACCCCGGTCAGCAATTCTCTCGAGTCGCAAAATGCGGCGGCGGAGGAGCAACAACACAAGCACATAGCGCATGTTCTGTTTGTCGAGTTGGTTGCTCAATTGGTCGAACAGATTGAGCAGAATGTCATTGGGTGCCAATTTGACTTTGTTGTCGTTCGGCGATGGAAGCCGCGATTTCCACCAGCCGATCAGGGCTGTCCCGTCATCCGCTTCTTGCGCGGGCGGACCATCCCAGCCGTCCTGCGAGTAGTCGAGCCGTTTGATTTGCCCTTTGTCTTCGAGCAGCACCGAATAAAACCACTCGCCCGGCTTCAACTCGCGGTTGGTCGCCACACACGTTTTCGAACATCGCGGAACTTCGTAATTGACCATGATTGTGCTAATCCTCCGTCTTCACGCGCCAGCGGAGGAAGGCTTCGAGGAATTCCTGAATGTGGCCGTCGAGGACGTTGTGAAAATTGCCTTCACTCCAGCCGGAGCGGGCGTCCTTGACCCGTTGGTCGGGGTGCAGGAAATAATTGCGAATTTGCGAGCCGAACCCGACTTTAGCCATGTTCTTGTACTTGTCGGCCATGGCGGCTTCGCGTTTTTCCTCTTCTGCACGAAGCAACTTGGCACGCAACATCTTCCACGCGGTCGCCCGATTTTTGTGCTGACTGCGCTCGTTCTGGCAATACACCACCGTGTTCGTCGGAATATGCGTCAACCGAATCGCACTGGACGTCTTATTGACGTGCTGACCGCCGGCACCGCTTGCCCGCATCGTGTCCTCGCGAACATCCGCATCGTTGATGTCGATCTGGATCGAATCGTCAATATCCGGCGAAACATCGACCGCCGCAAAGCTGGTTTGCCGCTTGCCTTCCGAGTTGAACGGGCTGATGCGCACAAGCCGGTGCATCCCGGTTTCGCCTTTCAGGTAGCCGTAGGCCATCGGCCCGCGCACGTAAAACGACGCACTGTTGATGCCGGCCTCTTCGTTGTCCTGCCGGTCGATCAGCTCAATGTCGTACTCGTGATCTTTTGCCCACAGCGAGTACATGCGGAGCAGCATTTCTGCCCAGTCGTTGGCGTCCGTCCCGCCGTCGCGTGCGTTGATCGTCACAATGGCATTGTTCGCGTCGTAGGTGCCGTTCAGCAAAGCCTGCGTTTCGAGGGCTTCGAGTTTTTCATTCAGCGTCGTCAAGGTGCCGGGAATTTCCGCTGCCAGCCCATCGTCTTCCTGGCCGAACTCAAACAGCACGTCGAGATTTTCCATCTCGGCGTCCATTTCCTCGAAAGGCTTGAGTATGGTCTTCAAAGTTCTGAGACGCGAAACCGTCTGTTGCGCTTTTTCCTGATCGTCCCAGAATCCGGCAGCGGTCATTTCGGTTTCAATCACCGCCGCGTCCAATTGCTTGGCAGCACAGTCAAAGAGAGTCCTTCAACTGCACAAGTCGTTCGCGAATCTCCCGGGCACGGTTCAAAAGTTCATTTTCTATCGGCATGTTATTTTGAGTGGTTAGTGGGTTTGGGGTAAAAAATAAAAGCCGGAATGGAGCGTAGCGCAATGACGGAGTTGATTACGATGGTCATTGGGTTTGTGGATCGTCCGGCGTTATCGAATAAATCAAATCTTGGGGGATAATCGGCTCGATGGGTGGAATGGCGATTCCACGCCAACGACAAAGATTGGTCATGGCCACGCCTTCCAGATTGATATGGTATAATATATTCAGTTGCTAACAAAACGACAATAACTTTCAATGATTTTATCGAAATACTGGAGTTGATCATATTCCGTTATCCAAACGCGGTCTGACCAAGTGCCGAGGACAGTGGAAATGGCGTCAATATAAGTCTCCTTGGCACTCGTTTGGTCTCCGATCTTTGCCAGGGCTTCGGCGATGCGTTGCAGATAGGTACCTTTTTTTGCCTGGGAGTCAACCGTGGTTCGTTCCCCGGCAAGCGTTTGACGGGCTTGATCAACCGCACCCGCTTCGGCCTGGAGTTCGGCATAGCGACAGAGGATTTCGTTGCGTATGTCGTTCGGACGGTTGGTCCAAAAGCCGCCCTGTTCGCCGTCATAGCCGAGAGGCTTAACCCAGTCAATGACTTTTTGACAAAGTTCCAGAGCTTCTTTTTCGTACTGCTGTGTCGTCAACAGGTCGATCACGGCGGCAATCTGTGACGGAATTGCCGTGCTGTAGGAATACTCCGATTCCTTCTGCTCGGTGGCAAAGCTTCCCGACGTATTGATGAGAACAGTGGCCTGATACGATTCATCGGCCATCTTTGCGTCCACAAGAAACGGCAACATTTCCAGGAAAACCGTTTCCCGCAACTTGGGATTGTCGATTTCAATCGTCAAAGTCAAGGCTCTTCGCAAGAGATTTTTCGCCTCTTCCGCATCTTGCGTTCGCGGTTTTTCCTCGGTGCCGGAAATATCGTAAGACTCATGAAAGGGAATTCCGAGAAAACTGCGACCGATCACGAGATTGGTCGTATAACGATGCGACACAATCGCAAGAAGCAGGTGAACCTTGGCGTCAATCTTTTCATCAAGCTCATCGACAAAGGCAAGCGGTTGAAAGTCCCGGCTTCCGGATGAACCGGCATATTCGCCGGACTCGGCCATGCCGAGGATCATCGTCATGGTTTGCAGTTTGGAATAATGCGGCCCGATGCCATCGGCGTGCATTACCTCCCATGACGTGTAGGAACCTGTTCCGGCGTCTTTCATGGTTTGTGCAACCCGCAACGCTTTCTCAAACTCGCCCGTCAAAGCGTATTTCATGGCAATGGTATAAATCGCTTCCGCTCTTTCAAAGGGCAACCGGATTTTATCGAGACACGCTTCGGCACGATCCATCAAGCCGCGTTGAGCCAGACGGATGACGTAAGCACAATAACGCTCGTCACGGAAATAAATGTCCATCCGCTTTTTTTCATCGTCGGTATTTCCATAGCGCAACTGATGTTGCTCAAAAGGATCAAAAAACCGTTTGGCATCCGTGACTTTGCGAGTGTCATCGACCAGATCATAGCGACGAAAGGCAACGGCAAGCAAAACATCGGCCTTGGGAACGTCATTCACGATTCGTCCCGATACCAAAATGGCATCGTCCAAACGTCCGTGGCGAATACAGGCCTGCGCCAGTGCTTGCATGTTAATATCGGCGTTGATTGCAGCCCTGTCTTGATTTCCGTCCTTGGGAAGTGCCGACACCCGGCGGATGGCATCATTGATGGGTTCGTCCTTTTTCAGCAATACCGTGCGATTTGCCGCGCGATAGGGATATGTTTCCGCCGTTTCCGGTTTGCCGTTAAGAGCCAACTGAACGGCATGACGGGCTTCAGCCGGAGTCGGCATTTTTTTCAACAACAGGCCAAGTGGATGACGCCAACCTTCCAGCTCGTGGAACTCATGGGCATAGAAATCAAATTCGGTTTCCGGCTTTGGCAAGGCTTGAACTTCCTGCGCCCTGCGAGACGGACGCGGCGGAGCAGGCGAATTTTCTCGTTGTTCCTGCTCTTGCAATTCCAAACGCCGCTGCTCTATCTCACGCATGGCCGAATCATACTGCCAGCCTTTGTCGCCGGTCTTCGCTTGGTTCATCAATTCCAGGACTTCGTCCAACAACGGCGAATCCGTCACGGTTGAGATCAAATTTTGTGCAATTTGGCTGTAAACGCTTATGATTCCATGAATGGCTATGTAATCCGACCTGGGCGTTTGTTCCGCCATCGTGACGGCATGTCGATAATACTCCACCGAAAGTTCTTTTTCACCGACTTTTGCCAAACCTTTTCCCGTACTGATCAAGGCCATGAAGTGGTCGTTTTTCAGCGACGCCCGGGCAGCGGCGGCAAAGAAAGGGTCTTGCGAATACTGGAATTGACCTGCCGCAACCGCGATTTCACGCTCGCGCATCACCTTTTCTTCTTCATCGTACATAAACGACGGAAGCCTGTCCGGCATAGGGGTACCGTCCTTCGGATTGGAAAAAGCCAATTCCTCACGTGTGAAGGCATCGGGATAATCGTACATTTCAAATTGGTATCGCGTATCGGCAATGGCTTTCATCAATTGAAGTTTGAAGTAAGTATTATTGCTTTCATCCAAATTCCGCGACTTTTCATCAAACTTCCGATACAGTTCAAACGCCTTGGCGAGAAGTTGTTGCGATTCATCTTTCTCTCCCATCAACAGGGATGTTCTTGAAAATTTACAAAGGATAGTAACGGGGTGACTCTCGGGACCGGCGGGATATCCTTCATCATGGAAAAAATCGTATTGCTCGATGAGATTCCCCAGTTCTTGAATGTGCCGATTTGCGTAAAAGTATTTAAACGCGACGGGAGCGAATAATCGGTCCCCTTGAATGACCGGCAAAATGGTTTCCGCAGGAATCGCTTCAGCCGTGATTCCGCCTTGCATTTGTGAACTCAATAATATCGTGAACACGTAAGCCCGGGTAAAGCGAAGCGGGTAGGAACGCTCCTTAAACGGCTCAACGAAATGATCAAGTTTTTTTATAAAATCATCTACAAACATTTCCGGTGGAAAATTTTCCCACATCTCAATTGCCTTGGACATCTTTCCATAAGATGCCATGATTTTCGCAACGCTCAATTGAATAAAAAGCCGATGCTCGTCGTCTTGGATTTTTTGTGCCGACTCAACGGCCAAATCAAAATCCTGAAAAAGAGCTTGTTCGATGGCAATACAAGCCCATTTTTCCCTTGCAACCCAAGAGTCGCTCAAATAAAACCTTGGGGTATTGCTGTTTTCAAATCCTCGGAATCGAAAGCCGATTTTATCCCAGTATTCCTCCAAAACCCTGTAATAATCATTCATGGTTTTGATTTCGGGGTTTTCCCTGAACACGGTGACCGGCACATAGACGAAAGATTCAGAAGCGGGCGACAAAGCAGGCCGGTAGGGAGAGTACGTAAATTTTTCGGTAATGCGAAAATCCCCTCGCAGCAAGAGTTTTTTCAAAAGATCAAATTGCATTCGCTTGGCAACACCACTACCCTTAAGCTCTCTGGTTAATCGGACAGACCCAAAGACCGGCACCACTCCATCAATAATGTGTCCACTTTCGTCCATAATGCGTCCATGGCTCCTGCAAGCGGCGACAAACCGAATCTGCTCTTCTTCCGGAAGACACTCAAGAATGGTAACAACATCGGGAAGGAGCGTATTATTATAAAACTCCCCGACAATGATAATCCATTGTTCTTGTTTTTCCGTTTCGCTTTGTGCTTTATCAAGAGTTTCAATCGCGTCTTTCAATCGGGTATTTTCCCGGAAGACATATTCGCCAAAGCGACGGCCATATTGTTGGTTTTGTTCATGAATGAAACTGCGATTGTACTTCGACGAAGCAAACGGCAGTAAATCCAGAACGGAAGCGGTTGTATCCTCCGCCAATGACATTTGCCCGAATGGGGCAAAACAGAAAATCGCAATAAACAAAGTTCTCATGGCAAAACTCCGTGTCATAATGAGGTTGTTTCACGGATCGCAAACGCTGACTACTACTTCACAAGGCCTCTATTTGTGGGTGGCAGCCGGGAACGTAACGAAGTGAAGTGACCGGACCAATACGCGTTCAATCCGGTCACTACGCTATGCTCCGTTCCCGGCTGCCATTGTTGGTTAAAGACATATTCTTACAATATTATCCATATTACATCCGTGTCAATCCGTGGCAGAAATATCACTCATAGCGGTAGTCACGCCGTGACCGCCGTCGTTTCGCAAATTATTTCGTGCCGGTGTAGATACAGGCGATGCCAAAAGTCAGTTTTTTACAGGCAGCATCTCGAAAACCGCATTCTCGCATGATTTGAAGAAAAACATTCCCCTGGGGAAATATCGCCACCGACGCGGGAAGATATTGATAGGCTTGCTTGTTTTTCGAGAGGAATCCTCCGATTGTCGGCAAAATCCGTTTGAAATAAAATGAATAAACCTGTTTCATCGGAAATGAACGTGGCATCGAAAATTCAAGGATCACAACTTTTCCGTTGTTTTTCAGTACCCTGTTCATTTCTCTCAGCCCTTTGTCGAGATGTTCAAAATTGCGTATGCCAAACGCAATGGTTACCGCGTCAAAAGTATCGTTTGGAAAGCCGATATTTTCACCGTCTCCTTGCTGCAAACGGATTTTATCATGCATTCCCAATGAAGCAATCTTCTTATTGCCGACAGCCAGCATATTGTTTGAAATATCAATGCCATGAATCTCCGGGATTCCGTGTTGACATGCCTTGATTGCAAAATCCCCCGTCCCGCAAGCAACGTCAAGCATTTTCTTTACGGTTGCTTTATCCAGTTGTCGTACTGCTTTTTTGCGCCATCTTTTATCAATATTCAAAGACAAAAGATGATTCAAATGATCGTAAGTAGGGGCAATGCTATCAAATAGTTCTCTGATTTTTTCTTTTTCCGCCATTTTTTTCACATTCCGACAACACAATGTTTCGGCTAGTGTTAATATTAAAAATTGGGGTAGCACATTGCGGCGGTCACGGCGTGACCGCCCTACCCGGAAACGCCAATCCCAAAATTAAATTTTAACAAAGCACTAGGCGACCACGCCGTGAACGCCCTGCCAACCGCGTCACAGGGTGACGCTGCTCACTTGCCACTCACAACCCTTGCCTCTACAACCACTCGCCTTGATCGCCCGACAAATACTTGTGCATATCGGCGGCGGCGATTTTTCCGGCACCCATGGCGTTGATGACCGTGGCGGCACCGGTAACGATGTCGCCGCCTGCCCAAACGGCACGCTTCGATGTGCGACCGTCGTCATTGCAAACGACGTAACCCCACTTGTTCAGGTCCAACCCGGCGGTATTACGGGTTAAAATCGGATTCGCTTTCCCGCCGGCGGCAACGATCATCAGATCGGTGTCGAGGATAAAGTCCGAGTCGGGAATCACGACCGGTCGCCGACGCCCGGAATCGTCCGGCTCGCCGAGTTCCATCTTGACGCACTGCAACTGCCGGATCATACCGCGTTCATCACCGATACACGCGACCGGATTGGTGAGGAAGAGAAACTCGATGCCCTCTTCTTCCGCGTGATGAATTTCCTCAATTCGGGCGGGAAGCTCGGCCCTCGAACGCCGATACACAATGCGCACCGTGTCGGCACCGAGTCGCAACGCCGTTCGTGCGGCATCCATAGCGACGTTCCCGCCGCCGACCACCGAAACGGTCTTGCCGCGCACCACCGGCGTGTCGTATTTCGGGAACTCGTAAGCCCGCATGAGGTTGCTACGGGTCAGGTACTCGTTGGCCGAGTAAATGCCGCCGAGGTCTTCGCCGGGAATATTCAAAAACGACGGCAACCCCGCTCCGACACCGATAAACACGGCATCAAAACCGTCACCGAGTTGCGGGTCGCACTGCTCCCTCTCCAGTAACTCGTCGATGGTCATCGTCTTGCCGACGACGTGGTTCAGTTGCAAATCGACACCCAGTTGACCGAGATAATCGACCTCTTTTTCGACGATTTCCTTCGGCAGCCGAAATTCGGGAATGCCGTACATGAGCACTCCGCCGGGCCGGTGAAAGGCCTCAAAAATCACGACTTCGTAACCGAGCAAAATCATATCACCGGCAACGGTCAGCCCCGACGGTCCCGCCCCGATAACCGCAATACGTTTGCCGTTGGACGTGGTTTTTTCAGGGATGCTTGTCAGGTTGTTCATCCGCTCGTAATCGGCGGCGAAACGCTCGCAACGTCCGATGGCCACCGGCTCGAACTTGCGACCGAGAATGCACTTCTCCTCGCACTGCGTTTCCTGCGGACAAACGCGACCGCACACGGCGGGCAAGGCGTTCGTTTCCTTGATTTTCCGTGCCGCTTCGGCGAATTGCCCTCCGGCGATCAATCCGAGAAAGCCCGGAATATCGACGTTGACCGGGCAACCGGCCATGCAGAGCGGCTTCTTGCACTGCAAACAGCGGGTCGCCTCGGTGACGGCCATTTCGGGCGTGTAGCCCAGCGGCACTTCGGCGAAGTTCTTCGCCCGGACTTTCGGTTCCTGTTCCGGCATGGGCGTGCGTGTCTTGCCGCCTTTTATTGCGCTAGTGGCATCATTCTTGCCGACCGTATCGTGATTCGTTTTCGATGTGCTGTTTTCCATAAGGTTTTGGTTGGAGTTTTGTGGTTAGGAGTTAAAGGTTAGCCGCGTCACTCTGTGACGCGCATAAATGTTACATCCGTTGTCGCTCGCTTACGCTTCGTGCTCTGATTGAATCTCTCTGCGAGAAACAACATAATCCGTGTTTCACCTGTGTCAATCCGTGACTGAAAAAATATTATTGTCCGTCACAAGGTGACACGGTTAACGGGGAATCACAAAACTCTACCGATTCACCTGATATTGAATCACCCAAGCGGAACGTTTCATCGGAAGTGCGATTTCCAGGTCGATCAACTCTTTGCCCGTCATGATCCGCTGTTCACCCGGGGAATAATCGCGTTTGATCGTTACACGGTATTCCGCGTTCGGATCAATCGCCCGGAGTTGGAGTTCGCGTCCGAGATAAGGCGATTGCTCCTGCCGGAAAATATACACCAGTCCCGCTCCCAAATCTTCGCGATGAAGTTGCCACGCGGTGATTTCATTTTTCCCGACCTTGGCGTCGGAAAGCGGATAAAAATCGCCGTACCAGAATTTCTGGTGAATTTTGGATTCCTGAATGGCCGCACGGGCAAGGTCAAGCTGATAGTCGTCGTCGAGGAAATTGAACTGAACGATCGGCCCCATCGATGCCGAACTTCGGACGATGTAAGGATCAGGTTCCCACGCGCAGCAGGCAAAGAGCGGAAGATATTGCGTCAAGCCGAGCGTTTGCGTCTGATCCCATTCCGGATGGCCGGGCCAGCAGCAGGTATCGGAACGCCAAAGCGGAACCGAAATACTGATCGTTTCCAAGTCAATCCGCCGTCCGCCGGAAGCGCAATTGTCGATCCAAAGGCCGGGGACTTCCTCACGGAAACGGTTCCACATCTCATAGTGTCCTTCGACATAGCGAATTTCGGTCATACCCTGGCGGTTTGGTTCGTCGTTGGCCCGCCAGTAACCCAGCGGACTGAGATTAAAATCGTTGCGGTAAACGTCAAGTCCGAACTGCTTGATTCGCGTCAAGAGTAGCTCAGTCAAAAACACTCTCGCTTCGGGATCGTTCAATTTGAAAAGTCCGCCGTTTTCACCACCGAACACATATTGTGGGTACTCATTCGCAATTTGCGAGCCTTTGGCCACGCGTTCCGGCTCGAACCAAAGCACAAATTTCATACCGAGGTCATGGATCACCTTTCCCAGTTCTTCCACGCCGTTTGGGAAACTTTCCGGATCGGAAAACCAGTTGCCGACACCGTTGGGAAACCCGACCGGGAACCACGCCGCGTCGAACCAGTGGCCGTCGCAACCCGCCTCTTGTAATTTTTGAGCGTAAGCGATTTGGCCGTCGATTTTTTCCCAGCCCGGACGTTTACGATAATAACGGTCAAAGCATTGGCCGACGACCAAAAGTTGTTGCGGCAAACCACTCTGCATTTTCGGAGCGTATTCAAACATGAGAAGTCGCCGGAACAACACATGGGCACTCAAACGGTCGGTGCGCCACGGCATGATCAACACGCGCGGAATGCGGATCGATTCGCCGGAGTAAAGGATGGTTGCGATTTTTTCCATACCGGCGGAGACGGTCACGTCCTTGTCATTCGGGCGGGCAAATTCGGCTGTCCACTGTCCCGACCAGCCGAGTGCCACGAAGACGCCGTCCGAAATGGCCGAGCTATTGTCGTTTTTGCGTTGGATGTTCCAGAACGGAAACGCACCGTTGGAAGGACGCCCGCCTTGCGGAGCAAAGTGCTTGCTTTCTTTCGCAAGGATCGGATGTTCGACCGGCATCCAGGAGTTCATGTCGCAGGAGTCGCCGCTGAGTGTGTGAACCACCACCGGTTCACGGTCGAATCCCATCGTGAATCCCATATCGATGACCTTGACGTTTTCGATTAACGGCGTGTCGAACGGGCCGGTATTTTCAAAATACAACACCCAATCGACGCCGGCGAAGCGTTCGAAGCGTCGGACATGAGCGGAAACTTTCAAACCGGTTTTCGGGTCGGTCCAAGAATATACGGTGTTGAGCGTGTCGAGGTCTTTTGCCTCGAATTTCCAAGTGGGAAGCAACTCGGACGAATCGACGCCGTCGTATTGGAACGAAAACGGAATCGCCGTATTCATCGGGAGTGCCACGGCATCGCTCAAATGATACGCCGTACCCGACACGCCGACGGCCACCGGTTCGCACCAATCCGATTGATCGTGGCTGGGTCCGTCCGCCGTCGTATCGACGATGAGCGTCAAGACGGTGGTCTTTTCCGGCAGCGCGAGATCAATGGCCGTTGCCTGGTCACTGCCGCGAAGCGTCCGCGTTCGCACGAGTTCCTTGCCCTCGACGGCCACAACAAACTGCACGGAACCGCGCACTCCGCCGGTATCGTAATTATTGTCGATGCCGACGAACGCGGTGAATTTCGTTACCGGCTCAGGAAACGTCACGCGAATTTCGCTGTTGGCATGGGTTCCCAATCCCCTGGCAAAAGATCGTGATCCGAGTTTCAAAGGGGTACCCATGCACGATTCATCGCATTTCAGCGTGTTATGGTCTTGCCGGATGACCTGAAGTGAAAGCGTTCCGGTATCTTCTCCGGCGGATTTGCCGGAAAAGGCCGCCCGGCTCCAGCTTTCCACCCGGTTGAGCATATCGGGGCCCGGCATGACGGCATCGCCCGAAATATCCGAGAGACGCGGTGCCCATGTCCGAAAGTCCGTACTTGATGCGTCGAACGGGTTTTGGGCATCATTCAGTTGTGCTTCCGCAAGGTTGTCAAAAATCATGACGAGACCGACGAACACGAGTAACGTCGCCCCATAAGTACGTGTCATTTTCATGTTCATGGTGATGATTCTCCTCAATGCTCAATGAAGGTATGTACAGAATGACTGCCAACGTTGTTAACGTATTTGTATTAACATACATCGCCAAGTCGTAATATACAATGGGGCTTGAAAAATTTTCGGGATATTGGTATGATTTTCGCTATGATCGTTTGTATTTTTTCGGGATTGCATCGACCGGTAGAAAATTCCCTTCATGTTCCATCTTGCGTTTCGTTGTGTAAAAACTCCATGTCGTTATCCTTTTTACTTGAGGGTTTAAACCCTCCGCAGCAGGAAGCCGTGCAACACAAGGACGGCCCGCTACTCGTTTTGGCCGGGCCGGGCAGCGGCAAAACGCGGGTTGTGACGCACCGCATTGCCTGGCTGTTGCAGAACGGCGTGTATGGGCGTCAGATTCTGGCGCTGACGTTTACGAACAAAGCCGCCGACGAAATGAAATTGCGGCTTGAGAGCTTGGCACCACAAACCTCGGTGTGGATCGGCACCTTTCACAAATTTTGCAGTTGGACGCTGCGGCAGAATGCGGAACACGTCGGACTGGATACGCGATTCTCGATTTACGACACGAACGAAAGCAAAAAGCTGCTCGACACCGTGCTGGGACAAACGCGTCTGCCGCCGGGCATCAACTCCGGGCAAATCGCGTCGGCCATCAGTTGGGCGAAAAACGCACTGACTCTGCCGTCGCAATACGTCGCGCGACAGGGCAGTCTGCTCGGCAGTATCGTTGAGGACGTGTATCCCGCGTATCAGGACGCTCTGAAACGGGCGAACGCGGTCGATTTTGACGACCTGTTGTTGCATATTGCGGTCATGCTGCGAACGCATCCCGAAGTGCGCGAAACGCTTGACAACCGTTTCCGTTACATTCTTGTGGACGAGTATCAGGACACGAACTTGGCGCAATATGCGATTGCGCGGATGCTGTCGGTCAACTACCGCAATCTGGCCGTGACGGGCGACCCCGATCAGTCGATTTACGGTTGGCGCGGCGCGAACATTCGGAATATTCTCGACTTTGAAAAAGACTTCGAAGACGTGAAGATGATTCGGCTGGAACAGAATTACCGCAGTACGAAACGCATTCTGCAAGCTGCGTCGGAAGTCATCAAATACAACGTACATCGCAAGAAGAAGGAACTGTTTACCGACAACCCGGAGGGCGTACCGGTGCGTCTTTTGCGATGTTTCAACCAGCAGGAAGAGGCCGATTTCATCGCGGAGGAAATCGCCCGGGAAGTGACGGCGGGCAAACGCAGACCGAAAGATTATGCCGTGTTTTACCGGATGAACGCCCTTTCGCGTAACCTCGAACACGCGATGCGACGGAACAACGTGCCGTTCCAACTGGTGCGCGGACTCGAATTTTTCAACCGCAAGGAAATCAAGGACATCATCGCCTATTTGCAGTTGCTTTACAACAAGAGCGACACGATTGCGTTTTTGCGGATCATCAACGAGCCGCGTCGCGGGATCGGAAAGACGACCGTCGAACGCATTGCGGAACACGCCTTTCGCATGGGATTTTCGCACCTCGACGCCGCGCGGGATGCTCACCGTATTCCCGGTTTGTCGGCAAAGATTCGCAAGGCGGTGCTCGATTTCGTCAAGCTGTTCGACTATTTCGAGCGAAAAGACGACGGCAAAATCGAAACACTCATCGCCGCGATTTTGAGCGAAACGCAATACGACGTCCAATACGAGGAATCGGACGACGAAGAGGATCAGCAGCGTTTGGCCAACATTGAGGAACTGCTTTCCGAGGCCAAAGAGTTCGACCGGCACTACGCAGAGCAACTGGTAAACGACAACCCGCTTGAGGTTTTTCTCGAACAAGTGGCACTGGCCAGCGACATTGACGCCTGGGACGACGAAACCGATCGTGTTTCGCTGATGACGCTGCACGCGGCCAAGGGGCTGGAGTTTCCGGTCGTGTATCTCATTGCCGCCGAAGAGGGAATGCTTCCGCATGAGCGTTCGAGCAACGATCCGATGCAACTGGAAGAGGAGCGGCGATTGTTTTTCGTCGGCATGACTCGTGCGGAGGAGGAATTGCGGTTGAGCCGGACGCAATATCGCGAATTTCGCGGTTCGTACAACGTCAGCATTTTGAGTCGCTTTCTGTTGGAACTGCCGCAGGACGATGTTTTGCGCTGCGAGTCGCCGGATGACGTGCCCGACGACCACGCCATGCGAGAAATTCTGCAATACGGCATTTCAGGCGACGGCACGTCGTTTCACATTGATCCGGATTACCGTGATGCGGACGAGGAATATGAGGAATATGACGAGGAATATGAGGAATATATCGACGAAGAATATGACGAACTGCCGACGGTGACGGATGATTATGATGACAATCAGAGCCGTAATCGTCAGATTGCGGAAAATAACAACGACAAAACCACCGATACATTACGGAAATTGCACCTGACCACTGCGGCGGAGTTGGAAAAAACCGCCAATCAGAGCCACAATCGTAAGATTGTGTAAGAACGACCGCAATCGTCAGAGTCCGTCCGGTGAATTGGGGTGAATTGGGGTGAATTGGGTTGAGTGGGCAAAGGGGTACAAAAATGGTCTTGTGTGAATCGGGGAGATTTGAGTAAAGTTCTTTTTTGCCAAATTTCTTTGCATTCCCGCACAAGACCATACGCCATGCCAGGTTTTCGCCAAAAAATCATCGGACAGGATTTACGAGTTCATTTTTTCGACAGGATTTACAAGATACTCAGGATAGAAGAGATATTTCTTAGGAACCGCGAAGGAATAATTTGTTCACAATATTTTTTTAACGCAGAACTCGCGGAAATGCGGAATACGCAGAATTCCGTTGTTTCTGTCTTTCCGTGTGTTCCGCGTTAAAAAACAACGGCTCATGTTATTTTTTCGCGAATCCTTAGTGACCTCTATCCTCATCATCCTGTCTTGGTTTTTTCTGGCGGAGGCCTGAAGCCAAGTTTTAAAACCTTCGGCACCGGCGGCGAAGATGGCTTCCTGAATGACATCGACGACGCGTTCGGCGTTTTCGACGGTCAACGGTTGGTTTAACTGCTCGGCGTTTGCTTGCAAAACGGACTTGACTTTGGCGGTCATCATCGCTATAATCGCTTTTGCCTTCATGGTGAACTCCTTTTCATGATGAGACGTAACTTCTTGAAACACTTACGGTTACTGTCTCAAAAAGGAGTTTTTTTTCAATGCCTATTTGCCTAATATCGCGGCTACACCCTAAACTTCTGACACCGTATTTTCAGACGTTTCCGGCGTACTATTCTCATC
>Ga0082212_10007352_pt1 | contig 14584 bp, 10 predicted proteins | sample TergutNt197P3_FD_71548 | JGI IMG/M metagenome (GOLD analysis project Ga0082212, IMG submission 71548) | Neocapritermes taracua P3 segment gut microbial communities from Petit-Saut dam, French Guiana - Nt197 P3 | ecosystem: Host-associated > Arthropoda: Insects > Digestive system > Gut ... | reverse complement strand
GCTTGGATAAAGAATGGTCAGAATTATTATTTATTAAAGAGATTTAAACGCCAAATGGGATTTGTTGACACTTTAAATGAGATTAAAGCCTTCAAAGCGCAATATCCTGATTTACCTATTGTGATTGAAGATAAGGCAAATGGTAGTGCAATAATAGAAGTACTTAGGTTGGAATTACCTGATGTAATAGACATCACTCCCCAAGAGTCTAAGATAGCGCGTGCACAAGCAGTGACACCGTTATTTGAGAATGGGCACGTATTTTATCCATATTCATTAGGGAATGATTATATTGAGGAAATGACGCAATTTCCTTTTGCATCACACGATGATGAAGTAGATAGTACTACTCAAGCACTAAACTGGTTAAAAGGAAGATATGCTGATGAAGCTAAACCTGAGCCTAAATTTAATAATACTTTTGGAATTAACCAAAAACCGAAAGTTGAGAAATACTTTCCAGCATAGGAGGACTATGGAATATTTATTAATTGTTATACTGGGGCTAATGCCCTTTTTTTGTGTATACACCTATCGCTTAGGCATAAGCGATGGTCAAAAGGTATCTTTTGGTATACCTGTCATTGACAAAAAAACTGAACCCATAGACTCAGCATTACAAGAAGACTTAAAAGCTATAAATGAATATGGGAGTGACTTTCAATGAAAGAAGATACACTAAGTTTAATATGGCGTGAATACGAGCAAGGTAAAAAATACGCAGAAGAAATCAATCTATATACTCAGACTGAGAGAAATTATAGATTTTATGAAGGTGACCAGTGGTATAACTTGGAACTTAAAAGCAGTTTACCATATCCACCTATTTATAATTTCATCTCTGGAGTAGTTGATATTAAAGTAGCCAATATATGCGTGAATAAAATGACCGTTACATACTCATCACAGAATTATACTGCTGATGGAGAAGAGCGTGAGACACTTATTCATACATGTGACCACTTAACAGACTTTTTCAGACAAAAGTGGGAAATTATGAAAATGGACACAAAAAACTGGAATGACTGTAAAGATTCAGCAGTTGCTGGTGATTCTTACAGATATTTCTTTAATGAAGGTAATTCATCAACTGCTGTTATGAATACTAACATTATTTTGGCTGATGATAAGCAAGAAGATATACAAGAGCAATCCTATATCATTATTGTGGAAAGAGTTTTATTGGACGATGTTAGGCGAATAGCCAAAGGAAATAAAGTTGATATTGATGATATCATTTCTAATCCATTGGAAAACGAATTGGACTTAGGAGACCGCAAGGAAAAACCATCAGATAAAGTAACTTCTTTGCTGAAGATGTGGAAAGAAGATGGAAAAGTGTGGTTTTGTAGAGCATCAAAAGATGTTGTCTATGAACCTAAACAAAGTACTGAGATGACTTTATATCCCGTTGTCTCTTTGAATTTATTCCCTAAGCAATGGAGTAACCGAGGTATAGGTTGTGTAAAGCCTTTGTTGAATAATCAAATTGCATTGAATAGAATCTATGCAAATAGATTAATAACTGTACAACACTCAGCATTCCCTAAGCCTGTTATGTTGGAAGGTAGAATAAAAAATCCTGGTGAAATTTATGATGTTGGAAGTGCAATGTTGGTTAATGGAAACAGTGCTGAAGATATAAGTGGAGTTGTGAAGTACTTACAACCAGCATCTGCTTCTCCTGATGCGCGTTTTATGAGTAATGAATTATTGGAAATTACCAGGGACTTATCTCAAACGGGTAAAGCAGTTACAGGTGATTTTAATCCCGAAAGAGCGTCAGGCGCCGCGATTATTGCAGTAAGAGATATGGCTATGTTGCCATCTAACAAACAAATTCAGATTTTCCAGCAGTATATTGAAGATATTGCCTTAATTCTAATGGATATGTGGAGGGCTTACAATCCTAATGGTTTTAGTTTTGTGCCTAGTGACTCTACTGAAGTTGTAAGAGTAGAAACACCCGACTTAGAAAATCTTAATTTAAGTGTGAGAGTTGATGTTTCATCTGATAATCCACTTAGTAAAATGGCTCGGGAGCAAAATCTATTAAATCTTCATCAAATGGGCTTCTTTACCACTGAGGAAATGGTAGAACTCTTAGATAAAAACTCTAACTTTGATAAATCTGCTCTTCAAAGATTAATGGAAAAACGAAAATTAAAAAATATTACAGTGCTAGGCGGTCAAGAGATACCTTTAAATCAACCTATGGAAAATCCTATAGAAGACCAACAAGTGCCAACAGTGCCCAATATGGAGGAAATATATGGAATGCCCGAAATGCAAGAATGATTTACGCATAGTCAACCATAAATTTATTGTTAAGGAAGGTAAAGTTTATGTAGAACAGACCTTGAAATGTGTAAATAAGAATTGTACAGAAGATGAAATAATAATTGAGAAAGAGACTAGCGAAAGCTAGTTTTTTATATCGCTGGGAAGCGGAAATCCAATCGCTGAGAAGCGGAAATCAAAAGGAGAATTATGGAAAAAGAAAACGAAGTTGTTGATACTCAAGAGATTGATGATTTAGAACTTGATGATATAGACGACGATAGCGGAGTAGAGGAAGTCGCTAGCCCTCAAACACCTGCACAAGATGCTAATTTTGCGGATAAACGACGTAAGGAAGAAATCGCAGAATTAAAAACTCAAGTACAGGACGCCAATTCATTGAATGAACGATTGATTAACTCTTTAGGAGCCATGGGTTTTTCACAAGACCCTGATTCGCTTCTAGAAGAACTAACTGTTCAAACAGACGAAAAAATCGCTGAAGAACAAGGAATTTCAATAGAGTTGGCAAGACAACACAGGATTGAGATTGATGAAGCTCGCTCTCAAGTATCCAATCTAGAAACTCAGCTCAAAGAATTGCAACAACAGCAGATTGAAACAGTTGTAAATAATGAACTATCAGCAGTGCAATCTTCACGTCAAGAAGTTAAAACTGTGAACGATATTCCAGAATTGTATTGGAAATGCCGAGAAGCTGGTATACCTTCAGATGTTGCAATAAGCGTTAGCTTTAAAGAAAAGCCCGCAGATATGGGAGCTGTTGGAGTTGATAAGGAAAAGTCTGATAGATTTTCAGATGAAGAACTAGATAGACTTACTCTTACTGATTTAGATAACGATGAAATACTTCAGAAAGCGATGGACTCTCTCAAAGAATAGGAGAAAAAATGGCTTACACAAAATTTAAACCTCAAATTTGGACTAAATTTTTTGAAAAGGAAGAACTTGGGGCAATGAAATCTAAGGAGTTTGTCAACACCAAATTCCAAGGAGAAGCAGAAAGAGGCAAGACCGTTGTTATTCAAGACATTGGTATGCCTACTATCGTACGACACACAGGAACAGATACTAATTTTATGGTACCTGTACCTGAAGAATTAGCTGATAATTCTTTGTTATTGGCAGTAGACCAATACGATTCATTTAACGTTATGGTTGGTAATATTGATGAAGCACAAGCAAATGGCTCTATAAAAGAACAATTAGCTCCACAAATTACTAATGCTTTATCAATTAAAAAAGACATGTATGTAATGAGTAAATTCGCAGATGCCACTGATATTGCTGATGCGGTTGTTACTGATGAAGACTCAGCAATGGTAATGGTTGATGAGATGTTAGGAACTTTATTTAACAAGAAAGTCCCTATTGATAAAGGGACTTATTTAGTTGTTGATTGGAATATGTATAAGTATTTGAAAAAATGGTTAGTTACTACTAAAACCGATAATGACGAATTAATTAAAAAAGGCATTGTTGGTTATTATTCTAATGCTCAAGTATTGTTAAGTAACTATATCCACAAAACAACTGTATCATCTAAAGATTATGCTCATATCGGTCTTTTGACTAAGAATGCCATTGCTTTAGCAACTGGTATTCATGAACTTGTCGCATTTATACCTGATAGACATGTAGCTGATGCGATTAAGGGTGTTAGTACTTTTGGCGCAAAGATTTATCGCCAAGAACAAATTGTTGTACGTAGAGTTGAAGTATAGGGGAGAAATCCCCTTTATCACCTTAATAGGAAGGTTGGTGCAAGTCCAACAGAGGTGACCTATGAAATGGAATGAATGCCAGTTAATTACTTTACAAAAAATGTTTGAAGCTGAAGGTGAAATCCCGCAAGATGCACAGGAGTTTATTTCACGTATGCCTGGTGTAGCAAATGAGTGTATGGTAAAGATGATTCAAGTTAAACCTTTACTCAAAAAACACGCAATTGATATATCACCTAATCCAAATAATCTAATCCAAAATGGCAACGGAGAACATTTAAGTACTGATATTTCCTTTAAGGCAAATGGGAAAAGTTTGTATATTGAAGTGAAAGACCGTTATGAAGTGGTTATTAGAACAACTACTGGGGTTACTGTTAATGATGAAATTATAGAAGGGTATAGTCCAGTATATAAGTATTTTAAAAGGACTTATGATTGTGACTCAATTGAGATTATATTTGCAGGTGATTATCCATATTCATTTAAAAATGTGGCAATTTTTGAATATAAATATTTCCAAGAGTCTGAAGTGCCTAACTTTGGGGTTGAAAGAAAATATGATTTAAGAGAATTGCCCGACTTCTTTAGATTTAACCTTGTATCTAATAACCAATCTCCAAGACAAGAGGGAGATAGTGTTATCGTTTTTGACTATTATGATAGCGGATATTATGAGTTTTATTATGAAGCATATCCAAATTATTTTACTGCTATAACTCCTGATGATGAAGTTATCCAATTAGACGATGAATTATGCGTTCTAATGCCTATTTATATGGCAGGGCAATTAATGAAAGATGATGATATTCAATTAGCTATACAGTATCTAAATGAATTTGAACAAGCTTTAATGCTAATCCGTAGCAATATTAAACCTATGGTTGAGATAGTACAGTTATGACATATCCTTTGCCTAAATCAGTCCCAATTCAAACGACAAATTGCGAGAAGTTTAAAGGAGTAGATTTTTCATCGGCTCCTGCAACTGTTGATATATCACGTTCACCTGATGCGGTTAATATGATTTCTGATGATGGTATGATGCCAGTCAAGTGTAAAGGCTCAAGATTTATTATCTCGGGTGTAGGAAAGTGTAATGGATTTGGTAGAGTAGTGGATGATGAAGAAATTATACTTTACCACTCAGGTAATTTACTTTATCAGCTAGACTTAGAAGAGCCAAGTACAACTACAATCGGAGAATTAAATGATGCTCGTTCGCAAATGTTTACGTTTATTAATAAGTTATTTATCTTAGATGGACTTAATTATTATGTGTATCACAATAATGGCGATTGGGAATTAATAGAGGTAAAAGATATTGCTTACATTCCAACTACTACAATTGCACGCTCTGCTTCAGGAGGGGGTGTACCATTTCAAGATGTTAATTTATTGCAATCAATAAGAAGAAATATGTTTTATACTTCATCAGAAACTACTTATCAATTAGATACTGATAATTTAGATGATGATGAAGTTGTTATTAGACTAATGGATTCCAATGGTAATTGGGAAATGTTAGTTGAAAATATTGATTTTTCAGTAGACCGAGAACTCGGTCTAGTTATTTTCCTTTCTACTCTTTCTTCACCCCCTGTCTTGGGGCAGGATAATTTAGAAATTACCTTCTCCAAGACTGTTGAGGGGTACGCAGATAGAGTAGGGAATTGTACAATAGTTGATTTATATGGTGTTGATGGAGAACCAAACAGAGTGTTTATGAGTGGCAACCCTCAATTTCCTAATATGGACTGGTACTCAGAGTTAAATGATGCCACATATATGCCAGATATTAATTATTCAATTATTGGACAACCTACTTCTGCTATTGTAGGTTATTCTCGTGTTGGAGAGTATCAAACTGTCCATAAAGAAGATAATCAACAAGATGCCACGGTCTATTTAAGAAGTGGAATGTTGGTTGAGGAGAATAATACCGTAAAGGCGGTGTTTTCCATTCATGCAGGAGTTGTAGGTGTAGGAGCAGTAAGTAAATATGCGTTTAGTTATCTAAATGATGATAGTCTATTCCTTTCGTCTACTGGGGTTTATGCAGTAGTAACTAATCAAATTACAGCTAGTAGATACGCTCAAGTAAGAAGCTATTATGTAAATAGATTATTAACTCGTGAGAAGAACTTAGAGAATGCAGTTTCTATTGTCCATAATAGATATTATTATCTAGCAGTCAATGGCAATGTATATGTAGCCGATGCTAGACAAAAGTCAAGTGAAAAGAACTCTCCAAATGGCTATCAATATGAATGGTATTTCTTAACCCATAAAGACGTGCAAAGATGGTTTTCTCATAATGGCAAATTATATTATGGAAGTTCTACTGGAGCAGTATATGAAGTTGCTAATACTAATGGGAAAGTATTAGATGAAAAAGGGAGTCCTTTGTATTGTTATTGGTGTACTCCATTAATGGACTATCACGATATTACTCGTTATAAATCACTGAAGAATTTATTTATTGATTTACAGCCTTTTAGCAAAACATCAATAAAAATATATTACAAAATAAAATCTGTTTTAACTTTAAAAAAAGAAGCTTCAATTGATATATTTGGATTTGACGATGTGGATTTTGATAGATTTTCATTTATATCAGACCCTACTCCACGAGTAGTAACAACAAACAAAAAAGCGCGTAAATTTATGATGATTCAATTTAGATTTGCCAATGAGTCTTATGAGAATTTTGGAATATTTAAGTGGGCTACAACACATACAGTTAGCTCTAAATATAAAGGGAGGTTTTAATAATGATACCTAATTTAACAGAAGATATACTGAATATTTCTAAACTGCCTGATACTGTGGAAGGTAGAGCAGAATGGCTTAAAATGATGTTTGATGAAGCTGGAAGAGTACTTAAGGAATACATTAATGGGACTCTCGTGCCATATTTAAATTCCTTCAATCCTGAAGAGATAATACAAAGCCCTCAAGGGCTTTATTTGCGTATTATCAATGGAGTACCAGAATTTTCAGAGGACGGAGTCAATTGGAATGTGTTTTTTAGCTCTTTGGTGGTAAAAGACCATTACAACACTTTAGTTGATTTAGAAACAGCTCACCCTACAGGTAATATTGGTGACAATTATGTTGTTGGTAGTACTGGTACATTGTATGTGTGGAATGGCACTAACTGGACTAATATCGGTAATCTTCAAGGTGCAAAAGGAGAAGGTGTTCCAAGCGGTGGATTCAAAGGAGCATTTTTAAGAAAAACTTCTATTGATGATTATGCGACTCACTGGGACGGTATAGGAACAGATACGATAATTAATGACACAAATTTAGATGGGGCAGTCTTGACAGATATATTGAATATTCTAAGCGAGAGAATATATAAAGCTATGGGGACATTTGGGACTGAAGCGCCTGTTGGTGGGCAGGACGGTGATTTATATTTCAGATATAAACCGATGGTATAAATAAATGGCAATGACTGGAGGAGTTGCGATTGCATTAGGTAGTGCATGGAAAGCAAACGACAACTATACAACAATGAGATTATATGGCTACTACAAACTATCTCAAAATGTCTCAACAGGTGAATCAACCCTAACTTTAGGGTTGTATGTAAATGTTTCTAAAGGTGAAATAGGGAATTATGTGTTAAGTGGTAGTAATGAAATTGGAATTGCAGGTGGAACAGCATTTACATCTTCAACAAGAGTAAGTGGTTCAGGAGTAAAATGGCTGGTTCAAGAGAAAGTAGTGACTATACAACACGATGCTCAAGGCAATGCCAGTTTCCAAATAAGAGGACGTTGGGCAGGAAGTTCATCTTGGGCAGGAGTTCCAAAAACACAAACATCAACAGTTATACCATTACCAGCATTACCATCAGGTGGACAACTAATTAGTGTTACTGGGAGTAATGTTGAAGGTATTTTTAGTGCTTTAGTTGCACATAAAACAGGTGTTGATGTATTAAGAGTGTATTTAGATAGTGTTTTAGTTAAAACAATCAATAACTATAATGGGTTAGTATTTACATTCAGTGATGATGAATTACTAACAATTTATAACAATTTAGAAAATTGGGAAACAGATCTAGTTTTTGAATTAAAAACATATGTTGATAGCACACTTGATAAACAAATAGGAGAGGCCTCTTCTATTACAAAGTTAGTTACAGCAGATGGAAACGCATTTAGAAATATTAACGGAGTCTGGAAAAAAGGACTTTTTTATAAACGAATTAACGGAGTCTGGAGACCCCAAATTAAATATAAAAAAATTTCAGGTAATTGGAAAAAAGGAGAATAAATTATGGCAACATTACCAAAACCTTGGGTACCCCCAAAGCAACCACTTTCTATAACACCAGTCCATAAAGCTCAGTATAATTGGACTAATATGTTTAAATCTAGTAATGGCAACTTAGGTGGTAATTTAACACCTGCTGGAGGCAACCCAAACAATAAATTACCAAGTAAAGGTGGAGCGAGTTCTAACAAGAATGCCTTTAAAAGAGCACAAAAATCAGCGTGGAAGATTTATCAAAATCAACTAAAAGATATGAATGCGTCTTATGGGCTCAATCTACAGGGTATGCAAAATCAATTAAATATGGCTAATCAAGGGTATGAAGACTCAGCTAGACAAGCTTATATAACCAACCAACAACAAAATAACGGATTGAATAATTATCTAGCTTCTAGAGGTTATACAGGTGGTATGACTGAGTCATCACGAATTAATCTAGGGAACAATTATCAAAATAACCTAAATGACATTCGTAATACACAAGCTAACAATCAGACTCAGTACGATATGATGTTGGCTCAGCATAATGCAGACCAAGCTTCAGCTCAAAATGAATTGAGAAATACTTACGAACAGAACATTCTTAAATTACGAGCTAAATATAACGTGTGGTAAACTATGACTCCATTGGAATTGCTGAAGCAAAAAGCCGAATTAGCTAAACGTAAAAAGGAAGAAGAAGAAAAGAAAAAACAACTTGAAAAAAAGGCTTCTTTAAGTGATGACACAATCCTTAAGCAACAGCAATCTCAAGGAGATGATTTAGTTCGCAAATCAATCAATGATAATTTCCTTACCAAAGGAAAAACTGAGAAAAATGATTTTACTGGTGGGCAAATGTCTTATACTGATAAATCCGATGGTAAAATTGATGGAAAAGTTTTTGGTAGATTAAGTAATTTAGGAGAAAGTGCTTTAGCTGGTATGCTTAGTGGAGTAGAAAGCGTTGCAAAAGCGCCTTCAGACCTGAATGTAGCATATAATGTAGCGAAGCAAAAAACCGATAAATTAAAAAGTGAAGCTAAAAATACAATTGATTTTGATTATAGTGATGAGACGGGCAAAAGAATGTTGGGAAAAACAAATGTCAAACAAGTAAACAGTGATTTTACTGGTGGAATGTTACCAGACACTAGTTCCAAATATCGTAACCTAGAAGACAAAGGTCTTAGCGATATGTATAAAGAGAACATTGCTAAAAGATATGATTATGACAATAATATAGACCAAAGAATAATGGGAGGTATAGGTAATTTTGCTGGGGAAGTTGGCCCTGGCATTGCACTAGGTGGTGCTGGAAGTGCTTATATTGGTTTAAAGAACTTTGATAAGAATTTCCAAAAGGGCATAAACGCTGGTAAATCCGCTGATGAAGCTGGAGCTATGGCAATTGGTAAAAGTATGCTAGATGGTTATTTATTTGGTAGCCTTTCAAGCCAAGGTTTAAAACCTAATTATACTAATGTTGATACAGGATTAAAAAAGATATTAGAGTCTCCAATGACTAAACACATAATAAACTCTCTAGGACGTGGAGCAGAAATCATCATATCTGAAGGTGTAGACAATGTTATCAATAATTATTACCAAACAGGAGATTTGAATATCAAAGATGCTTTTAGTGACCCTAATTTATATTTGCACGCTGGAGTATCAGCTTTATTACAATTTGGTATGCAATTACCTGAAGCTAAAAATGAAGCTAAGTTCTATAAAGATGAAGCTGATAAATGGTTAAATGCTTATCAGACACTTGGAGCTACAAGTGAAACAACAGAACAAGGAATTAAAGACTTGTACCGTCTAAGAGCAAAAGAAACTCACCCTGATGCTAATAAAGCAATGTCTGGTGAAGAATTTAAAGAAGTGGAAAGTGCCTATAATTTCTTTAAAGACAAGGTTAAAACAGAACCAAAAGCAGGCTCTGAAGCAGGCAAAAACATTTTTAGAAAAGAAGGAAATCGTTGGGTAAAGATTAAAGAAAACGAAACTCCATTAACTGATATTAATTCTGATGAAATATTATTAATTGCTAATGATAATATGGCTAATTTAGAGAAAGGAACGCTTCCCTCATTGCCTATACAACCTTCAAACTTAACATCACAACAAGCTCAGCAATACGTTGAGAGATTTTTGCCTATTACTATCCAGAATAAACAATCACAGCAACCTTTAAGGATAGATACAGGCACTGTAAAAGCGCTTAGAGAGAGTTCTGATATAGTTTTAGCCTTACCAGATATGCTATCAGAAAGTCTTATAATGGGCGCTGATAATGGCTCAAATATATATCTTTCTAAGGTGAATTTAGATGGTGAAGATGTTATTTTCCAAATGCAATCAGACCCAGCAGGTAAGGTAAGTGATATAAGAAGATATGTAGCGAAAAAAGATAGTGAATCTATTAATGAAGAGACAAATTACACACCACATTCAAATGCAGTTCGCTTTAGATATAATGATAGAATTGACACTATTGTTGATAGAAATATAAAGAAAACAATGGTACGAAATGGGATTTTTTCTGCTGAAAAATTAAATCATGTAGATTTGAGTACAGAAGTATTCAACAACTTTAAATCATCTAAGCAAAAGCCATACGAATTTGCTAAAAATTATATTCAATCATTTCCCACAAATGAGTTTGAAAATGAAAGCACAAAACAAGTACTAAGAGTATCAAATAACACAATAAACAAATCAATTAACAATGCTTCAAAAAAACATTTACTTGATGAAGCGATTTTAATACTTACTAATATTGACAATATAATATATAATGCAACACCTTTAGGTAGATACGAAAACTATAATCCGTTATCAAAAAAAGATATTCCATACTTTGATTATTATCTTAACAAAGTAAGAATACCGATAAATGATGATTATAAAGAATTTGCAGTATATTCAGTGGCACAAATAAACAAGGCAACAGGTGAAAATCTGTATATGTTTTCGCCATCTGAAACTGTTGAGATAATAATAAAACCGCTTCATACAAGAGCGAGTAATAATCTCCCTACAAGTTCGGAAAGCGGTTTTATAACAGATACTGTACATCAACTTAAGCCTCCTGTCAAGAAAGAGCCTTCAAGACTTAATCCTTCAGTCGCAAAAAATGGTGTTTCAAAACCTATATCTGAAGTAGAGATGGATAAGAAAATCGCTGAGAATGATGAATTACTTAAAGGATTTGAAGATAATGAGTTTAAATATCCAACAGAACCAAAACCCGAGTATATAGAAAGGAAGAATATTGAAAATAAAAAGCTTAAAGGATTATCTATAACGGATATAATAGGAGACCCTAATTCTCCTAAAACTCAAAGAGTTAAATTTTTAAACTTCCTTAAGGAATTTGAAAAAGGAAAATATACAGCTCAACAAAGAAAGATGATAAATGAAGTTCTTAGTACTGTTGATTTGAATTTAACACATATGACCAAAAACAGAACAAGAGCAGTAAAAGAACTTTTAATAGGTTTAAAAAATGCTGAGAATAATCCTTATATCGCAGAGTCAATAAGCCTTCAACAAGAAATAGAAAATTCCAAAAAAGATATAGAACGACTAAACAAAATAAGAATTAAAGATATGACTCCAAAAGATATTGAAGATTATGCTAACAGACTTTTAGCTATCAAAAATTTAAATAAAGATGTTAAAAATACTATGAAATATAGTGATGATTATTGGAAAGCAAATGAAATGAAGCCTAATCCTGATGAATTAGCAGATGCAATAACTTCTAAAAGTAAGGGACTACCTAAAACAAGTCTACTTAAGGAATACAAAAATGATTTACTAACTCCTTATAATGATTTAAGGAGAGTATTGAATTTTCACCCTGTGGCTGAAGAGATAATCAAAGTAATTGATGAAATCCCAAGAAATATTGCAGAATATAAACATAAAGTAACTAAACCTATAGAAGAATTTATTGCTAACAATTCTGAAGTGAAAACTTGGTTTGGAAAAAATGCTGAGTTTATTGGAACAGGACTTTTTGATAATGAAGGAAAAGAAATTCGTATGACTCGTGGAATGCAACTATATATAGCTGGCGGTGTACGAGATGCAGGTTGGTTATATCACGTATGTATGGACGACTTCTTAGGAAAATTAAAAGAAGAAGGATATAGCGAAGAAGAAATATACAAGATGTTAATGGATATGTATGGAACTGGTGATAAGATACGTGAAGCAGGAGGGTTAAATTTCCCTAATGAAGAATTATATAAAAAAGGAGACATAGAACAAGCCTATGTAAACGGTATTCGCTATGTGCCTACTGCTAAAGAATTAGAGACCTTACTATCTACAATGACTCCAGCACAAAAAGAATGGGTTAAAATAGCCACTGAGATTGATAAAATTGGTGGAGAAGCTTTAAATAAATCATCACAAGAAGAGCGTGGAGAAGATATTGCAAATGTAAAAAACCATAAGAAAACAAAAGTATTTAAGGAAACGATTCCAGGATATACAACTAGAGCAATTGTTACTGGTAACACGAAAATTGGCTTTTTTCAAAAACGCAAATTAAGTACTGCGCCAGTAAATGCTGTAGATGATTTAGGGCTTGTTATGGAAACTATTAATGACGTTTCTAATTATCTCTATAAAGATAAAGTAGTAACTAAAATACAAAAAGCTTTTGGAACGTATGTTGATGATAATAGAACAACACCTTTATTACTTATAAAACAAGTCCATGGAGTAAACTCAGGAAATCGCCTTGAAGAATGGTTTAGAGACATAAAAACACCAGCATACAACAATGAAACACTGGATAGTAAAATTAGTTATTTAAACAGAGCAACCTATATGGCTAACACCGCTATGAATATACCACTAGCAACCAAATCTGCAATAACAGACTATATTAACGCAGGTGTAAAACTGAGTGCCGGGGAATTGCTAGAAGGTCTACTAAAGAAAAATCTAACTGATAAAGAGATAGAAAAAATAACACCTGAATACCGCTTAAGAAAGAAAGGGTCTTTTGACCCTATTTTTGCTGATGCTTCTAAAAACAAAATATTAGATACAGTTTCAAAATCAATACCAAATTTCTATCGTTTATTTAGCCAATTTAAAGATAAAAAAATACTTAATGCTTCAATCCTTCACGTAAATAAAACGGGTTTAGTAGAAGGAAGTGATGAATGGGTAAAAGCAGTTAAAGAAAAGTATGCAGAAGTTAATAGGAGTACTCAACCAAGTGGAAGTAAAGTAAATAGACCCGCAGTAATGAGAAGTAGTCATTCCATTATTACTGAGCTCCACAAATTAATGAATAGAAACAATACACGATTTAATGCTCTTTATGAAGTAGCAGGAAAAAAGAAGTATGCTAAAGAAAGCGACATAAAGAAAATTGAAAAAGGGTATGGAGCAATTATAACATCAACTTTAGCAGGGGTAGCTGTAGCTACAACTTTTAAGATTGTACAGAAACTTAAAAATGGTGAAGAAATTGATGGAACAGATATAATAAAAATTGCTACTGATGATGCCTTAAGGACTGTTATTAATACAATTCCAGTACCATTAAATAGTGACATATATGGATTAGCAAAAAGTAAAATGACTGGAACACGATTTTATGGAACGGATTTACCATTAATAAGGAATATCAATAATATATGGAATGGTATTAATGCACTAATAGATGCAGGTAAACAAGTTGTTGATATGGCTCAAGGATACGATATTGATGATGCTAAATTTAAGAAATCGCTAAAGAATTTTGTCTTTGCAACATCTACACTTTTCGGTATTCCAGTAGAAGATGTTTATAAATGGCAGATATCCTACATAGATAACTTAATTCCTAGTATTGCCTTTGATGTTTCAGATGGAAAATCAGTGACTACTGGAAACTTTAGCTCCAAAGAGAAATTTTATAAAGAAAACTTTAGGAAACTAAATGTTACTCAAGAAACTTATACTACACTAAAGTTTCTTTACAATGAATATGGTAAAGATATGCTACCAGCTAAAGCATCAACTCAACTTGAAGCGAAACAGCGAACAAAATTCAATGCAACTTATAAGGAATATTTTAATAATTCATTTAGAGATGCGTTTAAAGATGACTATTATTCTGGGTTACCACAAGATAAGCAAAAAAAGGTAGCTGATGTACTTCTAAGTTACTGTAAGAGTCAAGCTAATTTTACTGCTAAAGGGACTTCTTTAGGTGGTACTGATTTAAAAATCAAGAATGCAGAAGAAATTGGAGTTACACCTTACCAATATGC
>Ga0082212_10007351_pt1 | contig 14587 bp, 4 predicted proteins | sample TergutNt197P3_FD_71548 | JGI IMG/M metagenome (GOLD analysis project Ga0082212, IMG submission 71548) | Neocapritermes taracua P3 segment gut microbial communities from Petit-Saut dam, French Guiana - Nt197 P3 | ecosystem: Host-associated > Arthropoda: Insects > Digestive system > Gut ... | reverse complement strand
CGTGCATGACCAATGGGAAATTCTTGGGAACCGCCTTTTGAATCTGTTCCAACACATCGAAGTGCAACCCTTGCGAACCGGAAAATTTGAAGGCACCGTGCGAAGTTCCAATCGCCACTGCCAGCGAGTCCACGCCGGTTTTCTCGATGAATTCGGCGGCTTGGGCAGGATCGGTCAGTTTCACACTGCCGACAACATCTTCCTCGACACCGCCGAGTTGTCCGAGTTCGGCTTCGACGACGATTCCCTTGGCGTGGGCTTTGTCCACCACTTTTTTGGTGATGGCGACGTTTTCGGCAAACTCGTGATGCGACGCATCAATCATGACGGAACTATAAAAACCGCTATCGATGCAATCGTAGCAGGCTTCTTCCGTACCGTGATCGAGATGGACGGCAAAAATTGCATCGGGAAACACTTCATCGGCGGAGCGGATCAGGGCTTCGAGCATCCGCTTGTCGCTGTATGATCTGGCACCGCGGGAAATCTGAATGATGAACGGTGCGCTGGTTTTGTTGTCGATGGGATCCTCATTGCTCCCTTTTTTGCCGAGATTGCCGCGAAACAAACCGACGGTCTGTTCGAGGTTGTTGATATTATAAGCACCGACGGCATATTTTCCGTAGGCATGTTGAAACAAATCTTTGGTGGTAACGATCATAAAGTTTTTTCCTCACTGCTTATTTGCAGGGATTAAGGTTTAGTTTTCCTCATTGTACCGTAAACGTTCCGTCATGGTACTAGGGGGCTTGCTGTCCCAATAATCGTTACCCCCAGTCGTTCTTAGCGTGGTTGGCTAAACCTTACAGCAGGTGCAGTCGGCTCCAGATACGATGCCTGAACGACCGAGTTACTCCGACGCTGCATTGACGGCGGAACAATTGCCCGACTCTGCGTGTTAAAGTCGTAGGAAGATTCTTGCATGTACCCGTTTCCGTATGAGTGTCCGTTACCATATCCATGGTTGCAGGAATCGCATCCCGACGCACACCCTGACGTGATGACAGGATCGCAAGGAACGCTCATGCTCGGCGCACAAACAGGAGCAGCGACTTCGGGACAATATGTCAACACTTCGTATCGGCAACCGCTCGAAAGTACCTTACCGACAACGATGAACGGTGCGGCAGTAATATCGAGAACACCACGTCCAACCAACAGTACCCCATTGCCGAGGTTAGAGAAGGAAGTTCGGCAATCTACGATTGCGGGATGAGGCATACTCGAATTGCAACCATACTCGACCACGCCGCAATCGAATTGAGGACCGCAGGAACTGCACCCGTCATCACAAACGCTTCCGTAACCGTAACCGGCTGGAGAGGCGTAACCTACTTTAGGAACACCGGAATAAAGTCCGGGAGAACAAACACAGCCGACCATGGAGAGGGTCGCCAAAAGACTTATGCACATTGCGGTTATTTTGATCCTTTTCATTGGGTTCCTCACGTTTTTCTGGGGGGGTTAGGGAGTCATTATCGAACTCTATGCCCCCTTACATCGGTCGATATAATTAATATAATTAGAAAAATCGGTATAATCGTTAAAATTTACGTAAATTAGCATCCGGCATGAAATAAGGAGAAGGGAATCTGGCAATTTTCCGAAATCATCGCATGAATGATTCTCTCTATCGTTACAACCCGCACAGTCTATTGGCAATTCGAGAGAATTTCGGTAAAATGCAAAGTATGGGTAAGGTTTAACCAATGGGTAGCCGATTCCGATTATGAGGTAACCGGTGCCTCTCTCTGTTATTATCGATACAATGCGCAAGGTCATATTATTCGTCATTTTTTCCTGTATCGTCTCCCTCCTCAGCGTTCACGAGGTCGTCGCTCAACGCGGACAAGGGGGCGGTCAATTCGGCGGACAAGGTGGACAACGTCCGCCTGGCGGTGGACAAGGCGGACCACCCGGCGGGGGGCAACGTCCCGACGGCGGGCAGCGTCCCAGCGGAGAGCAACGTCCCGATGGTGAACAACCCGCCGCCGACCCCGAAGGCGGTGAAGACCCACCAAAACCCATCGTGCCGCCTTCGCCGCCAGCAAATTCCCTTTCCGGTAAGTTGCTGAACCCGTCCCTCGCAAGTTTACTGCACCTGACCCCAGAGCAAAGTAATCAAATCGTGCGGATTATTAGTGCTCAAACCGAAGAAATCCGGCAAGCCAACGCTTCCAATGCACCGGAAGAGCGGTATTTGGAAATCTATAAACAAAACGAAGAAAAACTGGCACAACTTCTCACGCCGACACAACGAGCCGTACTGGAACAGGGAATCGATGCAACGCAGTATTCCATCTCTGTTCAAAATATGCAGTGGAAGGAGTTTTTACAATTTATTGCCGATCAGGGTGGATACACCCTCATGATGGATGCTCCGCCGACCGGTACGGCTAATTTTATCGACCAGGAAAAACGCACGATTCTCGAAGTACTTGATCACGTCAACAGTTTGTTGATTATCAATGGATTTACCGTTACCCGAAAGGACAGGATATTGCTTGTCCTCGATTTGAAAAAGCCGATTCCGAATTGGTCTTTTCCCTCGGCAAAGCCGGAAGAACTGTCGGGACGTGCGGGGTCGGAATTCGTTTCCGTAAATCATCAAATGGGACGCAGAGACCCCGCAACGGTTATGGCAAGGATCAAACAGTTTGAAAATCCCTTTTCACGGATTACACAAATAGGCAACCAAGTTCTTGTCATTGATCGGGTGGAAATCCAAAATGCCATCAAAACTACGATTCAGAATATCGAAGAACCGCCTGTTCCGCGACAGCAAGAACAGAGACAAAATCCGCCAAATCCGCCTCCGCCGGAATGGAGAAAATATACCATCGAGAAAATTGAACCGGAAAAAGCCATCGAAGTTTTCAGAGAATACGTTTCAAGTCTCCGAATGATTCGGCTCGAAAACTCGCGAATACTCAACATTTTTGCCCAGCCCGCTCAACATCGCCAACTAGAAGAACTTCTCAAGATGATGGAAGACGATGCCGGTGCCATGGATGACGACGATGGCGGTACCGGCGGATCACGAAAAGAAGGTGCGAACACCATCCGTACCTATCCGATTGCTCCGTATATGGAACCGCAGGGTGTGCCGCAAGATTGGCGTGTGTTGCAACGGATGCAGCAGATGCAGCAACAGAGGACTCCCGGCGAAGGATTTGTTCCCGGTCAAGGTCCCGGTCAGCGTGGACAACGCGGGCAATTCGGCGGCGGTCAAGGTCCCGGCGGAGGCGGTGCGCCGCTACCCCCCGTGATTCCGCAGGGAGTCGATCCCAGCCAGTTGAATCAAGTGCAGGTGTTCGGATTGGAACTCATTTCCATTCTCCGAAGAATGTTCCCGGATGCAACCATTACGGACATGCCGATTGCCGACAGGATTGTCATTTCGGCATCGGAAGCCGACCACGAAAGCATCAACGAGTTTTTGGAAACGTTGAAGCCTACCGGAGAAAAGGTGCCGGCACTCAAATTTTACCGTTTCACCGATACGAGCAAGAAAATGACCGATACGACGGTGATGCAGTTGCAAGCACTTGTTCCGACTGCCACGATGTCGCTCGATGTGGAGCAGGGGCAGATTTTAGTTGTCGCCACCGCAAAAGATCATACGACAATCGCTGGATTGGTACGCGAACTCGAATCGGCAACCGCACCCGTACAGGGGCAAATCATGGTTCCTTATCGGCTTTCGAGTGCATCATTTCCGGCGTTTTTGCAGATGATTCAGCAACTTGTCGCTCAGGATAAACTTCGGGGATATTCCCAAACACAGGATACCCTGCGCAATCAAGTGTTTATTTGGGCAACGGCGGAGCAACATGAACTCATTCGAGAGATGTACGCCGAAATCACGGGACAGTCGCAGCAAGTCAGCGATACACCGGCAGTTGCCGATGCAGTCGTTCTCTTTTCACCGAAAAATATCTCGATGGAGACGTTGCTCTCCGTGTTGGAAGACATTTATCCGACTGCCCGAATTACGGAAGATATGCAGCGGAAACAACTCATCATTCGAGTACGTCCCGAACAAAAGGTACCGTTGCAAGAACTTCTCTCGCAACTTGATGCCGATGAACCCGATGGAGAAAAGCGATACTTCAAGGCATATCCGATAGAAATTGCCTTCTATTCGATTGATTCCGGCTACAATTATTATCGTCCCATCAATCTCATGAGCGACTTGGAGAAATTGGCTCCCAGAGCGAAGATCGTGTTTGATGCACAAACGCAATCGCTGGTCGTTTGGGGAACCGACGAAGAACAAGCCGTGATTGCCGAGGCGATTCGGCATCTGCTCGGTGACGGCAAAGAAAAGGTCATGGATCGGATTCAACTTCGGCGAATGACCTTTTTCAGTATCAACCCGGTTCTCCGCCGAATGTATCCGGCGGGTGCCTACACCCAAGCAGACGATCAGGGACGCTCTCTCATCGTCGAAGGACATCCGAAGTTAATCGCCAAAGTGAAGGAACTGATCGAACTGCTTGATCCCGAAGAACCTTCGGAAAATGATCCGATTGCAATGTTCTACAAGTTTGAAAAAGAACCGACGTATGCCGTTTTAGAAGGATTGCGGCAACTTGTACCGAGAGCGTACATTCTTTCCGACACCGGAAACAAGCAGATTATGGTCGTTGCGAAACCGTCCGAGCAGAAGATCATCGAAAAGAGTACAGATTTGATCGTGAAGTCATTTCGGGAACCGGAAAAGGAAATTCGCCGGTTTCCACTTCGCCGCTTGCCGCAGTGGACAATCGAATATGCAATTCGCCGGAAGTTTCCCGAAGTGGATCCCATGTCTGACTATGCCGCTCCCGGTCTCGTTCTCGTCGAAGGCGACCCGCTGTTGCTTGCCAAAGTAGAAGAGTTTATCAACATCATTGACCCGCTTGAACCGACTGAAAATGACCCCGTCATCATGTACTACACGTTGAAGACAGCACCGACGGCGATGATGATTACCAGTTTGCGGGCACTGGTTTCACCGTCGGCACAGATTGCTACCGATTGGGAAAACGAACGAATTATGGTCGTTGCGAAGCCGAGCGATCATGAAATTCTCAAGCGAAATACGGAAGCGATTTCCGCCTCTTTTGCGGAGCCTGACCGGGAAATCAAACGTTTTACGCCGAACCAGATGACTGCGTATCAGTTGCAATCGCTCATCCGTCGAACTTATCCGTCTGCCACCATCACGTTCGATAACAGCGAACGGTATCTCGTCGTTCAAGCCCATCCTGAATTGATGGCGAAAATTAGTGCGATGGTCGAAACGGTCGATCCATCGGGACCGACAGGCAGAGAAATCAAACGTTTTATTCCGAATCGAATGGGGGCTTATCAAATGCAGACGGTCATCCGCCGCATGTATCCGACCGCTACCGCCTCGTATGACAGCAACGAACGGTATCTCGTAGTGGAAGCCACGCCGGAATTGATGCCGAAAATTACTGAATTGGTCGAAACGCTTGACCCGACGGAACCGACGGACACCGATCCCGTCGCCAAGTTTTACGCCTTGAAATCGGAGCCGTCCCCTACGCTCATTCAAGGGTTACAGCAACTTGTCCCTTCCTCGCGTGCGACCATCATTGCCGACCGAGCCGGCAAGCAAGTCATGGTCGTTGCCCGACCACTTGACCATAAAATCATCGAAGCGAGCGTGGAAGTGATTGCCTCGGCATTCGCTCCTCCCGAAGAGCAGGTACTCACGATTTACACCGTAACGCGTGATGAGCGGGATCGCTTGGAAACATTTATCCGCACATTACAGCAACAGCCGCAGTTTCAGCAGTTTCAACAGGGATTTTCGCAACAGCAGCAAACGGAACTTCGTGATGTCCGAATCATTCCCGACCGGAGCGGAGCGGCACAACAGCAGGGGCAATTCCAGCAAGACATGCCCTTTCAGGGACGCGGAGGACAAGGCGGTCAAGCTGGCGGACCGGTTCCGACCAATCGTATCACGATTTACGCAAGACCAACTGACCAAAAAATAATCGCTTCCGTACTGGAAAAGATTCGGGAAAGTCAAGAGAATGCGCCGGAACGAAAATTGCAAACATTTCCAATGTCCGGCAGCGATCTGATGCTCGCACAGAACATTTTACGGGTCTCTAATCCCGATGCAATGCTTTTTCCCGATGCATCCGGCAACCGACTGATGGTCTGGACGACCGTCGACGATATGGAAAAAGTAACCGAAGCATTGGAAACATTTACGGCACTCGAAGACCCGACACTCGTTGTTTATACGGCAACGCAAGACGAGCGGGATCGATTGGAAGCATTTATTCGAGCGGCGGTGAACGAACTTCGTGATGTACAAATTATTCCTGATCGGGGCGGAGCCATGCCGCAACAGCCGCGGCAACAACAATTTTTGCCGGACGGAACGCCGATACCGATGCGAGGACAAGGCGGGATGGGAGGACAAGGGGGCGCACAGTCAACCGGACAAGTTCAATCCAATCGGATCACAATCTACGCAAGACCGATGGAACACAAATTGATCGCCAACGTACTGAAACAAATTCAGGACAGTCAGGCGAACGCACCCGAACGGAAGTTGAAAAGTTTCCAAATGACCAACAACGATCTGCTGGTCGCGCAGAACGTGTTACGGGCATCGAATCCCGATGCAATGCTCTTTCCCGATGTCTCCGGCAACCGACTGATGGTCTGGACAACCGACGACGATATGGAAAAAGTAACAGAAGCACTTTCCGCCTTTACAGAAGTCGATGCACCGCAACTCATCGTTTATTCGGTCTCGCAAGACGAGAAGGATCGTTTGGAGGCATTTATCCGAACTGCCGTGAACGAACTCCGAGATGTAAAAATCGTTCCTGATCGGGGAGGTGCCGTAACGCCGCAACTGCAGAACCCGCCAGTGCGAGGACAAGGCGGACAGAGTGGTGCGCAGGGTACGCAAAGCGGCTCATCGGTTCAATCCAATCAAATCACGATCTACGCCAGACCGATGGAGCATGAATTGATTGCCGCCGTATTGAAACAGATTCGGGAGAGTCAAGCGAATGCACCGGAACGGCAACTGAAAAGTTTCCAGATGTCCGTCGGCGACATGACAGTCGCACAGAATATTTTGACGACTTCGCATCCCGACGCAATGCTCTTTCCTGATGAGGCAGGTCATCGTCTCATGGTTTGGGCGACTGCCGAAGATTTGAAGAAAGTAACAGAAACGCTCCGCATACAAGGGAGCATTGACGACCGGCAAATGATGCCTTATCCGATAGCGGGAGCGAGTTTAGAAACCGCCAAAACCGTCATTACGGATGTGTATCAAGGGTTAAAAATCACCGAAGAGCCGCTCTCCCGAAAACTTCTCGTTTGGGCTTCTCCCGACGAACACGTTAAAGTGGGGGAAATCATTGAACAGATCAACAAGGAAGTCGATCCCGATTCGGAACTCGCCGAAAAATTTCTGACCTATTCCACGCACAACATCGATATTCCGATGGTGACGCAGTTGTTTGAAAAACTGCTTCCCAATGCCGACATTCACGCCACACCGGGCAGCGATAAAATTGTCGTTCGGGCAATCGCCAGAGATCACCAGCGGATCGATAAACTGTTCGAGCAACTTCGGGAAAGAGATGACTCATTACGGCTACAACTCGTTGTCTATCCTTTTGAAGAGACCGATCCGGTCATGATCGAGGCATTATTACGGAACCGATTGCCGGATGCCGAATCAATGTCCCCCGATGAATTAGTCCAGCGGCTTGGTTATGTCTATTATGCACAACGGATGAACGCTATGTATATGAGTGATCCGTGGATGTTGAGGAACTATCCCTGGATGGCGCAAATGCAGCAACCGCAAACGCCGAAAATCGGCTACTACAAGGTTGATCCGTTGACCCGTACTGTGTACATCCTTGCAACAGAGGAGCAGCACAAGGACATCAACGATGCGATAGAACAACTCATCGTTGCGGGTAATCAGGAAGGAGTCAAGCCGGTTCTCCGCCGGTACCGGTTGGAAGACAGCGACAGTTCGTGGACAATACGATCTCTTATCCAGTTGGTTGCCCCGACTGCCAACTTGCAGTGGATTTATTCGTACAGAATGGACCCGATCTGGGGCTATCCTGACTACGTGGCAAGCGAATTTTTGGCTTACACCCGTGAAAGTGAACACGAAAAAATCGAGCAATTGGTCATGGAATTGAACGATAAAACGGGAATGGGCAAGAAAGAATTACTCACCATCACGTTGCCGGAAAAAACGCCGTACAGTCGGGAACGATTGACCGACATGTTGCAACGTGTTTTCCGAGACATTGAACCGTTGCCGGGCGGTGCGGGTAATCAACTGCTTCTTTGGGCACCGAACTACCGATTGGAGCAAATCCAAAAAACGATTGACGAAATTTGTCAACCGTTGCCGGAAGGGGCGCAGGCGGTGGCGATGTCCTATCCGTTGCAATACATTACCGTCGAAGAGGCAACCGCTTGGCTCAAAGCACTCTATCCGAATGCGTCGTTTGACCCTGAAAGATTAACGTCAGTGCAACAGTCGCAGTTGCAACAGCAGCAACGCATGCAGCAACTTATGTTTGGGATACGGATAGTACAACCCCAGATGCCGCCGCAAAATCAGATACGATTCCCGCGTCCCGACGGCGGACAATTCCTCATCGTGGTTGCCACTCCGCTCGAACAAATTGAAATTGCCAAAACCATCACGGAACTCGACAAGGATTTACCGGAATCGATCAAACCCATTCCGCGTTCTTACGCTTTGGACGATTTGCCTCCGGGAACGTTCCCGCTGTTCAATACCGCTCTTACCAGAGCGTTTCCGAATGCGGTCGTAACGCCGCAACAACAAGAAGCCGTGATGGTTGTTGCGACCGAAGAGGAACACAAGAGGGTTGCCGAATTCATTACTGCCTATCGGGAAGACAGCGAACGAATACGCCCGATATTGGAAGTTTATACCCTGAAACGGCTGAACTTTTTCTCTATTGAAGCATTGCTTCGGCGCATCGCTCCGCCTCCTGCATGGGTTGCTCCCGGTTCCAAACCGGAACAGGTTGCCGTTTGGGGAACACCGAAAGAACAGCGGGACATTGCCGTTGCGTTGGCAAGTTTTGAAGCCGCAACCGACGATGAGTCGAGCCAAAATTTGAAAGTTTACCGGACAGGAACCGGCAGGGCAAACATCACTCAATGGTTACTCACCCAACAGTTTCCCGGTACATTGGTTTTTCCAACGAGTCAGAACGAAGTCGTCGTTTGGGCGAGTTCCTCCGTTCATGAAGCGATTGGCGACATGATGGAAGAGATTGTCAGTGCGTTTCCAGTCGCAGTATTGAAACCGTATTATTTCGAGCATACTCCCTTGCAGGATGGAGTCACATTTTTGCGACAGGCTTTTGTTTTTACCGGTCAAGCCACGATTTATCAGCGTCAGTTGACAGACGATCTGCTGGTCTATGCCATGCCGGATGTTCACGAAGAAATTGCGGCAGCCATCAAGGGTTTTGACGTTCCGCGTCCTGCCGCAACGGAGTCGGTGTCGAGAATGTATGACATCAGCGATCTTCCGCTGAGTGCGATTCAGCAAACGATGATTCAAATAGAAGTCGCTCTTGGATACCGCGTTCAAGTGTTGCAGGGCGTTGTCCCGGGACAAATCGTTGTCTGGGGAAAACCGGTCGATCAGGAAAAAGTCGCAACCTTTATCGAGCAACTCCTGACCGAGCGTTCGGCGGCATCGGCGGAAGTGCGGACGTATTTCGTCAATCGCGGCAATGCCCGAACCGTCGTCGATTCGCTCATCACACGCATTGCCCCCAATGCCGTTCCTTATCCCGGTACGACTCTCAATCAAGTGGTCGTTTGGGCAAAAGCGTCGGATCACGAAAAAATTGCCGATGCCATCGACCGGCTCAATGAAAATGATCCGAACATCAGTTTGAAAGTTTATCGGACAGGTTCGCAGCGAGCGTTAACTGCCCAAACACTGTTACAGCAACAGTTTCCCGAATTGTTAGTAACGCAGGCAACGCCGAACGAACTCGTTGTTTGGGCAACCTCCGCCGAGCATGCTTCTATTTCCGACATGCTAAAAATTGTTGCCGAAGCGTTTCCCGATCCCGTGTTGAAGCCGTATCGTTTCCGGTACATTCCATTGGGAGAAGGGGCAACCACGTTAAGTCAGGCGTTCTTCGGATTGGCAACGATTTATCAACGCCCGTCGACGCAAGACATACTGGTCTTTGCTACGCCGGATATTCACGAAAGAATTACGGCAAGCATTCAGGGGTTCGACGTTCCGAGTCCCGAAACGGAATTCTTGCCGCAAGCCTTCGATTTGAGCGATTTGCCGCTGTATGCGTATTGGCAAGCGATGGCTCGGGTTCAGACGGCTCTCGGAAACCAAGTAACAGTGATACAGGGTGTCGTACCGGGACAGATGATCGTCTATGGAAATCAGGCGAACCTCGAAAAAGTGAATACGTTGGTGGAACAAATACTCGACAAACGTGCTGATGCCTCCGCTGACATGCGGGTTTATAATGTTCCGCGAGGGACCACCGTTGCGAGTCTTACGACACTCATTCCGGTCATTGCTCCCACCGCCGCTCCAAGTCCTTTCGGACTCAAAACAGATCAGATTTTGGTCTATGCGAAAGGCTCGGATCACATCAAAATCGAGGAAACTCTCGAAAAATTGGAAGATTCCCAGCCCGACGTGGTCTTCGTGGCACATTCGCTTAAAAACATTGATGCGGTCGGCGCAGAGGATGCACTGCTCTTCCTGAAATTAAAACAAGGACTTGATATTGAATACACATACGACGTTTATGGGAAGCAATTCTTTGTGTTGGCAAGCGAAGAAACTCACGAAAAAATTACGGATATTTTGGCGAGTCTCCGCACCGAAGAGCGGGATATGCTGACGGTTGCGCTGCAACGTGTTGATCTTTACACGGCACAAACCGCAGTCAATACGATGTTTTGGGCGGATTCCATGTTTACCAAACCGTATGTCAGTGTCGACGTGAATACGAACACCCTCTTCGTCGAGGGTATGGAGCATCAACTGGCACGTGTCCGTAAAATGTTGCGAGATATGGGGGAAACCGTCAGAGAGCCGAACCAACCTGACCAGCAACAACAACCGAACAATTTCCGTTCGATACAAATTCGCGGCGGAGCGGATACGCTTCGGGACTTGAAAAAACATTGGGAGGAATCGGCGAATCCGAATCCGTTGCAAATTATTCAGCCGGAAAAGGAGACACCGTCGCAATTTTCGGTGGAAGAAGAAGTCCAACGCGAGAGTTACCGCATTGAGGGGGAAGCCGACGAGACACCGTCCGAAACGGGAGACTCCTCGTTGCTGGTCCCGCCAGTGTATGTGATTGTCGGCGAAGATGGAACACTCACGATTACTTCAACGGACAGCGATGCACTGGACCGCTTGGAAGCATTCATCAAAAGGATCGAAAGCGGAATTTTGTATGAAGGGATGGACTTCACCGTTTTTGTAATACGCCACATCAGTGCGGATGTCGTGGCACAGAGAACGCAACAGATTTTGTCATTGCAGATGGCAAGCCGGCAACAGGGTGCGGCAACGTTTGCGAATCAGGCACAGCAACCACAGTTTACGTTTGACCTTTCGGCGAATACGATTACCGTTCGCGGTTCGAGATATTGGCGGCAAGAGGCGGCGAAACTGATTGCGATGTTTGACGTGTCAGATTGGGGCGGTCAAACTGCACGAAAGCCGATTAGTGTGGAGATTAAGAATACCGAACCGAATCGAGTTTTGAACGAGGTGATGGCAGTGTATCGGTCAAGACTGATGACGATTCGTTTGCCAGGCGGTGTGATGCCGCAGGTTACTGTTAACAACACAAAAAATACGTTGGAAATTATTGCACCGGAACAATTAGCGCAGGAGTTGAAGGAGTATGCGGAAGAAATTGACCGTAAGGCGTTGGATGAGCCGGTACGCAAAATAACGGTAATTCCGTTGACAGTGAAAGCGAATATTGTGGAGCAAGCACTTCAGGAGGTTCGTTATTCGACGGGAGTGGGCAGTTTTTCGCCGATGCAGCCGGGTATGATGATACCGTACAATCCGATGCAGCAACCGATGATGATGCCGATGCAACCGATGATGCCGATTCAACCGTTCGGCGCACCGGGAACGATGCGCGGCGGCTTGCAACGGCAGTTTTAACGCATACTAAAGAAAACTTCTATGAAACCGTCCTTGCAAGTGCAGTATCGAAATTACCGAAGTTATCCCATTCTTCTATACGAGCGTCTCCATTGGATATCGTCCATTTGGCGGCAATGAAAGCAAGAGCGACCAAATCAGCGGCGGCGTTTCGTTTCCCATGATGTTTTGAGAAATGGTACCGTACCACGGCATGAGTTGGTCATTTTCTTCGTGGCTTTGTGGATATGTTAAATTCTCCCACAAAGATACGAGGAAAATGGTCAATTCTTAACGGTGCTACTGTAAACGTTACACCAGTTTTTCAATATCATTACACAGTTTGCCCGCTTGTTCCGCCGTCGGTGCCTCCGCAAAAATCCGAATGATCGGCTCCGTGTTACTGCCTCGCAACAACACCCAAGCATCGCCGTGGTCGATCCGCAAACCGTCCAACCGATCACACGGCAAATTTTTATATGCCGACGCAACCTTGTCCAACAGTGCCGGTACTTTCGCCAGTTCAACTGTCATTTTCCGTTTGACCAGCGCATATTTCGGTAACGCATCGGCAAGTTCCGCAACCGTTTTGCCCGTCGTTGTCATCGCATCGAGAATCTGTGCCATGCCGACGAAACTGTCCCGCACGTAACCGACAGCCGGATCAATCGGACCGCCGTTGCCTTCGCCGCCAAAGGTCGCATTCTTTGCCAACATCATTTCGACGACATTCGCTTCGCCGACGGCACTGCGGAAAATCGGAATGTCATACTTCTTGGCAATGTCTTCGCACATCCGGCTCGTCGCACAGTTGATGACCATTGCCCCCGGCTTGCGGTTCCGCTCCTTTTTGATCGCCGATTGAAAAACGTGATCCATACAGAGGGCGACCGTGTACTCTTCGCCGATGTACCGACCGTTGCCGTCGATGATTGCAAGCCGATCCGCGTCGGGGTCTTGGCAAAACGCCACGTCAACGCCCGCCGATTTCACCTTTTCGCAAACGCCGGTCAAATTGTCCACCGTCGGTTCCGGCGTGTGCAAAAAATTGCCGTTCGGCTCTTTACCGAGAAACGTTACGTTGCAATTCAACCGGTCTAAAAGTTTTTTACCGAGTACCGCCCCGGCACCGTGATTAGAATCAAGCAACACTTTGAACTCCCGTTCGGCAATTGCTTCGGCATCGACGGTCTCCAAAACAGCATCGAGATGCGCTGTGGTGGAGTCGTAACAGACCGTACACTTACCGATGTTTTGATGCGCAACCCACTGCGGTTTGGTCGTTTTGTACTGTTCCAACACTCGGCTACCAGGTTCTTTCGGAATGACTCGTCCTTCGTTGAAGAAGAGTTTCATGCCATTGAATTCACTGGGATTATGCGAAGCGGAAATCTGAATACCACCGGCGGCATTGTATTGCCGAATGAGAATACCGAGCGTCGGTGTGGCGGCGATACTGGCAGCGAGCGTATCGCGTCCGATTGCATTGAGACCGGCGTGAATGGCTTGGGCGAGCATTTGCCCGGAGGGTCGGCTGTCTCGTGTGATGACGAAGAGACCGGGCGGAGAGCAGGCGGAAAAGGCGGCAGCGTACCGCATGGCAACGTCGGGATTCAACGCTTCGCCGATGGTGCCGCGAAGACCAGCAACACTGATAATGGGTTCGGACATAAGATATTGGTTCTGTTACTTCGGAAAGTTTTGTTTATTATAGCGTTTTGTTTATTATAGCAAAGATCGTACAGATTCGCAATCTTCAATCCACCGTAATACGGCAGCGCGATGTTTATACCGTCCCCTGCCACAAATTGGTCTTTTTCTGAAACGGGAAACACGAACTAATTGTCCTACCCTCAACTCGAAGGCAAAGACAAATTGCCTACCAAACGATTAACGCCAGCAACCATAACTGCTGTTCCTTGATCCGATTCTCCATATCGCCGCGAGCACAATAAATCTCTTCGTACAAATGTTGCGGTGTCCCTTCAAGATTCGTGACAACATCATGTCGGAGTTGGGTATGGTCATTGACATCTTCGTCGCCGCGGGCGATGGCATAGATGCGCTGAGCGAGGAGGTCCACCGGCATTGGAGGTGAGTTTTTCGGCAGTGAATTGGACGGTGAGGGTTTGCCGGTGGAGCGGGGCGGTTGCGGAGAGTGGGGCGGTGTGATACACTGTGTTTTGGTCGTTTGCTGTGTGGAAATGCTGTAAGCTCTTTTATAACAACATTTTACCACAACGACCAATTTTGGAACATAACGCCCTATGAATTATCCGGGCTAGGTATCCTAAAGGGAACCTCTAAAAACTCGTTAAATTTTCGGTAGTCCTCGACAGATGGAAAAAAGTTGATAAGATACGC